>SDBU01000043.1_pt1 | contig 155799 bp, 158 predicted proteins | sample 2277071 | NCBI WGS metagenome assembly SDBU01 (sample SAMN10397929, study PRJNA504765) | marine sediment metagenome | isolation source: marine sediment core GS08_GC12, 126 cmbsf | place: Arctic Ocean: Gakkel Ridge, Loki's castle | collected 2008
TTCAGGACTAATGCAGACAGGAATGGATCTCTAAACATCGCACGTCGCCTAATCAAGCTCATACCTTTACTACGGAATGAGAAAGGGCTAGGGCGTTGGGCTTTCCCTGAGAGAGCTCCAGCCCCGAAGGCCGGGAGGAAGTCCTCTTCCAAACGGAAGCCCTCACTCTCTAAAAAAGAACCAACATCAGGTTCCGGAGAGTCCGCGGCTGTTCACTTTATCCAATCGGACCTTGTTAGTTTCAGTGATGAAGCTATTGAGAGTGATAATGACCCCGCCGTGGCAAGTACTGTGGAAATACTCTCTGTTGCTGGAAGTGATGCACCAGCATACAAACAGGAGAAAGAAGCCAGGTCTTCAGGAGGGATCCCGTCCCAATGAACGTCGACAAAGCTCTTGCTAATTTTGGAATCCTCTGGGTTTCGAGAGGTGGTGACACTGGCAGGAGAAGGGTGGAACACAGAAGTATCTTACAGTTGAAGTTCACTCACCAAAACTTGTAAAATAAAGGTCATAGGTCTTATATAGAGTGCAGTAGTATATACTAATATAACACATTTCGACTGCGGATATTTTGACTGTTCTATAGATATCAATCGACTGGCCATCTATTACACTTTGGGTGATTTCATCAAATGGTACACACTAACTTCAATCATGATCTCTTTCGTCTAGTAGTTGAAGAGATTGCAGGAAAAGAAGGGGTTGATGTTTCTACAGTATTAGTAAATGCAGAAGAAACAACCGATGAAGAAATCGCCACAAAAACTGATCTTAAGCTGAATATCGTCCGTAGGATTCTATACAAGCTTCATGACAATCATCTTGCTTCATATCGTAGAATTCGTGATGTGAATACGGGATGGTTTCTTTACTACTGGAAAATTGATCCAAAGAAAGCTCAGGCTCTAGTCAATCGAAAGAAACGAATGGTGCTGAATCTACTTGAGCAGAGACTCGAACACGAAAGTAATAATGATCTATATTCTTGCGTAAACCGTGATTCTTCACCAGTTCCATTTGAAGAAGCTATGAATTTGTCATTTAGATGTCCAACTTGTAATGGACAACTTGAGTTTGTTGACAATGCTAAAGCCATCTCGTTTCTCAGAAAACGCGTAGAAGAACTCAAAGCTGATCTCGAAGCAATATCATAGACCAACTAATTTTGATATGACCCATTTCTTACAAAAGGTACTTAGCAATCTGCATTAAGCAAATGAAAGAGGCTCCAAATTGAAGACAGTAACTCTATTCTCAAGAGTGTATGGAAAAAAACGGAAATATCTACTTGACGTAGTTAAATCTGAAGTCACTTCGATGATAGGTGAGTTGGATGTTCGTTTGGCGCGTTTTAGAACAAATCAGAGAGGGCATCTCTCACTAAGTTTTGAAGGACAAGATTCGGAATTTGCAATTAATTACCTAATCAAGGAATATGGTGCATCAATACGTCTTGAGAATGTGAAAGAAGGTGCTAATGTTCCAGGGACTTTCTTAGAAGTAGGAAAGGTCGGATACGGTCTCTATGTAGATATTGCAGCTACAGGTCCAAAGAGAGTAGATGTCTTAATACCTCTTCATCGTCTCCGCGATCAGTTTAGCATTAAGAAACCCTTGCGGGCCATTGCAAAATCACTAGTTCTTGTTGATAACTTCCCAGTTGATGTGAAAATAACCAGTGTTGATAGAAAATCTAACAAGATAGAAGGCGAACTTGGACAGGATACCTTGACTCGTTTCGAAGAATGGATACATGACGATCACGAAAGACTTCTGGTGTTCGGCGCTGATTATAATATGATTGAAATCGCGCTGAGGAAGTCAAAACATCTAGAAGATATCTACGAGTTTGAAGAACTTGGAAAGTTCGAGCATGCATTACGATGCAAAAGAAGTACTCGTGCATCAGGAATTATTGCAGCAATTGGACCAAAACTAAGGGGCATCCCTATGCATCTATTTATTCCAAAGGAGATTGAGGCGAGTCTTAATGCCTAGGCTTGATGTCTGGCTAGTCAAAAACGGTCATTCTTCATCACGGCAAGTTGCTAAGAGGGCTATCAAAGAAGGCCTAGTCACTGTTAATGGGAAACATTGCAAACCCTCAACAAAGGTGAGCGGAAAAGAAGACATCAAATTCTCATCAGATTATGTAGATATGCCAATGGGATATCATAAACTCAAAGAAATTGATGAGCGGCTAGAAGGTAATCTCGTAACTATTCCATGCATAGCTCTTGATATTGGCAGTTCAGCCGGTGGCTTTCTTTCATATCTCAATGATAAAGGTGCAACAGCAATTGGAATAGAAATCGCTCGAAGATTTTCAGAAGATCTAACCAATCTAGCTGAATCTCATTCTCAAATTTCTATACTCTTCGATGATGCATTTACTATTGACCCTTCAGTAATAGTCGATGAAGGTAGTCTTGATCTTCTTCTTGTTGATGTTACAACTGATACAGATGGAACTCTAAATCTAATTTCGCGGTTTTCTGGATTATTGAAGAAAGGCGGTCGTCTTGTCGCTGCTTTCAAAACAGACAATCCCGATATTGTATTACAATTATTAGAATCGGTTACCAATTTTGGCTTCGAAGAAGTTCAAAGTATTCACTTAGCTTACTCACGTCAAGAAGTACACATCACTGGATGTCACAGGTAAGCAACTTTTTATTGTATTATCTAGAGCCTGAACTCAGGGCCGCTAGTCTAGCCCGGCTATGATGTCTCGCTTACACCGAGAATCCAAACGAGCCTTGAGCTCATTGGAATCGAAGGTCGCTGGTTCAAATCCGGCGCGGCCCACCATCTTCCTAGACACCTACACTATGGATAGACAGGTCACTGCTGGCTGGAGAGTTATGCGGAAGTAGCCAAGCCAGGTCAAAGGCGGCGGACTTAAGATCACATGAAATTAAGGGGTCATGAGAGAAGCTATCCGCTCTCGTAGGAGTCCGAGGGTTCGAAGCCCTCCTTCCGCACCACACATTAGTATGAGTCCTCATGCTAACCTCTAACACAAGAATGGGATGTATGCTACATTATGCCAACCCAAGCACTGATTTCATCTATAGGCTTAATCTTTCTGATGGAATTAGGTGACAAAACCATGCTCACCGTTATGTGTTTGAGCGCTCAATATCGTCGGCCCAAGTTGGTACTTCTTGCCACTATGATAGCTCTTGCCACATCTTCAGTCATTGCCGTCATCATTGGTTTCATTTTGTCTGCCACATTACCTGTAGAAATCATAACATACGTATCTGGATTCTTGTTCTTGATTCTGGGTATTTTCACATTGGTTAAATCAGATTCAGAAACTGTAGATACATGCGACAATCCAGGAACACTCTTTGGGATGTTTTCTCTTGTTCTAATATCCGAACTTGGGGATAAGAGTCAGATTGCCACACTTGCTCTTGCAGCACAATCACCGTTCCCAGTCATGATTTTCATCGGGGCAATCATTGGCTTCTTCATTGTGAACTCAATTGGAGCTTATGCCGGTAGTAGTATTGCTGAACGAATTCCTATTAAAACTGTAAAACGCGTGGTTGGAATCATCTTCATACTCTTTGGAATATTGGTCATATTCGGAGTTCTGTAGACTCAACTATCTGACGAAGCCTTTATGACAGAGCTTTCATCTTTGAGTCATAACTCGAAGGTGAGGAATTAATTGAGTCTAGATGATTCGGGTTATAGCGGTCTGGTTCTAGAGAAGCTATCTCTATCAAAGATACAGGTTGGTGATACAATCAGTATTACAAAGGATGGAGAGGAATTCACTGGGGTACTCATGCCTCGAAGTCAAGTTGGAAGTGATGATGCCCACATCATTATCAAACTCACAAGTGGTTACAATATTGGACTTCGATTAGATGAAGTAACTATAATTCGTCGAATAAAATCTGGCAAAAGAAAACGTTCTACCCATGTGGAAGACTCTTCCGAGAGAAAGAACCTGCCCAATGTTTCCATTTTGAGTACGGGTGGCACTATTGCCAGCAAAGTCGATTATCGCACCGGTGCAGTAAATCCTGCTCTATCTGCACAAGATCTCTATGATACTGTCCCTGAGCTTAGAAATTATGCAAATGTTCATGCAAAAGTGATAATGAGTGTGCTATCTGAGAATATTCTCCCTGCAGATTGGACGAAAATCGCACGTAATGTTGTATCAGAGATAAAAACTGGAACGGATGGAGTTGTAATTGCTCATGGTACTGATACACTTGGAATCACATCTGCTGCTCTATCCTTCGCGCTTCAGAATCTCCCAGTTCCTGTTGTCCTTGTAGGTTCTCAAAGATCCTCTGACCGACCCTCATCTGATGCAGCAATGAATCTAGTTGGTGCTGTAAACCTAGCTACAAAAGCTGATGCTGCTGAGGTCATGGTTCTTATGCATGCAGAAACAGGTGATAGTTATCTTCATGCACATAGAGGAACAAGAGTCCGTAAATTACATACAAGCAGAAGGGATGCTTTTCAGTCGGTTAATGAATATCCATTATTCAAGATAGACGAAGTTACTGTGCAAGAATTGTATCCCCCAATCCAACGTAGAAACCCTGAACGAAAAATCAAGTTGAAGCCCAAATTTGAAGAAAAAGTTGCACTCTTGAAGACATTTCCTGGGATTGAAGGAATTCTGGTGGAGAATCTTATTGATGCAGAATATAGAGGAATTGTGATAGAAGGAACAGGTCTTGGACATACTCCAGATAGTTTACAACAATCAATCAAGAAAGCTATTGACGCGGGAATAATTGTTGCTATGACTAGCCAATGCATATTTGGAAGGACTGACATGAATGTATACAGATCAGGAGTTGAACTTCTTGACATAGGAGTCATTTCTTGTGAAGATATGCTACCTGAAACAGCTCTAGTCAAACTCATGTGGGTTTTAGCAAATAGCAAGGATTCGACGACTGCAAAAGATATTCTCTTAACACCTCTTGTAGGTGAGATTGACATGCGAAGTGAAGAGCCTGACTACATCAAAAGTCTGGGAGAGTCATAAATTGCCGGTTTCTGATAGATACACAAAGTTAGGTCTGATGATAGGTCTTGAACTTCACCAGCAATTAGACACTCGACGAAAATTATTTTGTCATTGTCCTACTATTATTCGTGATGAAAAACCAGATGGTATATTCATTCGAAGACTTCGCCCAACCCAAAGTGAAATGGGCGAAATTGACCCCGCTGCCCTTTTTGAGTTTCAGAAAAAGAAACGATTTTGTTACGAGTATTACAATGATACAACCTGCCTAGTCGAAGCTGATGAAGAACCCCCACATGATCTATGCGAAGATGCGATTGATATCTGTCTAACAATGGCCAGATTCTTACAATCAAATCCAGTTGATGAAATCCATCCAATGCGGAAGATTGTGATAGACGGATCTAATACTACTGGTTTTCAACGTACCACAATCATTGCTAATGGTGGAAAAACAATTGTGGATGGAAAAACAATTGGAATTCAGATTATCTGTCTTGAGGAGGATGCAGCACGAAAGATTGCTGATGATGACAAGAATAACATGAGAATATACCGACTCGATCGTCTTGGAATTCCCTTGATTGAGGTTGCGACTGATCCAGATATCCGATCACCAGAAGAAGCACAAGAAGTCGCTCTTGCTATTGGATTACTTCTAAGATCAACTGGAAGGGTGAAACGAGGTCAAGGAACAATCCGTCAAGATGTCAATGTATCAATCAAGGATGGTGCAATAATAGAAATCAAGGGTTTACAGCAACTTGACATGTTAGCAAAAACCGTTGAATATGAAGCACTTAGACAAGAGAAACTCCTCGAAATTCGTGATACATTAAGAAACCGTGGAATAACTGCGGAAAAAATCAAAGACAAAATCACTGATGTTTCAGCAGTTTTTGAAAAAAGCGAGTCAAAAGTAATCAAAAAAGCTCTAATATCTGGCGGCACAGTCTTTGCTGTAAAACTACCTGGGTTTGCAGGACTCCTTGGAATACAAGTTCAACCCGAACGACGATTTGGAACAGAAATCTCGGATTATGCGAAATTCTGGGGAAGAGTTGGAGGAATGTTTCATACGGATGAATTACCAAAGTATGGGATATCTGATTCTGATGTTTCTGAGATTCGTAAAATTTTGAAGGCTAAGGATGAAGATGCTGTGGTTCTTGTTGCATCATCTAAGAATAGATGTAAAGATGCATTAAATGCTGTAGTCAATCGTGCACGTGAGGCAATTCGAGGAGTGCCTGCTGAAACTAGGATGCCTCTTCCAGAAGGCACATCGAAATTTGCACGACCGAGACCAGGATCTTCACGGATGTATCCAGAAACTGATGTGAGACCTGTAAAGATTACAGAAAATCGTCTTACAAGAATCAAGAAGAATATGCCCGAAACTATTGAGAATAAAGGGAAACGTTTCGTCAAGGAGTACAAACTAAGTACTGATCTAGCATTTCAAATCACTCGTTCATTGAATCTTGGCATTTTTGAACTTATTATCAAAGAAACAAAGGTCCCTCCAACACTAGTTGCTGCAACTCTAGAGAATACAATAGTGAGTCTACATAGAGACCAAGTTCCTACAGAGAATCTACAAGAAAACCACTTCATTGACATGTTCAAACTAATCGAACAAAATGAACTATCTACTGAAGCAATTCCTGAAGTACTAACACACCTTGCCAATAATCCGAGTTCAAGTATTAGTGAAACTCTAGAGTCTACTGGACTTGGCATGATGAGTGGCGCTGAGGTCGAGGAAATTGTTAGGAAAATAGTCCAAGATCGAGAAGATATTATTCGAGAACAAGGTGAACGCTCGCTAGGTGGACTTATGGGTACAGTTATGAAAGAGCTAGGAGGAAAAGTTGACGGAAAGACCGTCAAGCAAATCCTTACAGATGAGATTAACAAACTTCTCAATACATAGACTTCATCATGATTCCTTTGAGTAAATCATATGATAAGCTTAATTAGAGGAATCTAATGTGCTCGGTTGCCAGACTTCAACATGAGTGATACACTGCCGCAGTGGCCTAGCCTGGCAGGGCGCGAGACTCATAATCTTCTTGGGTTTCCCAAGACAAGATCGGGGTCATTGAGATCGCGTCTCAGATGAGGCATCTCGAAGTCGCGGGCTCGAATCCCGTCTGCGGCACCATTCCCGTATATCAATTTCAGTTAGGGAGTTACGAATTACTACACGTCTCCCCCACAGTTTGCACATGTTGTAATTCCTTGCTCGTTTTTAGTTCCACAATACGGACAAATCACAAGGACTCTCTCACGTTCGATAATTGTTGTTTGACCCCCGTTGTCATCATCGTCATCAACAATTTTTGTAATGAACCAGAGTGCAATTATGAATAACCCTAGAACTACTGCAATGGGAATTACAAAAGCAAGTGTTGCGTCCAAGCTAATCACTATTGATGGAGCTAAGAATATCAACCAGATAATAGCAAGAATTATGAAAAATGTAAAGCATCCACAAGAACTCATTGGTCTTCTTCTATATCTTCTATGATATCCCATACCTCCAGAATAGGTCCTGCGTCTTCTAGACCGTGATATCGGACGCCTAATACGAAAACGTTGTCGTTGCATTGGTTTTGGTGTAGATCTCCCACTCGATCGGCGTATAGACCTTGATTTTGCTTTAGAACCCAGTCCACCTACACGGCTCGTAGTCCGTTTTTTCTTTTGTCGTCTTCCTCTTATTCTTGGCACAACACATCACTGAATTTGAAAGTCTGAAGGTGGTCTTTTATTTATTATGAATATAGCACTTTGAATTATCTAATCTAATGACGAAGTTATTAGGAATAATCTACACTAAAGACCATGACAGAAGAGAAATGGAAGTTAGTAGGTGGTAGTGTGTATAGACTCGCTGAAGTCTTTGAGGGGATGATTGATGCTGTAACACTTGCGAAAGAAATGAAAGAGAAACATCACATATTCCTATCAAAGACAAAAGATGGCCGTTGGGCTGTCTATTGGAGGTCAAAAGAATCTACCATTGAATGTGAACCGAAGTATTACAGTGTATGATTCTCTTTATTGGTGCTTAATAATAATTGACAATACCTAAGTCCATGTTACCTGACTCTTTTCATCCTGAATTAGAAAATGATAATCGAAAAATCAGGATGGAATCATTAGGCCGGGTTGTAAACAAACAGAACCGGCTTCAATTTGAACGGATGATACGCGAAACAAAATGGTCTGGTGTAATTGATATCTCTGAATGGACGGCAGATGCTGTGAAAGCACTTGTGACTGTTTGTGCAGATGAGAAACTATCTATCACAATAAAATGCGGATCCAGATATTTCATGCCAATACGATTTCCTAAAAGACCGATGTTAGAATCGTTTGCTGAAGCTATTATATCGGGAGAGTTTTGAAAACACACAATCTCTCTAACAACCTCTTTATTGGAATCATGTTCTATCCAGAACTTGGTGAAGACATTGCAATTCACTTTCAAGACACTTGATGATGTAGATTCCAGAGGGAAGCGAGTTTTAATCCGTGTTGACATGAATTGTTCTGTTGACCCTGAAACAAAAACAATTACGGATAGATCACGTATTGATGCAATACGAAACACATTGGAGGATCTCTCTCAGAGCAAGGTAGTCTTGTTGGCCCATCAAGGTCGTCCTGGAAGTGATGATTTCATCTCATTAGAACAACATACAGAGATTCTGAGAAATTCTGGATTTGATGCAACATTTGTTGATGATATCTTCGGTAAGAAAGCGAAGGATGCAATTGAAAAAGTCAAAGACGGAGAAATACTTGTCCTTCAAAATGTGCGATACTTTGATGGTGAACTCAAAAAGGCACCTCCAGAAGAGGTCGCAAAAGAGCCATTGGTACAGGAACTTTACCCCCTCTTTGATTTATTTGTTAATGACGCATTCGGAGCAGCACATCGTTCACAGGCATCATTAGTAGGTTTTACTACAGTACTTCCATCAGTCGCAGGTCGGTTAGTAGAGAAAGAAATTCGTACATTAACCGAAGCTACAGAAACAGACCAACACCCTTGGACATTGGTTCTTGGCGGAAGCAAGGTTGAAGGTAAAGTAAAGACACTGAGTAAACTTCTAACAACAGGTCGGGTTGATAATGCAGTTTTGGGTGGGCTTGTTGGAACATTGTTTCTAATTGCAGATGATAAAATACCAGAGAGTTATTCCGCGCCAATCAAGGGTTACGAGAATGCCGTGGATACTGCCCGAGAATTAATCGCAAGTTATAGCGATGTCATTTTGCTTCCTGAAGATGCAGCGGTTGAAAGCAATGACAATAGAATAGACTGTGAATTTTCTGATATGAATGGTCATCCATTTCTTGATATTGGCCCCAGAACGGCGGCAAAGTATACTGAACTCATCACAAATTCTGCTGTTGTATTTGCTAATGGTCCAATGGGTTATTTTGAGAAGGAAGTGTTTGCCTCAGGAACTAAAATGATACTCCAAGCAATTGCAGATTGCAAGGGTGTTACGGTTGTTGGAGGTGGCCATATGGGGGCTATGGCAAATAAAATGAAACTAGAATCTGAGATTACACATATCAGCACAGGTGGAGGAGCCACTATCAATTTCCTAACAGGAAAGAAATTAGATCTTGTTTTAGCTCTTGAAGAGGCTGCAAAAAGGATGGATGGATAATATGCAACTTTTCCAGGATATTATCATTTGGCTCAGCCAAGAACCAACAGTATGGATAACTGCTATCTATCTAATTCTAATCAATGTTCTAGCGTTTATGACAATGTGGTGGGATAAGAGAAGAGCTAGAAATGACGGGTGGCGAGTCAGTGAGGTAACTCTACTAGTCATGGTTTTCATTGGCGGTGCAGTTGGTTTGATTATTGGCATGTTCAGGTTTCGTCATAAAACAAGGAAAAAACTTTTCCAAGCTATTACTATAATTGGACTGGTTATTTCACTCTTCATCTATTGGGTTGAATTCAGAGCGATATTGTGGCATTTGTATTTCATATAATACAATATCAAATCATTAGAAAAAGTGGAGCCCCAGGCGCGAATTGAACGCGCGACCTGCTGATTACAAGTCAGCCGCTTTGACCGTATCTCTGTATAAACAGAGATTCTATAGCCTCTAAGCCACTGGGGCATCTTGAACTCCGAAATATGGTGTTGGTTTTAAAAGCTACTCCTCGGGATAACTTTCCATATCATCACTTATCATGATAGACATTATCGATAATGACTGCATAAGCGAGTAGCATCAATCTTGGAGCATTTCGGTCTAGGATGTGAATTACATAGCGGTCTTTGAAATTGAACATAGGAGCAAATACATCTCGCCACTTGTCCCCTTTCTTGATTTCGGCATAGACTATGTTCTTATCCTTGGGATGAGTTATCTTGAAATTCCACTTTGTTACACCGCCCTGAGCCTTGTAAATCATATTTTCATCTGGATCATACATATCGATAGATCCTCTGAAAGCAATCAGCGGTTTCTTACCACGGCCAATCAGTTCACCAGTAGGAGTTTTTACGTCATAGATTGGGCGAGCGCTCATTAGCTTCTTATTGATTATACAAAGCGGAGTTTCATCAATGTTTAACAATTGAATTTCAGCTCTCATCGAAAGAAGTTTTCTTCTCATTATTCCGATTTGTTCACCTTGTGGATTGTAAATCTCACCGCCACCAAATTTCCATGCTTTTTCATGTAGCACATAATGTTCAATCGAGGGGTCTAGAAGGTCCATAATTCTTCACCTTGAAACATATTGTAGTCAATTTAATCACAATTAAGAAGAACTGGGATGGAATTTCAGGATTTTATTAGTCTTAGAAAGCAAAAATCATCATCGGAGGTATTAATCAAGGACATGTTTATGAGTAACTGTGCGCAAATATCCAATAAGGACAGAGTCCTTTATTGAGTAAACCGTATCACACGTGTGTCTTACAAACTCTAATGCTTACGAGAAAAGTAAAATAGCATACAGAAGTGCATAAGAACGACGTATCAGTAGGTGAAAGCAATTGCAAACAGATTATTCGAACTTCATGGAATCTATTGTCCAACTATTCATACCCATATCAGAGTTCTTCCAAGGCATTGGAATTCCATTTGGCCCAATGGCATGGATAGGTATTCTCGCAGTCACACCACTACTATTGATAATTATCCTACTGGTAGTTCGTGGTCGACGTAGTGGTGGATTAGGCGTTGATGAAGGTATTAAGAAGATAATAGCTTCAACTGGTGATGTTTCAAGCGGTATGGCTGGAGTCAAGAAATTAAAGTTCATCAGGACTCCTGCAGAAGCTCTGGTCTTTCTCAAGGTAGAAGAAAATGCAATCCAGCAGGCATTATCTGCAGTCGATTATTATGCTGAACAGGGCGATATTGACGAGGCTCTAAAGACAAAGTTTGTTCAAGCCTATCAAGATCGAATAGAAGCAGTTCGTATTGCCATTGACAAAGATGAAGCATTCAAAGAGATTGTTGATACTTCCAGTGCTGTAGATCGAGCACGTTCTGATTATTTACAAAAACTTGCAGCTATGTCAGGAACAGCTGTTGAAACTGATGATAGTGAAAAGGCTGGTCCTTCAAGTGTGGGAATGCCCAGCTCCACAGAAACAACCACTCCAACTACTGGAGCCCCAAGTGAAACCGCGCCTAGTGGTGAAGATCCTAGCGGAGGTCCCCCTGGTGGCGGTGCGCCAAGCGGTGGTGCACCTAGTGGAGGTCCCCCTGGTGGAGGCGCACCTAGTGGTGGAGCCCCCAGTGAAAGTCTTCCTGGCGGTGGAGCCCCTCCTGGTGGTGAAGCTCCTAGTGGAGGTCCCCCTGATGGAGGCGCACCTAGTGGTGAAGCCCCCGGTGGAGGTCCCCCTGGTGGTAGTGTTCCTGGTGGAAGTCCTCCAGGTGGAGCCCCAAGTGAAGCAGCACCTAAAGCTACAGGTGGCAAGAGTTCTCTGCAGTCCGAAATGCTTCAAGAGATGGAACGTCTCAAAGCGCTCATGGGCGGCGATTAGTAACAAACTTGCTAGTCCTGTACGAATTCACTACTTAGATTGGAACAAGTTTTCCATTCCACTGTTATTAGGTAGTCTACATACAGTATAGTATGAATCCTGAGAAGTGGCTCTTGATAAATGAAAAAGTACACAAACTCGTCGATATCTTTGATAATGAACAAGAGGCCAACAATTTTGCACTTGCATTGAATGACAATTGTCATACTACAGTTTACCAAATGAAAGATGGTAAATGGGGTGTTTACTGGAGACCACGCACTGGCATTCTTTGTCCCTATGGTGTTGTTTAGCACTTCAAATAGAGATAATCTTCTATGAAATTGTGTCTAGGAAGGCTTTTTGGTGGATTAGTTCAAATGCTGAACTGGAGTCTACTAAGATGTCAAATATCAAGTTGAATGCCGCAAAGAGTGCTATTGGATTAATCCCTGAGAGTGGATCAATAGGTCTCGGAAGTGGTTCTACTGTTGCCATTTTTGCAAAAGAGTTAGGTCAAAGAGTTGAATCTGGTAACGCAGATGTGTCTGTTGTACCGAGTTCTTATCAGGCCTATCAACTTGCAATTGAATTTAATATTCCATTAACCAACCTTGATAAAAACCCCGAACTGCTTCTTACAGTTGATGGTGCAGATGAGGTTGATAAGGAACTAAATCTCACGAAAGGCGGTGGGGGTGCACTCCTTCAAGAGAAAGTAGTTGCTTCAGCATCAAAAAAACTAATCATTATTGTAGATGAATCCAAATTGGTAGATAAATTGGCATCCAGTTTCTTAATTCCATTGGAGGTCCTTCCATTCTCTTTAGGTGTTGTTCAAAAAACCCTCACAGAGATAGGCATTGATCCTATTGTACGTCAGGCTCAGAAGAAGATGGGACCCGTTGTAACCGATAATGGTAATTTTATCATCGACCTGAAATTTCCAAAACCAATTGATGACCCTGCAAAAGTTGCAATTGATCTAAAAATGATACCAGGTGTTATTGAAACAGGATTGTTCATTGGTATGACAGATGAGGTTCATGTAGGAACTGAGGAAGGTGCCTATGTTCTGAAGAAGTGAACTTTACTGATACATTGACCAGAATCTTCTGAACTTGCTAGTATATGCCAAAATATCGGTGGAATCAACGTATTGATCAATCCCTCCAAGATGCTCTGGTAATTTCCTTACCTCGTCATCTTTGATTTCCTTTAGTATGACTTCTACATACTTTTCTGCTTGAATAATCATAAAGGGTCGATTATGAAACTGAGTCGCTTTTGCTTGCAATGGTTCAGTAATTTCAAGTTCATTATGCATCTTTGCTATGTATTCATAAGCTTGAATCAGGTACTTCTCTCTTTCTTGCCAAGTATCTGCATCCATTATTTGAATGAAAATTGGTGTGAGACTCTTAGCACTTTTGAGTTTATAGAACGCAGTTCCAAACCACTTGATATAGGGTGCATACTGTTTTTCCATGAGAAAACAGAGTTTCATCATATCGTGTACCAAACGAGTTCCAATAATACGCGAGCCTAACTCATCACCAACTTGGCCACATCGACCCATAAACGCAACTTCTTGCGATATACGGCGCCATTGACTTGCTAAGAGATAGAGCCACAGATCATGGGGATAGTATTGAAGACGTTCAATAATAGGTTCTACTTCACCTAATCCATCATGAAATACACGCCCACTCACCATACTTCGGAATATTTGTTCAGGGATAGTTAACCAATCTACGATAAGAAGTTCTTCTGAAGGAATTAGACCAAAATATTCGATGAAAAACTCACTGACTGTACAAATCCTCACCGCATGATTAACTGGTCCTGAATTAATAGGGGCCATCAATAGACTCCCATCTTCAGCATGAGTAAAGTTGGTTGGAAAACCACGAATCTCATAGGGTAGATTATCCCTGAGAATCTTGTCCAATTTTTCATGTAATGATTCAAATTCCGACATGTCTACGAAAAGCAATAATTTAGGTCCCCAATCATGGTCCATAGACTGTGCAGTATCAAATCCAAGAACATCTGAACCCCTTCCCATATGGGCTGCAGTATAAACTAAATCTGGAAGATGTTCATCTAGAATGGGCTTGACGACTTCTTTGTAAAACGCTTCACTAAGATCTAAGCCAGGGATAAAATCGTAGGGTTGGTTGCTGTCCTCCGTCATGGAAGTATCTCCAATAATTACAGAATTATTATAGGATTTGGATATTGCGCTTTGTGATGTTTAGATATGGCGGGCCCGCCCGGATTCGAACCGGGGATTACTAACTCTCTCCAGACAATTTGATTTGTCTCTAGGAGGCTAGTGCCCTATTGACCTCTAACGAGTTACTTACTTCTCGCTGGTCCAGGCTAGGCCACGGGCCCTTGGACTTGAGCGAGTGAATGGTGTGTTGTTAAAGTTTTTGCAGAAACTATAATCTCATTGAGCTATCTTAGCTGTTACAGTAGCTCCTTCTTCCATTGCATCAACAAGCATGCTACCTTGTCGAGTCTTAATCCTTATTGAGCTCTCACCATTACGACCAACAACTGTTGTGAACAAGTATAGGTTTCCTGCAAATATCTCAATTCTCTGTTTGGCATACTTTCTACCGGAATAGATTGTGACTTTTTTCTTGTTATAACTGATTGAAATTGGAACACTTTCTCCAGGAACACCTCTTCCACTAGGCTTTCTTCCACGTCCAATAGCTGGTGCTGTTCCACCCCTGACTGGTAAAACTACTTTCTCACCACCGAATGTGAACATCTCATATTCCAGTATACCATGTTCAAATTCTCGAACTTCTACAACAGGTCGTGCCAAATCTCTTTGTGAACCACCCATTCCTGTTGGGAGTTTCACTTTTAGTGACATAGCTGAAACCTTGGCTACTTTTCCATCTTCGATGTGAACTACTGTATCTACTGTACTTGGTACTTGCCCTAGCTCAACACGACCCCCAAGAAGTAATCTCTGAAGCGAATCAATAGCTGAACCTGCATGCACAACTCCAACCATTCCAACTCCTGCAGAACGAAGATCTGCATAGGCTCGAAAATCAGAATTCTTACGTAACTCATCATAAATGACATAGTCTGGACGTACTAGAAGAAGAATATCTGCAGCTTTCTCCATGCTACCATCAAGTGGAGAATATTGTACTATCGACTCCTCTACCTGTAAGTCTCTAGGTTGTTCAAGTGTTTTGACAACGTTGCCTTTACTACTGTAAAATTCAGCTAATGCAGCTGCAAACGTACTCTTACCAGATCCTGGTGAACCTGATACCAATATCCCTTCTGCGCGTGATTCAAGCCGATTCATCAGCTTTGTACTGAGTTGATAATCATCCAAATTCAGTTTGACAATAGGTCGAATTGCTGAAATTTCCATTTTATCAGCAAATGGTCGTCTCGCTATTGCAATTCTCAAGTTTCGAAGCTGGACAACTGCCGCACCTTCTTCCTCAATCTCAATGAATGAATCATTATCATGTTCTGCTGATGTAAGAATTGCTTCTGCTAAGATATCAAGTTCCTCATATGTGAGAATCCTATCTGAGAGTGTAACTAGTTCCCAGTTTCCTGGTTCACCTCTCTTAGCTCGCGGAGGATTCTTTTCAACCAAGTGCACACTCATAGTTCGTTCATCAAAGAATGCTTTTAGAGTAACTATCTCATCATCATCAAAAGTGAAGTCATCATTGTCATTCATTATTCATCACCACTACGATTTCGCAAAGTTGATTGTGCAACCCTGTAGAAATTCACTTCTCCATTCTGATCTACAAGGGCGAAAAGCAAGTCCTTTCTAGACCCTGCGGCGGTTTTAGTGACCAAGTCTAAGTCACTTAGAGATATGGGAACACCTTCTTTGAGAATATACACAAGTTCCTTTGCATTAGCTGTTCCAGGTTTATCCCCTCGCGCATAAACACGAAAACCTATTCCACTTCCGAATCCCTTTCGTACGGCATATCCTCTACTTCTGAGGTCTCTGAAAACAAGATATTGAATCCAGAGGTCTGGGTCATCAACTAACAGATCATTCACAATATAATCTGAACCAACATGTTCACCAGAAGGAGTTGTCACAACCACTCTTTTTCGTTCAATTAAATGAAGAAGTTCAACAGGTTCTAACTCGAGTTTATTTCCATCAATGCGAGTACCATAAAATCCCTGTTGTGACAATCTATCGGCATCTTCACTAGCAACATAGCCTTTCCCATTCTCAAAGACAACATTAGCAGGATCCTCCTCTGGTTCTTGGATATCCTCATCAATCTCTATGTCCTGTTCTTCTTTGAGGACCTCTTGATTAAGAGAATCGCTATTTTCTTTCGACAACTAGTGTTCGCCTACTCAGTCTAGCCCAGAAAGTAATGTGAAAAACCCTTCGACATGACCTGCCTCCGACATTTGATGAGTGAATATCAACTGCAAGAAACTCCCATGTTCCACCCTTCTCCTGCCAGTGTCACCACCTTTTCGCATTTTTCAGAATCGATCATCAGCATACATTCAAAGAGCAATGCGATATCATATTCTCGTAGGAGTTCAAATACTCACATGACCATAAAACATTATGAACGGACTAGGGATGTGGCTCACTCTTGGAGATAGAGTCATACTGAAAGCCCGGAGGAAGAAATCTTCTTCTCATGGGAAGTCCGCACTCTCCCAGAGGACACCAGCCTTGAAAGGGGAGTCCGTGGCCGACTCTTATGACCAAACTTCACTTGTGGAGTTTGCAAGGAGTAAGGACCCTGCCATGGTAAATGCTGTGGAAACACCGTCTGCTATCACACCAACTGGTGAGTGTGAGTCAATGCAGCGGATAGAAACCGGGTCCCATCAGAGGAACGATGTTCCAGTGAAGAGGGGCAAAGCTCGCGACACTTTGAAAGACTCCGGTCTTTCAGAAGCTGGCGACAGTAGTCGTGAGAAAGGTGGAACACAGGAGTTTCTTGCAGTTCACTCACAATTGTAAGGAATAGGTTTTGCCACAAGAACTAAAGCCAACATTGATTGAGTCACTATTGTGACCGACCAAAACTTCGAAATTGCTCTGAAGGAATTTATTGGAGATGCAAAGAAGATTGCTATACTTGGTATTGGTAATGACTTGCGTACAGATGACGGTCTCGGACCATTTATAGTAAATTCAATCAAATTTGATAACCCTAACGTCATGATTGAAAATGTAGGTTCTGTCCCAGAGGGATTTGCACGTCCTTTAGCAGAGTTTGGAGCTAAACGAGTTATCATGATTGATGCTGCAGACATGAGAAAACCACCAGGTCATATCGAACTTGTTACAAAAGACCGAATTGGAGGCATCAATATCAGCACACACAGTATGCCTTTGTCATTCTTGATGATGTATCTTGAACAAGAAACTGGAGGCAAAGCAATACTTCTTGGCGTTCAACCGAAAAGTATACAGTTTGGTGAGGGTCTTAACCCTGAAATACAAGAAGTTGCAGAGGATATAATTGACCGTTTTGAAAGACTTCTAAAAGAACATTACGAGGACTGAGTCTATGTATAGAACGATTGAATGGCTTGACGACACATCACAGGTTCGTCTTGTAGATCAGACCAAGCTTCCCTTGGTCTTAGAACATGTTGTAACAGATAGTCATGAACGAATTGCCAAGTCTATCAAGATAATGGAGATTCGTGGTGCTCCAGCAATTGGAGCTGCGGCTGGAATGGGGATGGCTCTTGCAGCAATTGAGAGTAAGGCCAGAATAAAAGGAGATTTGATAGAATATCTGGAAAAAGCAGCTGACACCCTCAATACAAGACCAACAGCTGTTAATTTGACTTGGGCTACTGCACGGATGCTAGAAGTTGCAAAGAAGGCTGACGGAAGTGCGGATGAAATAATTCAGAAACTAGTCGAAGAAGGAAAAGAAATCGCTGAAGAAGATGTTCGCATGAGCAGGGCTATGGGTGAACAAGCCCTCTCACTGATAAAACCTGGTTTCACAATTCAGACAATCTGTAATGCAGGGTCTCTTGCTACAGTTCATCTCGGTACTGTGGGTGCAGTTGTCAGAGTAGCTCATGAGAAGTATAATGGCGATATCAAAGTATATGCAGTAGAAACCAGACCCCGCCAACAAGGAGCTCGTCTCACTGTATACGAATTTATGGAAGATAAAATTGATACAACATTAATCACTGATGGAATGATTGGTACTGTCTTCCGTGAGGGGCGAGTTGATTGCTGTGTTGTGGGAGCCGATAGGATACTTCGAACAGGTCATGTAATCAACAAAATCGGAACATATACCATGGCAATCACTGCGAAACATCACAATATTCCCTTTTACTCAGTTGTACCAATATCAACAATAGATATGATAACTGACCCTGAAGATGTTGTTATCGAAGAACGTGATCCAGATGAGATTCGTATGATTAATGGTGAATATGTTACAGTTCCAGATGCAAAGGTGTACAATCCTGCATTTGATATGACGCCTCCTGAGTTAGTAGATGCTATAATCACTGATAGAGGGGTCGTCAAGAATCCTACCGAGGAGAAAATGCGTAAGCTCTTTGAAAAGGAATGAACCGCTTGAGGAAAGATGTGATTGAACAAGAATATGGCGGGCGCTACTGCACATCTATTCCCAGATTTCATTGGTATCTGTTCTGTGGAATCTATCTCTCATCTCAAAAACAAGTGACGCGAAAAGTAACATGATACCGAATGGTATCAGGAATAACCAAGCTGTGCCAACTATTGGAGGAACTGAATGTGGGATTGGTCCTTCGGGAATGTATGTATCAAGTATAAGTATCATGAATAGTTCATTGAGTACATAGCTACTTAGAACTATAACTAATCCCAGAACAGCTAAAACCTTTCCTTTTTCGTTCATCTCTCTGTCACTACATTTAGCTCTGGATTCTTATTATTCTTGTTCTAGAATAGATAAAAAGCTATGATTGGATAAGTGGCGGGCGCGCCAGGATTTGAACCTGGGACCTCCAACTTCGAAGGCTGGCGCCTTATCCGAGCTAGACTACGCGCCCCTAAACTCGCTTCAGTCATTTGACACTTAAGGACTTCTGTTTATTCTATTACTTCTTCCCTAATTTTTCACTCCAAACTTCTATGAAGTTCTCGAGAGACCTGTCAAATGTTTTCTCAGCATCAGCTGGAAATAGACACCCTGGCAGTTCTCGATGTTTCCAATGGTACTGTATGCAATCACAGCAGTAGCCATTTCTTGAACATCCAGGATATGAACAAGTACATCGCTCCTTGTTCTTCTCAACATTACATATTCTGCCAGTCATGGTAAAACACAACTCTCTCCTAGCCTTGCATGTTAAAACCTGTTTGGTCAGGTCGGTAGGCTAATAGAGACCATAGTATACATAGAATCTTGCAATGGATCTCATCAAGTGGTTCAAAGAGATTCCGACGGGAATCGATGGAATACCACTGCCACAGGACCGAATCGATACTCTAGAACAGATTCTATTAGAGAAATTCAATCAAGAAAATATCATAGAGTCTGTTACGCGTCTAAAGAGTAAGAAGAACACAGTAATTTCATTGAAAATTACTCCAAAAGCGTCAGAAACTACCACCTTAGTTGCAAAGATGTTCATCGCTGGTCGGTTTGAAAATGAACTGTCCATTTTGAAATCGAGTTGGTCGCATGGACTTGCTGTTCCAGAAGTACTCGAAGCTCGGGATAATGTAATCCTCATGAGTTTCATACCTGGCGAAACTTTTGTTGACAGAATCAATCGTACATTTGAACCTCATCTTATCGACAAGCTTGCTAAATGGTATTACAATTATCATACAGCTCACAAACAAATCAAAGGAGACCCTCGCCTGAGAAATTTCATCTGCCACGATGATCAAATCTTTGGGGTTGACTTTGAAGAATCATGTTCAGGTCCCTGGATGCTTGATATTGCAGGTGTGAGTGCTAGTCTATTAGATACAAATCCAGTCTTTGATCAACGAAAACGAGTGCTTTCATGGCGTTTTTTGGAATCGTACCTTTCATTATTTGGTAAAAAACGAGATGAAGCCGTGGATAAAGAGTTCATCTCAACCTTGGCTGACATTCTGAAACAGACATCAATCTGGCGAGAAAGTGATAGAATTTTGGATATTTCTGAGAAAATTCGGGCTGAGGGATTACCTATCGACTGATCTCTTACAATACATTGTTACTCCCTAAGATTCTTAACATGGTTCATCCCCACCGAAATATACGACCATGCATATCGGTCAGAGATAATGGAGAATATTGTGAATCATGGACCGACGGAAACTTGCACTGGTGTTTTCTGTTATCACAATACTACTTGTAAGTTCTACAGCAGTAATTCTCTTTCTTGGAATACCCGATGACGATTCAATCAACTTCTATGTTTTTGGTGATTCTCAGGGATATCAAGGGGGAGTAGAACAGATTGTTATTGCAGCAAACCTACATAGACCTGAGTTCATATTTCATTGTGGAGACCTTACACCATTTGGACAGGAAAACCAGTATCAAGACATAAAGACAGTTCTAGACCAGTCAATTGTTCCGGTCTATACAACAATCGGCAATCATGATCTAAAAGATGGAGGTGGAGCACTATACGAAGAGTACTTTGGAATAACAACATACTCTTTCAATATTGGTCCTGCTCATTTCACTGTGTTCAATACTTCTTCGGGTGATGTTTCCTTGCAAGACCTCACTTGGCTTGAGCAAGATCTATCACAGACTGAAGCAGAATTCAAATTTGTCTTCACTCATATCCCTCCTTTTGATCCACGAACTGGAGAAGACCATTCACTGATTAATTCGACAACAAGCACCCATCTAATGTCACTCTTTGAAGAAAACGAGGTTGATGTTGTTTTCACAGGTCATATCCATCTGTATAATGAAACCATAGTCAATGGTGTCAAATATGTCATAACTGGAGGTGCAGGAGCCAGTCTTTATGCTGACGAAGATGCTGGCGGGATATATCATTACATGAATGTCACACTCGATGAAACCGGTTTATCTATCGAGCCAATCCTTCTGGATACTCCATCACTTCCACGAGATATGATCGCAGTTAGGGGATTAATTGAGGATATGACATTATCTCTCAACAATCTCTTACAGATGAACACAATAAACGGAATCTCTTCATTTCAAAATCAATACGATAATTGGCGAGGTTATGGTACTTACACAGGGGTCCACATTTCAGAACTGGTGGAACTAGTTGGGGGTATGACCACAGATGAAAAACTAGTGGTCAAGTCATTTGATGGATACTCACAAGAATTCAGTTATTCAAACGTGTATCCAAATTCGACCTGGGCTGAAATTCAAGGTCCAATGATTCTTGCTTATACCTACAATGAAACTCGCGTACTTGAATGGGCTGATGGAATGCGTATTGTCATGATTCCTCCTGATGGCGGATATAGCAACAGTGATGCAATTCAAACCTCAGAATTTGGTGGTGTAATATCAGCAGGCACATTCTGGGTTAGATTTGTGTCAATAATAGAGGTGATTTCAAAATGAGTTCCTCGATATCCACCCGAGATATTGTCACTATAGCGATTCTCAGTTCTCTGGGAGGGGTACTCAGTACATTTGTAGGATACCTTGGGAATCTCATCAATCTCTCTTTGGGTGTACCCTTTGGAGCTGGTCAATTCATGGCTGGACTCCATGTTTTTTGGATCGTGCTAATCAGAGTCATTGTACCCAAACGTGGTGTTGGTACTGCCGGAGGTCTGCTCAAAGGCACGATTGAGATGTTCACAGGGAGTACACATGGTATAGTTATAGTAGTAGTATCACTAATCCAAGGATTTGTTGTGGATATCGGAGCTTCAGCGGCTGGTAGTAGCGAAAATCCCAAAGACAGCTCTCGAATAACCTGGTGGCTAGGAGCTGGTGTTTCTTCTGCAGTGAATGTGATTGTATTACAGATATTCTACTTCACAGGAGCACCTATCATCTATATCATAGTGATTTCCATCCTAGCTTTCTGCTCAGGTATAATCTTTGCTGGTTATTTTGCATGGGAAACTCTAGAATTCTTGAACGATGCAGGTACAATTACAGGTTTTCAGAGTACAAAACCAGTTATTTCGAATAATACGCCAAAAGTAGTTGTACATCGTAACTTCCCTGCAATTGTTTTTGTCTTGTTTCTCACTGTAGGTTCTCTTTACTATACAACCAATGTAGCTCAGGTATTTGCAGATCCATATACCTGTGAGGTGAAAGGTCTGGTTGACAATCCGCTCTCTTTCTCACTAGAGGACTTTGCAGGTTCTGAAGTCATTATTGAAGCTGAACTGATTGGAGCTTACACACACATACCACCTACAAATTATTCAGGTATTCTAATCAGCACAATACTACAACAAGCGAATGTACAAACTGGAGCTGTTGGACTACAAATCATTGCCCGGGATGGATATTCCATAATTTTTGATGATATTGATACAGTAATGACTGATCCAAACTTTCTACTCACAAGAAGTGATGATGGTTTCTGGCTAATTGCAGGAGATTATGATGGTTCCATGTGGGTTCGCAAAGTGATTTTGTTACAAGTGTACTAGGCGGTTACCTATGTTAGAATCTCAAAATCTGACTTTCTCATATGATGGAAAAACACAGATTCTAAGGTCTGTCGATTTACAGATTCGTCAGGGAGAGATTGTTGTATTAACAGGTCCAACTGGTTCAGGAAAATCTACCTTAGCCAAGTGTCTATCTGGATTTATACCAAGAAGTGTTGAGGGTGAATTTTCTGGTGAAATCATAATAAATGATGAAAATACAAGTGATTATTCAATTGCAAAGATATCGAGGTTGGTTTCTCTTGTACAACAAGATCCAGATAGCCAAATCTGTACATTGATAGTATCTGATGAGGTGGCATTTGGACCAGAAAACTACGAATTTGAACTAAAATCAATCGAAAAACTCGTAGAATCTTCCCTTTTTGCTGTAGGTGCATCTCATCTTCATAATCGTAGTACACATACTCTATCTGGAGGAGAAAAACAGAGGCTTGCAATAGCATCCATGCTCTCATGTCAACCAAAATACCTCATTCTTGATGAACCATCAGCAAGTTTGGATCCCAAAGGAATCCTTTTGCTTCGAAAAATATTGTCTGGACTGAAAGACAAGAATGTGGGTGTGCTGTGTATCGAACATAATATTGATGCGATTCGACCTGTAGCAGACCGTATTCTTTCAATATCAAACGGTACAATAACTGACTGGAATAAGATGGATGCACAAACAATTACCAAACCAACGAAGACGACTGTTCAAGAAAATACTCCATTACTTACCTTGGAAAGAGCTAATTTCTCCTATGGGTCAACCCAAGTTATTCATGATATCAGCTTGACCATCCATCAAAGAGAAGTAATTGCGCTCATGGGAGGAAATGGTTCTGGGAAAACAACACTGGTTTCTCTTCTTGGAGGATTGCTTGAACCTGATAATGGACGTGTAGATCTCGGAAGAGTAGCGATATCTGATATCGATAGAAAGGAAATTGCAAAGCGAATTTCAGTTGTTTTTCAGAACCCTAATCATCAAATTTTTGAGAGAACTGTTTGGAAAGAACAAATATTGACCTCTGAAATTCTGAATGAAATACATGAAGCTTCGATAGAGCGGTCAACAAATCTTCTGAATTCTGTGAATCTTGGAACTTTCTTGAATAGGAATCCTTTCTCTCTCAGTCACGGACAGAAAAGAAGGCTCAATATCACATCTTCAATAGCTCATTTGCCTAGCATTTTGTTGTTGGATGAACCATTTATTGGTCAGGATCAGGAAGGGCGTGAGTTCATTTCGAACATCATAGTTGAAACAGCCAGTGCAAATGGTGCAGCTCTTGTGGTCACTCATAACCCAAATTTCGCCAAAAATTACTGTAATCGTGTGATTTTCGTTGAAAATGGTTCGATTCTCTTGGATGGCCCTCCAGAAACTGTACTTCAACGATTAGTTGAGATCGGTCATGGTGAATATGCAGAACTGGGAGTGGATTCCTAAGATGAATAATCAGAAGGAATCAATACAAAACAATGGAAGTTTCAACCCTTTACTGAAGATTTTCTTGCTATTTATCACCCTCATCGGTATAATGATTTACCCAAGCTGGCGTCTTAGCTCCATACTTTTAGTAATTGTAATACTGCTATTCCGAGTAAGTCGGGTATCATTGAAAATCTCCCGAAATCGTACCAAGTTTATCATCATATTCTCAATCTTGCTCCTGATTTTTCAAGTTTTTATCACTGTGAATGGAACGGTTCTTGGATTTGTATTACCTCAACTGAACAATTTTGGTCCATATTTTCCGATAACCGACTATGGAATTGAGCGAGGTCTATCGATAGCATTGCGATTCCTCCTTGTTGTTCTTTCAAGTATGCTATTTGTTGCAGTTACAGATCCTACATTACTCGCCCATTCACTAAACCGACTCAAAATTCCTTACAGGTATAGCTTTGCTCTTGTCATATCTTTGAGATTCTTACCACTATTTGATTCTGAAAATCAGGTAGTACGAATGGCACAGAAATCTAGAGGTATTCAACCAGAGGTCGGAGGACTTCAGAAAATACTCAGAACAATTCAGTATACTTTCTTCCCTCTTCTGGTTTCTTCATTATCTCGTGTTGAATCTCTAGCAATATCCATGGACGGTCGTGGTTTTGGTTATAGTGAAAATAGAACGTATTTGAGAAAGTCTCACTGGAAAATCTCTGATACACTTCTCTTAGTCACTGGATTTGGATATATTGTACTATGCTTCTTGCTTGCAATGGGCTACCTACCATTACTGTCTACTATAATTTAGAACTGAATAAAAGAAAGAAGATCTGGCGGGAGTCTTACTTCGCATTCGTTACTCCTTGGAACAAACTCTGGTCGTGAAACTCTCTTTTCGTAGTACGAAGAGCCTACTCCTTGACAAAGTTGAGTTCTTTCATCAAAATATCTGCAATCTTTACACGCTAAACTGCAATCAAGCGAACGCTGTACTGGAACCTCTACGAACTCAGCTAATCTCCTGTCCCAAGTACGTATCATTCGAGTTGTTCTCATAGAAACTAGTCTTGTTAGATACCTATAAACTCCCCAAAAATTGTCGTTTTTAATCAAAATTTCCTAATAATCAGAATATCTACAATTGAAAACATCTTTTCATTTTGCGCATTTTAACAATTCATTATATCCTACACTGTTACCGGGGATTGATTTTTCCTACTGGTGAAACATAGACAGTCATTTCGTTCTCACCATCTACCTGGATTAATTCATCCATTGCTTTCTGCTCATAAGCGGCTATGGCACAAGTACCTGCACCAATTCCTTCACATGCAAGGTATAGATTCTGACAAATATGACCTGCCTCAATGAGTATATCCTTGTAACTGATGAAACTGTATCTCCATTCTGTCTTGTAAGGAATGGCAGCCCATACAAAGACTACTGCTGATTTTCCAATAAAGTTCTGATACCATGCTTTCTCCATCAAATCATCTGCACTGGGGAGATCCTCAGTCACCAGTATCAGCTTATGTTCGATTGGCAGGTAACGATACACTCCTCGTTTGAGACCATCAACCAAGTTCACTAACAGATAGGTTTCAAAGGGCTGACGACCTCCACCTGATGGAACAGCACGTTTTGTCCATACTTTATTCTTGTCAACTTCTCGAACTCCTTGTGTGGACCAGAGAAGAAAAGATAGCTCTTCCAAGGTCAGTGATTCATCTGTAAAAACTCGCTGGCTTGCTCGATTTGCTATAGCATCAACGAGAGGTACGTTCCCAACTTTGAAGTCCTTGGGGTCAACTAGATCTATAAGATCTGCATCCTTATTGAACGGTTTTTCAAGAGGAGGCGGGTCTACACCTTTCATCTGGTCAGGTTTCCACCATTTTTCCTGTGGAATTGCTTCATAGTCATGAGCTTTTAGTAGATCACGGCGCTGCTTAATCATCTCATCATACTTTGTCAATTTGCGTTTCCACCAAACAGAGAAGCTTGCTCCAAGCACATTCTGACAGACCTATAAGCTCACTCTTTCGCGCTTATCCTTTGTGTTGTATAATATCGGAATTAAGAGATTAACAGAAGATTTTGAATAAGTTCACCCACGCGGAGTATGATGAGTTCTTATGGTAATGGATCATACAGAAAATATAGTTTAGGCAACCGCTCTTTTAGAAATTGATATGCGTGGATGAACCGCTTAGCTTCGTCCTCGATATAATATTCAATTTTTTCGAATTCTCTTTTATCATACCATCTAGGAACTTCACTGTTATCAAATTCCTTTCGGACAAACCAATTCAATGTCGCACCCTTAAAACGCCCATCATTAACCATAACAATCGTGTCCTTGATATCGATAAGTGGAAGTTCTTGATGCAGCCATCTATAGTCAAGATTGACGCCAAGGACTTCTTTGAAGCGAATCTGTAAAAATGTCAAATCAAAACGTAGATTGAATCCAATCGGTATGAAGTTCCATACATTATTAGGATCTAGTATTTTCAAGAACTGTTTGAGAATTTCTTCTTCAGAGGACTCCCACTCTTTAAGTATCTGCAGTCTAAATCTAGATGCTCCTGTTTTTGTATCAATCTCTTGATATTGAATAGATATGATTTTGTGCTTATATGGATTCAATCCACGTGTTTCTATATCGAAATAATATTCTGTCATGAACTCACCCACTCGCAAATACGAAAGTAACTTGTATTCTTGAAAAGATTGTTAGGAAAACACATCAAGTTATTGCTATTCTTTGTAAATGCTGTATTCGCTAAGAATACAAGTTGGCTTAGTTACTTTGGCTCATTAACTTTGATTCTAATATATTATTTCGAAGAATGTAAGGATTACTTTCACAAACCTCACAGCACAACAAAACCACTTCTTATCATTTGATTCGAAAATTCACAGTAATGCTACCACCATTCAAAAACCAATTCACTTAACAAGTTCAGACCCACCTAAACATCCTCAAGTCCAATCTCATCAAGTAATGTTTCTAATTCCTTCATGAACTCGTTATCATTTACAATATTATACTCAGAAAATTCTCCTGAATCAAACTGACCATAGAAACCCTCTAAGACTGCCTCACGATTTTCTGTACTCTCTATTTTGAATGTGTTTTTGCTAATGATACGCATTTGTATTTCATTTTCTTCAGTTAACGTGATAGTGAACTCATTTCCATTACGGGATATTGAGAGAAAACATTGCGGTCCCTCCTCACCATAACCACGGTTTGATAACATCATCTCAATCTCTCTATCGAGATCATGCAAATTCAAAATAGTGTCAGATGAGATTTCGTTGGTTACATTGCTAAGAAATTCATCCTTTGCATTCTCAAGATTAAGGACTGGATTAAGCTGGAACTGAAAGACTCTGCCTTTCCAATGAATATCCGTCAGAGTTGAAATTCCCGTCCATTGGACGTGATTATCTTGAACACTAAAGTCAATTATCCACCTTTCATCATCTCTTAGATAAGTTCCTGGTGCTAGCTTCTTCAAATACATATCATTTCCACGAAGTAACCGGCGAATCCAATCATCTTCATGATATACATAGAACTCCTTACTAGTAGAATCATACTCTAGAGAAATCTCAATGTTGTAAATCACATGACCAGCGTCTATCTTTCCAGTTGCTAATTGGCCAAAAACTTTCTGTCGTTGGAACTGATACACCAACAACAAAACAGAAGAAAGAAGCCAAGACCATAGGAGGGATGCAGTCCCAATGATCATGAACAAAGCCCTGACTAAACTTAGAGTGACATCTAAGTTCGATGGTGACATCAGGTCAGGGAAGGGTGAAGCACAGGAGTTTCTTGTAGTTGAGATTCACTCATCTCGAGGAATAGGTCAGTGAGCTACGTTCCGTGCATTAACATATTGTCAAGGAGCAATCCTTTTAACGAAATGGAGAAAAAACAAGCCAGATTCGGGACGTAGCTCAAAAGAGTATCGTTTCGACGACCTCTGAGAAATCTGGCAGAGCAATGGACTGTAGATCCATCGGTTGCCGGTTCAAATCCGGCCGTCCCGACCACCACATTTCGTTTATTCTAAGTTGTTCCGAAAAACAGTTTAGAGTGAATATCAATCATATAAACGAGGGATTATTCAACTGACACTCATCAATGCGATTGGGCTTGAATTTCTCCCATTGGCGATTCTATATGCAATAGTCAGAGTTGTGATTAAAGATGAAAGAAAGCGCTTCGATTGGTGTATTGTTTGCTTCACCTTGTGGTTGCTGCCATCTTGCAGTCTTCTGATTCTGGTTGTATTATCTCCATTCCTTTTTCTTTTTCCATTCACGTTGGAAGCATTTGTTCTATTGCTGATTATTCTGAGTTATGACCTATTTAGACAATTTCGAGCTCTGTAGAAGGCCGTCCCGACCATCTTTTCCAAACTATCTCATACTGATTACGAATTGACATCGATTGTGATTCCAAGAACACGAACAAGCTCTTTGTAACGATTACGAATTGTGACTTCTGTAACCCTTGAAGCTTGAGCTATCTCCCTCTGAGTACGCCTGTCGTTTTCGAGTATTCCAGCTATGTATAGTGCAGCGCCTGCGATTCCACCAGGAGCCTTTCCTATAGTCACGTATTTTTCTTTGGCTTGATTGATTATTTCAGTAGCTTTTTTCACAGTTCTTCCTTCGAGCATAAGATCTGAAGACAATCTTGGTATCAAGTCCTTTGCAGATGGAAGCGGCACATTAACATTGACTCGAGAAACAACCAGGCGAACTGCATAGCCAACCTTTTTCCTATCCACATTTGTTTCAGCAACAATTTCATCAAGCGGTCTTGGAATCCGGTGAATCCGGCAAGCGAGGTAAATTGAGGCTGCAACGACTGATTCAATACTTCTTCCCCTCACTAGTTTCGATATCAGAGCTTTTCTGTATAGCAAAGCTGCAGTTTCTCTAACATCACGGGGTATTCCAAGTTGTGAGGAGAGTCTATGCATCTCACTCATGGCAATGCTAAGGTTTCTGTGTTGTGAACTATGGAGCCTACTTCTAATATGCCATTTTCGCATTCTGTACATAGCTGCCCGAGTAGTGCTTTTGATTGCCTTGCCACTTGCATCCCTGTTTCGCCAATCAATCATTGTCGATATGCCCTTGTCAGCTATAGTGTAAGTTGCTGGAGCCCCAACTCTGGCTCTTGCATTCTTTTCCTCTGCAGTAAATGCTCTCCATTCCGGTCCTGTATCTGCTGTGCGATCGGAAGCAACAAGTCCACATACAGAGCAGGTACGCTCTCCACGAGCATAATCCTTTGTGAATGTACTTTGTCCGCAGCCCATACACACCTCTTTTCTACGTGTATGACCTCCTTTTTCACTAACCAGGCTTTTCATGTCTATCTCTCTTCTTACCAGTAATCATTTTTCCATTTTTGATATCCTGCTTTCATGAGAACAGCATATCGTACAGAATGAGTCTGTGACTTCCGAAAAGCAGATACTCTAAACACCAGAGAAAAGGGCTGGTTGCGTTACATTTATCGTTAAACTGTCTCTTCTCACTTTCTGTAGTTTCCTACCCTCTGGGATGCTTATAACCTTAAGCATTTATTTAAGGAATTACGACTAGATCTATCGGTTGCCAGTTCAAATCCGGCCGTCCCGACCATCTTTTTCAAAAATAGCTAAACACTACTACTTCAAAATATATTGAAGAAAGCAGTGGTTTCTGTTTTGTGAACTATGAAATCTGCTTCTAACATGCAATTTTAGTATTCTGTATATAGCTACTTGATTTGCATATCCAGTGTGCGTATACCTCTGTGAAATACTGCACACTTGCAATTTTCGCATTCACCATCGAAATTATCGTGGTTTTCACGATTGTGACCACATGTACAATGGTCTGAAGAACTTGTACTCATTTTTTCACCTCTCTAAATTTTCTGTAACGATAATAGAAGAATTACTTCTTCCTCCAAGCTTCAATGCGCGCTTCTTCAATGAATTTAGTTATGATCTGATTCTTTCAGCGCCTCTTCTTGTAACATTTCTAATATTCTATGAGGTCCATTTCCACTATTCACACGGTATCTCTCGTAATCGGTTTTAGAATTGATTTTCATGTCTTCCATTTTCAATATCCTGCTAATATGAGAAAAATATATCATACAGACTCGGACTGGGTCTGTGACTTCCGAAAAGCAGATACTCCAAAATACCAGACATGAAGGTCTGATTGTGTTACATTTATTGTTAAACTGTCTCTTCTCTTCTCACTTTCTGCAGTTTCTTACTCTCTGGGATGCTTATAACCTTAAGCATTTATTTAAAGAATTACGACTAGATCCATCGGTTGCCCGGTTCAAATCCGGCCGTCCTTTCTTCAAAGAGTGTAGAGGGTTAGTTTGCGCAAAAATCCGATTATTAGTTCGTCAAATGCCGATTTTCGGAACTCTAATAAGAGAATTTCCCAATGAAAAGACGGGAAATAATACTCAATAGAATCACAACGATGAGCTATACCGCTTGGTCATTTTAGACAATAGTGGTCGTACTTAGGGTGTATTCGTTCACCAAGACCATAGGCGGTGACCAAGTTCGCGAGTTGCCGATAGAGCCCGATAGAGAGTGAGAACCATGTCATGGAGAGAATTAGAAAACTACATAGTAGACCCGGCTAGGATTGCAGTAATAGGTGCTGGACACGCAGGCAGAGGACTTGCCAGTTATCTTGCTATACATGGATTTGATGTTTCTCTCTATAATCGTTCGATTGCCAATATCAAGAGAATATCGAAAAGAGGAGGAATCAATGTTCATGGTATCTTTGAGGCATTTGCAAAGCTCTCACTGGTCACAGATAACATAGCTAAGGCTATTGAAGACCGTGACATAATTATTATCATTGTACCTGCTCAGGCACACACCTTTATTGCAAAGTCCATGGTTCCCCATCTAAAATCTGGGCAGACAATACTTCTAATGCCAGGTAGGACCGGTGGTGCACTTGAGTTTGCCAGAGCCTTGAGATCGCATTCCTATTCTGACGAAATATTGTTGGGAGAGGCTCAAACATACAGTTTCGTATCAAGGATTACTGGACCAGATTCCGTGTTAATCTCCAAGGTTAAGAACAGTACAAAAGTAAGTGCTTTTCCAGCATCTCATAATCGCAGGTTCATGAGGAGTCTAAGACGACTTCCAATTACATTCAATATGGCTGATGATGTCATGGAAACCAGTCTTGATAACGTAGGTGCGATGTTACATCCAACACCCACAATCCTCAGCGCAGGTTTATTGGAGTCAAAAGAGGGTGGATACAACCACTATCATGATGCTATTTCCGATTCAGTAGGGCGACTCATAGAACGAATGGATGCCGAGAGGATTAGAGTATCTCGTGAATTTGTTTCTCAACCTGTATCTCTTCTGGAATGGTTGAGGAGCACGTATGATGCTGAGGGAACTACACTATGTGAGTGTATACAAAGTATTGATGCCTATGATAATGTGGGTAGCCCCTCATCATTGGATCATCGTTACGTATTGGAAGATGTACCCACTGGTCTCGTCCCCATTTCATATCTTGGACGACTTGCTGGAATTGAAACCCCTGCGATAGATGCTATGATCAACATGGCTTGTCAGCTCTATAACTATGACTTCTGGAGCAGTGGAAGGAATCTTGGAAGTATGGGTCTTGAGGGATTGAACCCTAGTGAAGTACAGGAATATGTCAGAACTGGAGTCATACCAGAGAAATATCCAGAGGAATATTCAGAGCTTCATGAGATACCTGAAGTGGAGGTACCTGAAATGTTCGAACTGGAGGTGGATGACATTTGAGAATCTTGGGAGCCGCTATAGGAAGTTGTGTCCATGTGGCTGGTGTTCTTAGATTTCTCACACTCGCAGAGGAAGAAGGGCATAAAACTATCTTCTTGGGAACAGCGGTTTCCATTGACGAATTGATAGCGAAAGTGAAAGAACACAACCCTGATGTTATCGGTGTAAGCTATAGACTCACAGCGTCCAGTGCGGTAAAACTTCTTGAGGACTTGAAGAACGCCGTGACAGAATCGGGTCTAGAGAAAAAACGATGGGTGCTTGGTTGTACAGCACCAATCAAACCCTTTGCAGAACAAATTAATCTTTTTGAAGAGATATTCACTGGTTTCTCGACTGATGAGGACTCGATTAATTTTCTTCGTGGTAGGACACACATACCACCTGAAGAGAAGAATCCTCAAGATTTACTAACAAGAATGGTCCTCAGAAGTCCGATACCGCTTGTTAGACACCATTTTGGTCTCCCATCAATCGAAGAAACAATTGACGGTATCTCAAGAATTGCAGAGGCTGGAGTATTAGATATCCTCTCTATTGGGCCAGATCAGAACGCCCAAGAATCATTCTTTCGTCCATCTGAGATGAATAAGAATCTAGATGGTGATGGAGGTGTTCCAATCAGGGAATCCAAAGATTTGCAGCGTATCTTTGAAGCCTCGCGAAGAGGTAACTATCCAATCATGAGATGCTATAGTGGAACTCGTGATTTGATATCTTGGGCACAGTTACTAAAGGATACTTTGAACAACGCTTGGGGCGCAACTCCTCTGCTATGGTACAGCGAACTGGATGGAAGAAGCAAAAGAACCCTTGAGGAAGCAATCACTGAGAATCAAGAGAATCACCGATGGCATGCAAAACATAACATCCCTGTAGAAATCAATGAGTCACATCATTGGAGTCTGAGAAGTGCTCATGATACAATTGCAGTTGCAATGGCATATCTCTCAGCATACAACGCCAAGAAAGCTGGTGTTAGGCATTATATCGCGCAATACATGCTAAACACACCTTTGGGAACTTCTCCCAAAATGGACCTTGCCAAAATGCTGGCAAAAATCGAACTCATCGAGTCGCTTCATGGACCCCACTTTGACTCTTTTAGACAGGTACGACCTGGGCTTTTCTCTTATCCTCCTGACCTTGATTTGGCCAAGGGTCAACTCGCATCATCCATTTATACAGCCATGATGTTGAAACCACATATTGTACATGTCGTAGGCTTTTGCGAGGCTGATCATGCTGCAACTGCAAATGATATCATCGAGAGTTGCAAGATCTCACGACGGGTTATGCATGACTGTCTTCTTGGAACACTGAACCCGTTGGATGACAAGGACGTATTGAACCGAAAGAATGAGCTTGTCAGAGAAGCTAAGGTGCTTGTAGCAGCAATTCGTTTGTTGGGTGATGCATCCTCGAAAGATTCTCTCATTAATCCTATTACATATGTACGCGCAGTAAAGACTGGAGTCTTGGATGCACCTCATTTGAGAAATAATCCCATTGCTAAGGGATTGCTCAGGACCAAGATGATTGACGGTATGTGCTTAGCAATAGACCCCAGTTCTAGTATTCCCATTGATGAGGCCACAAGATTAAGGCAACTAGGTCATGAAATAGCATCCAATATCCTTTGAAACAATCTCTGACCACTTCCTCTTAGTTCAAAAACTCAGTAACAATCATCGACGGATGATCTAGGTTCTGGGTCCTGGTTTTACATCTGACCATCCCACAGTTATTGTCGCAAGTAGTTTCTAGGATTTCTTGAAATAGACCATGATAGCTTTGTATGTATAGAAAATGTTTCCAATACAACAGGTTCCAAGTCTGCTGATACACTATGAACCTCAGGTATTTGTCCCCTCGTTAATCAAGATTTTCGAGAACTTCCTAGTAATACAGGCGCTTTAGTACCTTAAACAGGAACAAGACTTTGGCGATAGTCGTATGAAACAAATAGAGGCTATAATCAAGCACGCATTAGAGAACAAAGGCATCAAATGTCAATCAGTCTTTGCTCTAAGTGACCCTGATGACACCAGAGTACTTCTTGCATTCAATTCTAAAGATAACAGAAGACTCTCAATCAGGAAAATCGAGAACGCATTGGTGTCGCTCAATGTTGGTGATTTCAAAGTTCCACGAGAATTCCAACGACTCAGTTCTGCATTCTTGCATCTTGAAGTGATTCTTGGAGCAAAAACTGAAAAACCAATCACACTTGGCGCGGCTTAGTAGCAGCCATGCTTCTTATCTGCCTGACCTATATCTTACATATTGGGTATAGTATAACTCAACTATAAGATAATTCTATGTTCCACCCTTCTCCTGCCAGTGTCGCCACCTCTTCGTAATTCCAATGAATTACAATAATTAGCAAGAGCTTTGTCAACGTTCATCGGGATGGAATCCCTCCTGAAGACCTGGCTTTCTTCTCCTGTTTGACTACTGAAACATCACTTCCAGCAACAGAGAGCGTTTCCACAGTTCTTACCACGGCGGGGTCATTATCACTCTCACCAGTGCCATCACTGAAACTGATAAGGTCCGATTTGACAAAGTGAACAGCCGCGGACTCTCCGGACCTTGATGATTGTTCCTTCTTGGAGAGTAAGGACTTCCCTTGAGAAGGTATCTTCTTCCGGGCTTTCAGTCGCGTGCTTTGCACTGCATTCACAGCACTAGCCCACTTACCTAGTCCTATCATACTATTCCATATTGATACGAGTATATGAGCTCATACAATTTCTTTTACACAAAGAAATGCATTAGAATAATGAAAGTAGTCAGGTTAATCAAGAAATAGAGAAGACATCATAGATTCAATTTATCTGCATCTCCGAGATTCGTATAGAACATGGATCTCGATCTAAAAGACCGTACATTTCTTGTGACAGCAGCTTCTCGAGGACTTGGGTTTAGTGTTGCAAAAGCTCTAGTTAACGAAGGAGCTGAAGTGATAATCTGTGGCCGTAATGAAGAGTCACTGAAAAAAGCAACATCATCTCTTGGTGAATTAGCTGAATATTATGTGGCTGACTTGTCAAAGAAAGAAGATGTTCAATCACTAGTGAAGAAAATCGCAACGAATATACTTCTTCTTGATGGACTCTTTGTTAATGCTGGAGGACCTCCTCCGGGTACCTTTTCTAAACTAACAGACGATGACTGGAGGAAAGCCTTTGATCTTACACTAATGAGTGCTGTTTGGCTGACAAGAGAAACAATTCCACTTCTGAAGATGTCTGATTCTTCTTCCATACTATTCAGCACTTCAGTTTCGGTAAAACAACCAATCGACAATCTATTACTCTCAAATGCAATTCGACCTGCAGTTATTGGCATGATGCGTACACTAGCCACTGAACTTGCTCCTGATTATATTCGTGTGAATGCTATATGTCCTGGATATATTCAGACTGAGAGAGTAGATGAGTTATTATCCGCTTCAGAATCTGCAGAAGAGAACATTACTGCAAAAATCCCCCTGAAACGAATTGGGAAACCCGATGAATTTGGACCAGTAGCTGCATTCCTTATGAGTCCAGTTTCAAGTTATATTCATGGAGCTCTATTGCTCGTAGATGGTGGTCTCTATCAAGGAATGATGTAGTAATCAACTCAGAGCCGTAAATCAGTGGGATCCAATCCCCCACTCCTAATTAGAGCAATTCTTGCATAATCCCGAACTTCCTCATCTTCATCATCCAGAAGTTCTTTCAAACTTGGAACTGCAGGTGGATACGGAGAAACACCCAAAGCCCAAGCAGCGATTCGCCTGACTTGAATATCCTGTGAACCAAGTAGTTCTACTATTGCTCTGAGAATGACCTCGGATTTTCTTTCAATTACCAAACGAGTCATTCTCACTTGTTCTTCTGGTATACTTGTATGAATTGCATCTGCTAATCCTTGAAGAGCACGAGTATCATCCATGTCACGAAGTCCACGAATAGCCCAATCTCTAACACTCTCATCATCGTCATCTAATGCTGCAAGTAGACAGTTGATTGTTTCAGAAGAGCCAATATTGCTCAGTGCCCATGCTCCAGATTGTCGTATCTCAACATCAGGGTCTCCTAACAGTGCACATAGAGTTCCCAAGATTTTGTCGTTTACAATTTTAGTGAGAGCAAAAATAGCTTCTTTACGGAGATCAGTACTTTCTGAATTATTCCTAGTAATCCTCACAATGTGTCCATTGTAATAATCAGGATCTGTGCTTCCTAAGATATGAAGAGCCCATTTTCTAGCCTCAAATTCCTCCTTAGGATTAGAAAGAATTTCAACGACATACAAATTCAAAGAATCCATTCTAGTTCTATAAGCAGCTTGCAATCCTTGCGTCCTAATCCGAATATCATCATCCTTGATAGCTTGCTCAATAATTTGAACCATGAGAGTTCCATTTAGAAGATCTACAAGATCGAGCAGAGGTTGTTTCAAATTAGTTTGTTTTGAAAATGCAGCATTTAGGACTTGTTCAAACTCCTTAGGATGATTGTGGATATATTCTACTATCTCACTTGTTCTCTCTGTAGTGGTTCCCTTCAGCAAGAGTTTTGATAGTTCTGTCACAAGATATGCACCTTACTTTTCCATTGATACATCTTCCCGTGAAGGTAGAATTTAATAAATTCGGAAGGCCTTAGCATGAGGCATCCTGAACCATTCCATATTTGGATTGTATCTACGTACGGTAAAATGCGCTCCCATCTGGAGAGCTATAGTATTCGGTATTGTTTGTGCAAGTGCGGTCTTGAAACCGAATTCTTCAGGTACATGAATATGATGAGCTTGCATATTCAGAACTTCTGTTAGTACTTTCATATACCTTTCATCATCAGACTCATCTTTTCCTGAGATAAGCAAGGCTTGATCTCCATCATTTATGGATAGGTTCTGATGATGACAGAAATCTTCTCGTAAGGCTGCAAACCCTTTGACAACCGCAAACTCGTTGAATTTCATCATTCCAATCTGCGCCGCGACATGATTTGGACCGTCTGAGATCATGTATAGAGGTGGTCCAGGAGTTACAAGCTTGGCAATGATTTTTCCTTCATGTTCTGACCATTCAAGCATTTTCTTTCCTATCTTTGCAAGTTGTTTGAGGTCATATTGAAGGTCTGTCTGTAGTTTACTTTCTATTTCAGAAGCAATAGCAAGTAGGTACGCCATTGCGGTTGTAGTTGGTGAAGCTGGACTAATATTGTATGAATCTACATTAGCCTTAGTTACCCACACACTGGAAGTTTCATCACATGCTTTTCCCTCTGGATTATCTGTCAATACTATAGTTTCAGCACCTTCAGCTCTAACTTTCTGAAGCGCATCAAACGTAGAGAGACTCCTCCCAGATGCTGTAACCCCAATTACTACTGTTTCAGAATCCAGTGGAAAATGTATAATTTCAGGCGGTGATAATGAGATTGCATTCAATCCAATAGAACGGAATACCCATTTCCCATATTCGGATACAGCGTATGAATCTCCTGCACCTATCAATACAATTCGTTGTTTTGCTGTAATATCTGATATATTCTTCAAATCAACGGATTTGATAGTGTCTGCAATAGATCTCTCTTGTATCTTAATTACATCATAACATGAATCTAGGAATTCTGTCATAGTATCACAACCCAGAGCATTCTATCGAATACATACTCTCTCCTTATCTTATTCACGATGTAAGAGTTAATCGGAACTTGCAGATTTTTTTTGCGTGGTTTGACACTCTTATTAATTACAGAGTCTTGCAATTCACACATCGTTCCTAAGATAAACTTGGCAGCGTGGTTTTGAATGAAATTTGTTAAAACTGGAAAATATAGACAAGATACCCTCGAGCGTTCAGTCGAGATTAATTCTCTTGAGGAAGCACAGAATCGATTGAAACGAATGAACTACTTCCTCGGATTCATCAGAGAACAAAATCCAGACATTTTTCCAGAATACATAAACAAGCTCATAGCAAAATATCAGGGTCTACTGGAGGATGAGCGAAGGAAAGCAAATCCACCTGACCTAGACGAACTCGTATCTGAGAATCCACATATGAAAGAGCATTTGGAACTCACAAGACTTGTTCTGAACTACATTCTACAGATACTTCGATTACCAGCTGAAGATAAACTTGGGAAAAATAAGGTTGTGAATAGGAACTACTTCAGATCTTGGTCACATCATAATTATTCCAATCTACTAGTTCTGACTGAAACTCTTGGCCGAACTGATGCAATAGATTTGTACAAGAAATTTGTAACTCACCATACACTTGAAAACAGGGATCCAAAAAGAAAGACAGTAGACAGTGTGAAAATTATTTATGAAAAGGCGATAGAACCCAAAGAAGAACCATCTGACTGGGAAATTGTTCACACATTGATTGGGGATGGAAAATATGCTTTTCGGAACGATACCTGTGTCTTTCTTAATGCCATAGGAGAAGACCTGCCCGATACCGAGCTAAAATACTATGTTTGCTGTTATGGAGATTATGAAAAGTTTAGGAATTATCACGATAGTATAGTCCTAACAATGGAACATACCATTGCTCAAGGCGATCCATATTGTTCTCGTGTTCTACATGATACTCGGGTTGACTGGGACTTACGGCACCCTCCAAAGAGCTTCTGGGATAGTATGAAACCTGAAAATGAATAGATGCAGAAATTGAGTCTGGTATAGAGAAAAGTGGCGCCCCCGCCGGGATTTGAACCCGGATCTCAAGAGATCGGCTCCAAGGTGTCAACCACATTAGATTGACAGTCTTGAATGCTAACCGGACACTGCAGACTATCTGCAGTATTAACCGGACTACACTACAGGGGCTTAGTTCGCTCGTCATCTGATTTTCTATTAAAAAGTTGTTGTTTATACAGTCCATAAAATATACGAGCTTAATAGATGGAATAGTGACACCTACTATTGGACTAGGTGAGTGGGCTAGTACACCAGTATGAAGCACGCAACCGAAAGCCCGAAGGAGTCTATCTCTAAAGGGAAGTCTTTACTCCCCTCTAAGGATTCAGTATCAAATCTTGGGGAGTCCGCGGCTATTCACTATGCTCATATGAGCCTTCCACATTTTGGTGACGAAATGTAGTTGAGTGATGATGATCTCGCCGTGGTAAGAACTGTGGAAAAAATCTCTGCAACAAGGTCTGATACATCTAGTATTGCGCAGGAGAAGGAAGCCAGGACTACATGAGGAATCCCATCCCGATGAACGTTGACAAAGTCCCTACTAATCCATGAAATTCATGGAAGTGGTGACACACGGTAGGGGAAGGGTGGAACACAGAAGTTTCAATGAAGATGATATTCATTCACTTTATAGAAACAGGTTATGCCCCCGTAGTGTAGCCCCTATCCCTATCGTAGTACGACCTGATTATGATTTGCATATGGAAAGGTATCCTGGGTAATACGTCTGGAAAATAGAGTAACTTATTAGCTCCCAAAGCATACTATTTACTGGCTCACACAGCCAACCCCCCCCTAGATGTAATGCCATTTCGTTGTTTTATCGTAATCCTTTTATGGCTACAGAATTCCCCGTCCTCTGCTCAGACAGAACTGCTTCCCACTCATGCATGACTACAAGTAACAATCATGGGACTTTTTGTCATGTAAGAGGTCATTGACGGTCGTAGACTAGTATCCGTCTGGACATCAGGGGCTCGTGGCGCAGATAGGTAGCGCAGCAGGCTTTTAACCTGATGAACAGGAGAGTCATCTCTTGCTTCGGGGACTGGCCGCGGGTTCAAATCCCGCCGAGCCCGCCACTGATCTTGGTATGGGTGTAGGTCACTGGTAGATTTGTCAGAGTAAAAAAACAACGGGGCGGCTATTGCAGCAAATGTGTGAGCTCGGATTTCTGAGTTCTAAGCGTTGGGAAGCGTACATGCAAGCAGTAGTTCCCCCGTCCTCCACATTCATGGTGTGATCTTTCATGGCGTCGGGTACCACAGAAAAAAACAAGTATTGGCCTGTTATAGAGGCATTTTTCGACCATTACGGACTAGTAGGCCAACATCTTGATTCGTTTAATCGATTTATACGAGAGGAGCTCCAGCAAGTAGTAAACAGTGTCGGAAAGCTGACTCCTAAGATTGAGGGATATGTTGTCGAGCTAGGCGACATAGAAATTGGAAAGCCCACAATCCGAGAAGCAGATGGGAGCGAGCATGGTTTGAACCCCAATGAGGCTAGGATTAGAAATCTTACCTACGCCAGCAAGCTCTTTCTACATATGACTCCTGTTCGAAAAGAGGGGTCAGTATCAACAAGACTTGAGACCCTGAAAGTCTATGTTGGCAACATGCCAATTATGCTTCGAAGCGAACAATGCCATCTCTTTGGCAAATCAGCTGAGGAATTGATTGCCCTTGGCGAAGATCCGAAAGACCCTGGTGGTTACTTCATTATTAATGGCTCAGAGCGAGTTTTAGTCACACAAGAAGATTTGGCGCCAAACCGAATTCTTATTGAAGAGGCTAGCAAGAGCTCGAGCTTCACCCATATAGCCAAAGTATTTTCCACTTCACGAGGCTTCAGAGCCCCTGTCACTATCGAGCGAAAAAGAACTGGTGAACTGAGAGTTTCATTTCCATCAGTTCCTGGAAAAATACCTCTAGCAATTCTCATGAAAGCATTAGGCCTCGAGTCAGATCGAGAGATAGTTGATGTTATTTCAGATGATGACGAACTCAGGAATGAACTGATTGTCACCATTGAACAGTCAGCACCAATCAATGTTTTCAAGGATGATGAAGAAAGTGGTTCAACAAGAGAAAATGCTCTTGATTTCATAGGAAAGCGTGTTGCAGTTGGTCAGACTAAGGAGTACAGACTGGCAAGAGCTATGAAAGTACTTGACCGTTATCTGCTCCCTCATATTGGAACTGAAGATGATACCCGTCTTCATAAGGCGTACTACCTAGGCCAGATGGTTGAACGATTACTTGAACTCGTTCTTAACAAACGAACTCCTGATGACAAGGATCACTATGCAAACAAACGGCTGAAACTATCAGGTGACCTGCTAATGTCCCTGTTCAGAGTTGCACTTTATTCTTTAACGCGTGATATCAAGTATCAGCTTGAACGTACTGCAGTACGAGGTCGGAAACCTAACATTCGAACCGCAGTTCGAGCAGATGTAATTACACAGCGATTGAAACATGCCTTAGCCACTGGTAATTGGGTTGGAGGTAAAGCTGGAGTATCACAGTTACTTGATCGTACAAATTACATTTCATCACTTTCACACCTTAGAAGAGTAGTTTCCCCGCTATCACGTTCACAACCACACTTCGAAGCACGAGATCTGCACTCCACACACTGGGGTAAAATCTGTCCAAATGAAACCCCTGAAGGACCAAATTGTGGGCTAGTCAAGAACCTCGCTATGAGTGCATACATCTCTGTAGGTACCGATGAAGAGGCGATTGAACGTATAATGATTAAATCTGAAGTTGAACCAATCGAGAAATTACTTGGTAAACGTGGTCGAAAGGGCGCAGATGTTTTTCTCAATGGAAGATTGGTTGGAATTCATAATGCACCCCAAGTGTTAGTAAAGACTCTGCGACAGAAGCGACGAGCTGGTGAAATTGACAATCAGACAAATGTTGCATATTACGAAGATACCCATGAGGTGCAAGTAAACTGTGATGCGGGTCGGGTCAGAAGACCAGTAATAGTCACTGAGAAAGACAAGAGTCGCCTTACTGATGAGCATCTTCGGATGGTTATCGATGGTGAATGGGGTTTCCAAGACTTACTCCGGAATGGAATTGTTGAGTTTATTGATGCTGAGGAAGAAGAGAATGCTCTCATAGCAATGTATCCTTCAGAGATGGTAGACAATACAACTCACCTTGAGATTGTTCCATCTACTATCCTTGGTATTTCTGCTGCATTGATACCATTCCCAGAGAGGAATCAGTCACCTCGTAATGTGTACATGGCTGGCATGGCTAAGCAATCTGTAGGGGTTCCAGCAGCTAATTTCAGATTCCGTGCAGATACACGTTCTCACTTCTTCCATTATCCACAGGTTCCAATGGTAAAGACTCGTGCAATGGACTCTATTGGCTACGAGGAACGTCCAGCAGGACAGAACTTTGTTGTTGCAATCATATCCTTTGAGGGCTATAATATAGAAGACGCGCTTATCATGAACAAAGCTTCAATTGAGCGTGGACTTGGTAGAAGTACATTCGCTCGTGTTTACGAGAGCGAAGAGCGAAAGTATCCTGGTGGTCAGGAAGATCGCTTTGAGATTCCAGATCGCAGTGTTAGAGGTTATAGAGCCTCAGAATCTTACAGAAATCTCGGTGAAGACGGTATAATCGAAACTGAAGTAGAAGTATTGGGTGGTGACGTACTCATTGGTAGAACTTCTCCACCAAGATTCTTAGAAGAGTACTCTGAATTCGAGATTGCTTCACCAAACCGTCGTGAAACCTCAGTAGCTGTGCGTCATGGTGAAGCTGGCGTTGTAGACAGTGTTATCCTGACTGAAACCATTGATGGTAACCGTTTAGTCAAAGTAAAAGTACGCGACCTCAGAGTACCTGAACTTGGCGATAAATATGCATCACGTCACGGTCAGAAAGGAGTAATCGGATATATTGTTCCACAGCAGGATCTACCATTCACTGAGGATGGTATAGTTCCAGACTTGCTGGTCAATCCTCATGCTATCCCAAGTCGAATGACCATTGGTCAGATTTTAGAGATGATTGCTGGAAAGGCGGGCTGCGCTGCTGGTAAACAACAAGATGCAACACCTTTCTGTGGAGTCACTGAAGATGAACTCTTTGAAACACTACGAAAGCATGGACTCAAGCACAATGGCCGTGAAACCATGTATTCTGGTATCACAGGAGAGCGGCTCAAAGTGGACATATTCATAGGTGTTATCTTCTACCAGAAGCTACACCACATGGTTGCAGACAAGATTCACGCTCGAGCCAGAGGCCCAGTCCAGATTTTGACACGTCAACCCACAGAGGGTCGTGCACGAGAAGGTGGTCTACGATTCGGAGAGATGGAGCGTGATGTGCTCATTGGTCACGGTGCTGCAATCCTTCTGAAAGGTCGACTTCTAGACGAGTCTGATAAGAGTAACATGCTTGTCTGTGAAGATTGTGGTCTAATTGGTGTATACGACCGTAACAAGGACCAATACTACTGCCCAATCTGTGGTACAAATGCCAAGATCAGCAGTTTAGTTGTATCTTATGCATTCAAACTACTCATACAAGAAATGATGTCACTTGGCCTGGCCACTAGGCTTAGACTTAAGGAGATGATCTAAATGATCTCTGGTCTTACAACAAAAAAGATTGATTCAATTGAATTTGGACTATTGTCCCCTGAGGATATCCGTAAGATGTCTATTGCACAGATAGTGGTAGCTGATACCTATGACGAAGATGGATATCCTATTGATTCAGGTATCATGGACCCCAAGCTAGGCGTAATCGACCCCGGTCAGCGCTGCAAGACCTGTGGAAACAGAGTGGGTAATTGTCCAGGCCATTTTGGCCATATTGAACTTGCACGCCCAATCATGCATGAAGGGTATGCAAAAGTAATCCACAAAGTCCTTCGAGCAATATGCAGAGATTGTAACAGAATTCTTCTGAGTGATGAAGAGATTGAACATTACCAGAAGCTCTTCAAGAAATATCCTGAAATTGGTCAAAAGACTGCTAATCTTTCTAACGAGATTCTTAAGAGAGCGGCCAAGAGCAAGGCCTGCCCACACTGTGAAGAACCACAACTCAAATTGAAGTTAGAAAAACCTACATCGATTTATGAGGTTGGTGAGGCTGGTTCAGTAAGATTAACTCCTATTGACGTCAGAGCACGACTTGAAAATATTATAGATGACGACTATCGTCTTCTTGGTATCAATCCCGTAGCTGCTCGCCTTGAATGGGCAATTCTAACTGTTCTTTCTGTTCCTCCTGTCACTGTGAGACCATCTATTACATTAGAATCCGGAGTTAGAAGTGAAGATGACCTGAGCCACAAACTCATTGATATTATCAGAATTAATCAAAGATTACGTGAGAATCTTGATGCTGGAGCACCCCAACTAATCGTTGAAGACCTTTGGGAACTACTTCAATACCATTGTACAACGTATTTTGATAATGGTGTAAGCGGAATTCCTCCAGCAAGACATAGATCCGGTAGAGCACTAAGAACTTTGGCTCAGAGACTAAAGGGCAAAGAAGGTCGCTTTCGCTCTAATCTTTCTGGAAAGCGTGTTGACTTCTCAGCACGTACTGTAATCTCACCAGATCCGAATCTAAGTATGAACGAGGTTGGTGTTCCAGAACAGATAGCTAAAATCCTTACAATTCCACAACGTATTACTGAGTGGAATATCGCAGAACTGAAGGATCTTGTCATTAGAGGACCTGACAGACATCCTGGTTGCAACTACTTGATTAGGACCGATGGTCGACGAGTAGACCTCCGATTTGTTAAGGATAGATCAATTATCGCAGATACTATTGAGCCTGGATTCATTGTTGAACGTCATCTGGCTAATGGTGATATTGTACTGTTCAACAGGCAACCATCACTACATAGAATGTCAATCATGGCCCACGAAGTCCGAGTCATGCCATATAGAACATTCAGACTCTCACTTTATGTCTGCCCACCATACAACGCAGACTTTGATGGTGATGAGATGAATCTGCATGTTCCTCAGTCAGAAGAATCCCGTTCAGAGGCAAGAGTTCTAATGCGTGTGCAGGAACAAATTCTGTCCCCACGATACGGTGGTCCAATCATTGGAGCACTTCAGGATTATATCTCCTCAGCATTTCTATTGACACGTAAGTCTAATCTACTTACTAAGGATCAAGTAAATCAGCTACTAGCCACAGCAGATTACGAGCTCAAGCTTCCAGAACCTGCTATCAAGGCTCCAGTGGAGTTATGGACTGGAAAACAAATCTTCAGTATATTTATTCCTAAAGGAATTAACATCTCCTTCAAGGCGAACGTCTGTAAGAAATGTAATGTTTGCAAGCGTGAAGACTGTGAATTTGATTCTTATGTAGTGGTTCGTGATGGAAATCTGATATTTGGTGTTGTTGATGAGAAAGCCTTCGGTGCAGGTGAGCCTGACTCATTATTCCACAGAATAATCAAAGAAAACGGTCCCACTACAGCGAGAATTTTCATGGACTCTATAGGAAGACTCCTTGTCCGATTGATTACCGACAGGGGTTTCTCAATGGGTCTGAATGATGTTACACTTCCTAAAGCTGCATCTCAAAGAATCAAGAAGATTCTAGCTGATGCTGATCAGAAAGTGAATCAACTTATTGAAACATACCAGAGAGGAGAACTTGACCCTAACCCAGGTCAGACCTTGCTGGAAACCTTAGAACAGAGAATTATGGCCACATTAGCCGAAGCACGTGATTCAGCTGGTGCAGTTGCAGGAGAACACCTTGGTCTGGAGAACACTGCTGTTATAATGGCACAAACTGGTGCCCGAGGTTCACGATTGAATCTATCTCAGATGGCTGCTGTTGTAGGACAACAAGCAGTTCGTGGTGAACGAATTAGCAGAGGATATGTTGGAAGAACCCTTCCACACTTTGAGAGAGGAGATCTTGGTGCACGAGCACGTGGATTTGTTACCTCGAGTTACAAGAGCGGTTTAGATCCTATTGAATACTGGTTCCATGCAGCAGGAGGTCGTGAAGGCCTCGTTGACACAGCAGTACGAACTTCAACCTCTGGATACATGCAGAGACGTCTCATGACTGCTCTACAAGATCTTAAGGTTGAAACTGATGGTACTGTGCGGACAGCTCCAGGAAGGATTATCCAATTCCGCTTTGGAGATGATGGCGTTGACCCAAGTAAATCGGATCACGGCCGTTCAGTGAACATAGACATAGTTATTGAGAAAGTTCTCGGAAAAGTAAGAACCGAATAAGGGGAGGTCTAGACAATGTCAAAATCAACAAAGAGCAAGAAGTCTACCACTAAGAGCACAAAAAGTACAAAGCCAAAGGCCAAGCCAAAGGCTAAGGGAACAACGATCAAGAAAACGTCAAGTACCAAGAAAGCTAGTGCTAAGAAGACAACTAAAGCAACCACAAAAGTAGCATCCTCTGCAATCGAGAAGCATATGGAAAAGCGTTTCGAAAAAATGCGTGAAGAGCGTCGTCTTCCTCCAAAAGTAATGGATGAACTAGTATCAAAAGTCGGTATTCTAGACATCACTAAGAAAGAGTTTGATGACATCTGTGATAATGTAATCGATTCATATGAACGTTCACTTGTCGAACCTGGAGAAGCCGTAGGTACAGTAGCTGCTCAAAGTATTGGTGAACCTGGTACACAGATGACATTGAGAACTTTTCACTATGCGGGTGTTGCAGAACTCAGCGTTACACAGGGCCTTCCACGACTAATCGAAATTGTTGATGCACGAAATAACCCAAGTACTCCCACTATGAAGATATTCCTTAATGAAGAATTTGCCAATGACAGAAATGAAGCAAGAAGAATCGCTCGGGATATTGAGATGGTACTAGTTGAGAGCGTGGCTAGCAATGTATCCATTGATCTTCTCCGACAAGCGATTGATATTCGACTTGATTCTGAACTAATGGACGATAAGGGTTTGACAGCAGATATTGTATCTGAGGCAATTCAAGAGAAAATTAAGGGTAAGGGCGAAGTAGAGCCAGGTGAGAATGTAATCTTTGTATATCCTGCAAACGATACTCTGTCAGAACTCCAACAACTTAGCGAAAAAATACGTGAAGTTCGAGTAAAGGGCATCAGCAATGTAATCCATGTAGTAATTCGAAAGGAATCTGATGAATATATTCTCTATACTGAAGGTTCTAATCTCCAAGATGCTCTTGAAGTTGAAGGTGTGAATCCTCATAAAATCTATACCAATAATCTCAGAGAAATCTATCAAGTATTGGGAGTCGAAGCTACTAGAAATGCGATTATCAAAGAAGCTATGAGTGTACTTAATGAGCAAGGAATGGATGTGGATGTACGGCACATAATCCTAGTTGCAGATATGATGACCGCTGACGGTAACATTCGTCAAATTGGGCGTCATGGTATTTCCGGTTCGAAAAACAGTGTTCTTGCACGAGCAGCCTTTGAAGTGACAATTAAACATCTTCTAGGTGCAGGGATCGCTGGAACAATAGACCCACTTAAGGGTATTACCGAAAACGTCATCCTGGGGCAACTTATCCCCCTCGGAACTGGCAGCATTGACCTTCTCATGAATCCTCATGTTCCTTCTCCCTCTAAGAAGGGAAAGACGAAATAAGATGAGCTATAAGGAGTCCATGACGGAAGCATTAAAACAGAAAAGCATTTGACGCAACTTGTTTGGGTGTGTCTACAAACAACAAAGAGGTCTATAATATGAGCCTGAATCAACCAATTGCGAGCGCAGTAAGCACAGGTGAGTGCAAGATAGGGGCAAAGTCATCAATTGACGCAATAAAAAAAGGCAAGGCAAAATTAGTTGTAGTAGCTGCCAACTGCCCAAAGAATGAATATGCTGATATTGAAAGATACGCTCAGTTATCTGGAATCAAAGTTCAAATATTTGAAGGCACCTCATGGGATCTTGGTGAAACTGTAGGTAAACCCTTCATGGTTTCCGCCATTGCGATCATCAAGCCTGGTGACTCTAAGATTCTGAAGATGGTCTGAGGCGAGTTTCTTGGGTAAAATCAAGTTATCAATGGATGACATGGCAATGATTGCCAGATTTGAACAAATCACTGGCGCTGCAGCAATAGATATCATCCGCGATGACGAGGGAAAACGTATCATTGTTGTTGTACGAGCCAAGCAGCTTGGTAAGGCAATAGGTAGGGGCGGTGTCAATGTTAAAGCTGCTTCTGATGTTTTTGGTAGAGCTGTAGATGTAGTTGAGATGGCTGAAACCATTGAGGAGTTTGTAAAGAGTGCTCTTGCTCCGGCTCGAGTTGAAGCAGTAAAAATCATAGAGCGTCGCAATGGTAACAAAGTAGCTTCAGTCACTGTAAAGAGTGAAGATCGCGGTATTGCCATAGGTCGTGAGGGAAGAAATGTCGCGCGCGCTCGTATTCTAGTTAAACGTCATTTTGACCTAGACAATGTAGTAATTGCTTAGGAACCTCCTTTTCACCATTCTAAACAGAGCTTATTTGATAAGGCTTTTAAGGAAACACTAGCCGGAAGGCTTCAGCACCACATAGAGTATACCATGAATGGTGACTCTATCATTACGAGGTTAGATATCTTTGACAGGTTCAAAATCCCCAGTTGGCGAGTTCGCAGCGCGACCTCTTATACGAAAGAGAAAGAAGTTTCGCTGGAAGAAGGCCGCCTACAAAAGAAGAGTCCTAAAGCTTAGGAAAAAGAGTGACCCATTAGAGGGTGCTCCCCAAGCTCGAGGAATCGTTCTAGAGAAGGTCGGTATCGAATCAAAACAGCCAAACTCAGCTATTCGAAAAGCTGTCAGGATTCAACTGTCCAAGAACGGAAAACAAATCACTGCTTTCGTTCCTGGGGATGGTGGTTTGAAATACATCGATGAACATGATACTGTACTCATTGAGGGAATTGGTGGTGCTCAAGGTGGTCCAGTAGGAGATCTTCCTGGAGTGTCCTGGAAAGTAATTAAAGTCAACGGAGTCGGCTTAGAGTCCCTGATTTATGGCAGGAAGGAGAAACCAATACGTTAGGTGGTAATCATGGCAGAAGAAAAATCAGTTGAACCAGTTGTTGAAGCAGGTCCCCCTCACATACCACCAACTCTTCTCGTATTTGGAAAATGGGACCCCACAGAAGTTGAGGTCAAAGATATAGGTCTTATTCGATACATCTCACTGAGACCAGTACTTATTCCACATACTTCTGGTAGACATGCACACAAGAGATTCCACAAGTCCAACGTTCCAATTGTTGAGCGTTTTGTCAATAAGTTATTGAATGCAGGACGCCGAAAGGACAAGAAGACCCGATCTGGAAGAAATGCTGGCAAGAAATTGAAGGCATTGAACACTTTGAAACGTGTCTTTGAGATGATTGACTACAGAACTGGAATGAACCCAATCCAAGTTTTGGTCACTGCAATCGAGAACTCTGCACCTTCTGAGGAAACAACCAGAATCTCTTACGGTGGGATGGCATACCCTCGCTCAGTGGATGTAGCTCCTCAACGCAGAATCGACCTTGCTCTGAAGTACCTAAGCGTAGGTGCTGTACGTGCTGCACACAAGAATGCAAAGTCATTTGAAGAGTGTATAACAGACGAACTACTTCTTGCTTACAAGAAAGATCCTGGTAGCTTTGCAGTTGCTAGGAAAGACGAACGAGAGCGAATAGCACGTTCAGCAAGATAATTCTAATTAATCTGCACGGGAAAGCCCGTGCAATCTCTATATTTTATGACCAATCAGGTCATCTTATCAGAGGTTTCAATGTTCTAGTTTCAATTAGAGGAACCAAGGATGAACAGGGTTTCGTTATCATATCTAGCTCTTATCATAACAACAATTGCTTGGTCATCCTCATTGATATTTGCTAAACTGATTTTTGATGAAGTGAGTCCAATTGTGTTTGTAGCACTAAGGTATACACTTGCTTGTCCTTTTCTTCTGGCTTTGACTCTCCAACAGAATAGGAAAAATAAATCAGGAAATCTGAAAAAAAGCTGGAAAATATTGCTAGTTGCAGGACTTAGTGGTCCTTTCATCTCTCAGATATTGCAGTATATTGGCCTTAATATGACAACTGCAAGTGATGCTCTCATACTATTGAATCTCACACCTATTTTTGCGGTGATTCTTGCAGCTCCTTTACTGAAGGAAAGGATAACACTTGATAAGATTCTTGGACTATTTCTTGCAACAATTGGTGTAATTCTCATAGTTGTGAACACATCTCCAGAATACGCAGCTATCAATCTTCAAAGGATTATTGGAGATATCATTGTGATTGCATCAACATTCTTCTTTGCAATCAATGGGATTGCTGGGAAAATTGCTGTAAAATATGAAAATGCAGTGACTGTCACTTTCTATAGCACATTATTTGCAGTTCCATTCATCTGGATATCAGCTGCAATCCTTGAAGATGTTACTGTTCTATTCAGAATGAGTGCCTTTACTTGGCTTGTAATAGCATGGGTCGCAATTGTAAACACTGTGATGGCATTCATTCTCTACTATCAATCTATGAAGTATATCGAGGCATCGCGAGTTCAGATCACACTGAATTTGATTGCCGTTTGGGGAGTTTTGATGTCAGTTCTTATTCTCCATGAAACAATCACTTTACTCCAGATAACTGGAGGATTTCTCACCGTAGTTGGAGTGATTCTCGCGCAGATGACCCGCGTTCGTAAGAAATCTAGTGAAGACCTTGTAATGCCTGATGAATTCGTTGAGAGTGATTAGCATGAATGATAAGATTCTAGTTTGTTATGGCACAAGGTATGGTTCGGCAGGTGAGATTGCGGAAAATATCGGTGAGATTCTGCGTAATCGTGGTGCTACAGTGGATATTATCAATCTGAAGAAAAACAAAGTAAAGAATCTAGAAACCTTTGATCTTGTGGTTGTAGGCAGTGGAATCCAGATGGGAAAATGGACCAAAGAGCCTCTGCAATTTCTAAAAAAACATCATGTAATCCTTGCAAGAAAGAAGGTTGCACTCCTTGTATCCTGTATGACTGCTGCTAAACCAGAATCCTGTAATCAGGCACGTAAAGACTATCTTGACAATATCGCCGCTGATTTTCCAGAGATAATACCAATTTCCATGGGTCTCTTTGGTGGACTCATTGACAGATCAAAAGGGAATATCATGACAAAAGCTATTATGCAGGCTCTCGCAAAATCATTTGCAGAAGAAGGCGAGGGAACACCTGAGCGTGTTGATCTCAGGGATCGGGAACAGATTCGTATATGGACTGAAGGTTTCATACCTGATCCCTTTGATGCTTAGTTGGCATAGACACCATTTCGAAAACATCAGCTGGATTACTGAATTGGTTCAGTAGTATTCTGATTCTCAAATATGATTGAAAAATAACTCAAATGGCTCGGTATGACTCTACAAGATTGCTGAACATTTCTTCATACAAGAAATTGTATGAGCTCATATACTCAAACAAGTATGAGATTGTATGAAAGGACTAGGTAAGTGGGCTAGTGCTGTGGATGCAGTACGAAGCGCGCGACTGAAAGCCCCAAAGAAGAAGCTTTCTTCCAGAGGGAAGTCCTTACTCTCCGCGAAAGAACTCACATCAGGTTCTGGAGAGTCCGCGGTTGTTCGCTTTGTCCAATCGGACCTTGTTAGTTTCAGTGATGGGACTAGTAAGAGTGATAATGACCCCGCCGTGGTAAGAACTGTGGAAGCTCTCTCTGTCGCTGATAGTGATGTATCAGCAGCTGTACAGGAGAAGGAAGCCAGGTCTTCAGGAGGAATCCCATCCCGATGACCGTTGACAAAGCTCCTGCTAAGTCTAGCATTTTTTCGAAGATGCTGGATGGTGGTGACACTGGCAGGAGAAGGGTGGAACATAGAGGTTTCTTACATTGTGATTTACCCACAATATAATGTAAGAAATAGGTCATAAGCGAACCTGTCGAAACCGAACCTGTCGAAAGCGTTAAAAGCATCCCACGAAGGAGCATAAAAAGTCTGTCACATTCAGTGGACAGGCTAAAATAACGTGGTGAATAAGATTGAGCAAAAAAAGAGAAAAAGAGCACCTCAATCTCGTCGTCATAGGGCACGTAGACCACGGTAAAAGCACTATGACAGGCAGATTGCTATACGAGACCGGTGCGGTAGATGAGCGAACATTTCAGGCACACAAAGCTGAAGCTGAAGCGCTCGGAAGACCATCCTGGGCTTGGGCTTTCGCACTTGATAGACTCAAGGAAGAGAGAGAAAGAGGACTGACAATTGATATTGCATTCTTCAAATTCCTGACAGACAAGTATTACTACACCATCATTGATGCGCCTGGTCATAAAGATTTTATCAAAAATATGATTACTGGTGCTTCTCAAGCAGATGTGGGACTACTGGTAGTTTCTGCTAAGAGAGGTGAATTTGAAGCTGGTATTGGGCCTGGTGGTCAAACAAAAGAACATGCCTATCTCGCTATGACTCTTGGTGTACCTTCTCTCATCGTCGCCGTTAATGCCGCGTCATGATTCGTTCATCCGGCAGCGGAGACAAGTTCGACGATGATAGCGTCAAGTACAGCGAAGACAGATACAATGAGATCAAAGACGAAGTTGGTGGATTCTTAGCCACTATAGGCTACAAGGAAGGTACGGTTCCATTCATTCCAACTTCAGCACTCGACGCTGCTAACCTGAAAGAGAAAACTCCCCAATTCACACCATGGTACGATGGTCCCTGCCTTCTTGAGGCACTTGATTTGGTTGCACTTCCACCGAAGCCAACTGACAAGGATTTACGTATACCCATCAATGATGTATACTCAATCAAGGGTGTTGGTACAGTACCAGTAGGTCGTGTTGAAACTGGTATCCTGAAGTCAGGACAGGAAGTGACTTTCATGCCCCCGAACAAGACTGGAGAAGTCAAGTCTATCGAGATGCATCATGAGATAATGCCTGAGGCAGTACCTGGTGATAACATCGGTTTCAATATACGAGGTATTGATAGAAAGGACCTTGGTCGTGGAGACGTTGCTGGTCCAACAGATAAACCACCCACAGTTGCTGCTGACTTTACCGGTCAGGTGATGGTCATCCAGCACCCAAGTGCTATCACTGTTGGTTATACACCAGTCATTCATGCACACACCGCTCAGGTCGCTTGCAGGTTCGACGAGATCTTACAGAAGCTTGACCAAGCTACTGGACAGGTCACTGAGGAGAAACCAGACTTTGTCAAGAAAGGCGAGTCCATGATTGCCAAGTTGGTACCTCTAAAACCAATGGTCATCGAATCCTACAAGAAATTCCCACAACTCGGCAGGTTTGCTGTCCGTGACATGGGTATGACTGTAGCTGTTGGTGTTGTGACTAAGGTCACTAAAAGAAAATTGTAACTTTGAGAAACGGGCCAGCAAGGCCCGTATTTCTTTCTTTTTCCATTAAATTTGACAACATTGCGATAGAAGATATTAGAAGGCTTCGTGCGCCAAATGAGGATAGGTGCACACTTCATGATGAACGATGATTACTATGATGATCCATACCAACAAGACACTGGTTCGAATACTGGTAGGTGGCTGCTCTTTGGGTTCGTTCTAGTTCTCGGCATCCTTGGTATCTACGGCATTATCATTAGCGTTCCACTTGAAGCTATCTTTCTCTATACATTTCTTTACATTCCCATAACAGTATTCTTGTTATACGCCACATTTCGCTGGGCACAAGGTAAGGATATCGCTCCTACTGATATCAATGAAGATGATCGAATTCTCGAATCCATGCGAAAACATGCTCTTCCTACTGAAAGGACAAATCTCAGTGATACTATGCGCTGTACAAACTGTGGTATGTCCTTTGAGCTGGTCAATGCAATTCCTGTTGAAACAGACGTTTTTCTATGTCCATTTTGTGACACTAGATTGCATATTAAATGACGTTCTGTGACAGTCACATCATGTGACTCTCAGCTGTGACCCTCAATAGTGCCTTCGGTATATATACTAAATCCGAGCAGTATATCTTGTGAACTATTATGGCTCTAACAACTAACAACCGAACTAACTCCGTGCTGAAGAACAAACGCAAGGTATCAACCGATGCTGTTGCTTACGCTTACGCGACCGTTGTGAGGTAGATCATCATGGCATTCGCTAAGACAACCAAGAGAAAGGCTCCTAGCAAGCCAATCTCAACTCACGCAATCACACATGCTTTCTCCTACAGGCGCTGAGATAGATTCCTATCTCTCGCCTTCTCCTTTTCATCCAAAATGGTATATTCTTGGATATCACCAGCTAAAAGCTTTGATAATCACTTGAAACCAAATATCTACAGATCCTGAAGTTCGTCCATTGACATCATTAAACCGTAGGACCCAAACGTATTCTGAGTCATGAATTGGACCACCAAGACCACTACTAAAAGTTCCTATGGTTTCATGATTTCCGCTTTCAGAATAGTCAAACATATCCGAAAACTCAGTTTCATTGAGTCCTTGGAACTCACTCAAGGTCATAGATCTATGTTCAAATGTGAAATACAAGGAGCCCGCCCCTCCAGACCAATCGAGAATTCTACCTTGACATGTTACTCCCAATGTTATTGATGAGGATGGGGGCTCAACACCAGTAAAAGATCCATACAACCAGTCGCCAATCTCAACAGACTCTCCTTCAGATGGGCTTTCGTACACCACTTGAGTCAATTCTTCCTGTTTCACTTGGACATATCCAAATCCACTAATAAAAATCAAAATAATGATAACAACAGATACTGCCACAGCTTTTTTCTGTCTTCTATAGAGTCCTTTTCGAATTATTGGAAGATTTGCAGGTAGGGTCGAGTCATCTAGGTTTGCTTTCGATTGTTCACCTGATAACCAGCCTTCCCTTTCTTTTGCCCATCGGGATAGATTATCTGAGAATATATTTCTTGCTCCAAAATAGCAAATAACCGATAAGACACTCCACACTAGGATTGGTACAACAACATGAATTGGCTGAAAGGGAGTTCCAACATAGTATTCTACACTATAATTTCCATATGCTCCTATTGAGATGAACAGTAATGCTGAAAGTAGATGGGCTGGACCGAATAACGAAATCTCAGGGTAATTTGCGGGAAATCCTGGTTGGCCTGTTGTAGCAACAATGGCTATTGATAGAAAGAATCCAATTACAATTGACTTGCTCATACTATCAAGTACAATGGCAACTAATGCATAGATTGGGGTCACAATCAAAGAGATTAACAAAACGATACCCAGTAGTTGGGGAAGAACACCAAGAATTGCAATATTCCCTGATGATACAACCACAAGACCTGCAACAGATATCAAAACCATAATTGCTATAGTCATTGCAATATAGGAAACAAAGAGATACGAAAACCTCACCTCACCTCGAGTTCTCAGGTGTTCTACAATCTTATTGCGGGTTTGATCTGAACAGAGCAGCAACGAAGCTCCAATTACGAAAGGAACCCCAGTAGCTAATAGCCAACCGATGGCTCTAGCTAGGTTGAACGTCGCACTCAAAGGACTATACCCAGGACCTCCTACCCACAGGAAAAAGTAGAAACTGAATGTCATGACCACCAGAATCAACCATCGTTTCACTTCTTTCCCAGACAGTAGTGAAATGTATTCTCTCAACCATGCAATCTTGGTGAACAATTCAATCCCTCACTATTGAGAATGCTCTCAACTATCTTAAACTCTTGGAAAGTAGGATTTGTGTTTGAAAGAGAAATGGCGCTGAGGGAGAGATTTGAATTCTCGCGTGCAAAGCACACTGGATGTTTGCAGGACTGAGTATAGCTGCCTATAGCAATCCAGCTCTATATATATCACCAGCTAGAAGCTCTGATAATCACTTGAAACCAGATATCTACAGATCCAGAAGTTCGTCCATTGACATCATTAAACCTTAGGACCCAAACGTACTCTGTTTCATGAATTGGACCAATAAGACCAAAATTGAAAGTCCCTATGACTCCATGGTTTCCACCTTCAGAATGACCAAACATATCTGAAAACTCGGTTTCATTGAGTCCTTGGAATTCACTCGAGGTCATTGCTCTATGCTCAAATGTGAGATACACATATCCACTCCCTCCAGACCAATCGAGAATTCTGCCTTCACATGCTACTCCCAATAAAATCGAGTTTGAGGGTTCAACTCCTGTGAAAGAACCATACAACCAGTCTCCAATCGCAACAGATTCTCCTTCTGATGGACTCTCGTACACAACCTGAGTCCATTCTCCCTGTCTCACTTGAACGTAACTGAACCCGCCCATAGAAATCAGAATAATAATTGCAATAGAAATTGCTACAGCATATCTCTGTCTTCTATACAGCTCCCTTCTAATTGTTGGAAGATTTGCAGGTAGGGTTGACTCATCCAGTTCTGTTTTCGACTGGCCACTTGAAAGCCAACCTTCCCTCTCCTTTGTCCATCGAGATAGGTTGTTGATGAATACTCTTTTCGCCCCAAAATAACAAATAATTGCTAAGACACTCCACACAAGAATTGGAGTAATCAGGTGAGTTGGTTGAAAAGTAGTCCCAACGTAATAATCTACATTGTAATTACCATAAGCCCCGATTGCGATGAACAGCAAAGCAGATAGTAAATGTGCAGGTCCAAAGAACGCTACTTCTGGATAATTGGTTGGATATCCTGGGTGACCTGTTGTAGCTGCAAGTGCAATGGAAAGGAAGAATCCTATTACTATTGATTTGCTCATGCTATCGAATTCAATGGCAATTAGTGCATAGATTGGGGTCAGAAGCAAGGAGATGAACAGTGTGATACCTACTAATTGGGGAAAAACACCAAGGATTGCTACGTTCCCAGATACGTTAGCAGCAATTAATAGACCTGTGAAGGATACAACAGACATAACCACTAAGGTCAGTATTGTATAGGAAACAAAGAGATATGAGAACTTCATTTTTTCGTGGGTTCGTGTATACGCTACAATGTTATTTCGTGTTTGATTTGAACAGAGAAGCAACGAAGATCCAATTACAAAAGGAAATCCTGTCGCCAAAAGCCAACCAATGGCTCTAGCTATGTTGAATGTTGCACTCAGAGGTCTGTACCAGGAACCACTTCCCCCCATAAGGAAACAGAAAGCAAACGCTATAGCCATTAGAATAAGCCATCTCTTCACTTCCTTCTTGGATAGAAGTGAAATGTATTCTCTTAGCAACGCTACTCTTTCGAACACTGAAATCCCTTAATATTGAAAATGATATCAATCATCTTAAACTCTTGGAATAAGTCTAATTCAATTTGGTAAGGAAAAGATGGCGCTCAGGGAGAGATCAGTTCAGTATCATGGAATTCATGACACCTTTGAACTCTCGAGTGCAAAGCACACTGGATGTTTGCAGGACTGCGTATAGCTGCCTATAGCAATCCAGCTCCATACCAGGCTTGGATACCTGAGCTTGAGAATCTGCGGACCGTAATTTTCTCTTAAACATTGTTGTAGGTTAATGATAAGAAGGTGCGACAGCTCCCACATTCCGAATGTCGGTAATCGAAGGGCTGATCAGCGCAATTCTCAATGCGGCCACCTCTGGGGCTCCACCACTCTTCCTTAGAGCTGTTCCCGCCAGGGCCTGACTCGATTCGGAAGTTTATGACAATCACAGCAAACCTACGAATGCTGGTATGTCAGAGACAGACTCCAGAGACCGCACGTCAACGTCCTGCAACTGGACCCAACGACGTTCCGGTTCATTCTCGATGCAGGTTACTGGCCTCGGCTATTGACATTACCGATAACAGGTCGCGCCAAACGACCCGGCCCTACCCATCGCAATTTGTGGTTTCCAGAGAATCCCTAAAAACATTGTTGATGCTGCCAGTTTATACAAAGGAACCAGCGGCACGCTTAATGATAGTGAGTTCTTCCAAGACCTCCTTTTCTGGAGGAGAGAGATCGTCGAGGAATTTCTTTCTGATAGCAAGTATCTGTTTGTCAGGAACATCTGTATACAGAATCTCGTTGTCCTTGACCTGTCGTCCAATAGTAGGTCCACGTATTGATACTGCAACCTCCATTCCATCTGTAGCTTCATCTATTGTCACGCTGCGGTCCTGAATCTGAAGAATAGTACCAACTCTCTTCCCATCTTCATTGATTAATCCAGTCCTTGGTCTTATTATTCCCTGAACCTTAACACCCACAACTGCTGGATTCTTATGTCTGAACACATATTCCGGAATGAGTACGATTTTTCCAGGTCTAATAATTGAACTCAATGATTCGGCTTTTGCTTGCTCGCTCTTCACAATTAACCAAGCATAGTAATCATCGTATAATCTATAGATGACTTCACTCAAGAATACTTCAACACCTAGTTCCGCAGCAAGATCTTCTATCTCTGACGCAATCTTCACATTGAATCCTAGAACTACTGCATTAAGTGGATCTCCAGCACCAGAAGCCTGTGCCTCAACGACATCTCGTTTAACAACTGGACCAACATCAGCAAATCGTACTGGAACATCCCGTTCCTGCAAGAATTGTGTTACAGCTTCCAGAGACCCTAGTGTATCAGTTTTCACAATGATTCCAGATTTATCCGTCTGAATCCTGATTGAACTAACTTCATCACTGACCTTTTGCTTAATCTCTTCTAGTTTTTCAGGGTCCTCCACAGCGTAGACAGGAGCACCTGCTACAGCTCCTTCAATATCTGGGGCTACTATCTTGACACCTGCTGCAGCATGTACAATATCTACAGGTGTGAACTTCTCCTTAGGATCTCGTATCTCATCAAGAGGTTTTGGTAGAAGTAATGCTCTTATTTTGGTTTCAATCACTCCATCAAGTCCACCGATAACAATAGTATCAGTCTTCTTCAACACTCCTTCATAGATTATTGTATCAAGAGTAATTCCAAGACCAGTTTCTTCTCTTATTTCAAGAATAGCACCTACTGCTGGTCCTGTGGAAATAGTAAGTCTATCTTTCATGTGTTGTTGCGTAAGACCAGATAGTACCATCAGAAGCTCTGGAATTCCTGTACCAGTCTTAGCGCTTGTGGGAACGATAGCCACAGTTTTTTGAAAATCCTCAACACGATCAAAGCGTTCCGATTGGATACTGTTTGCAGACAGCGCACCAACAATCTCGTAAATTCTTCTATCAACCTCAGACTGTGTCGCCATACCCTGTGCCTTAATGGCTTCAAGGAGCGTCATTCCTTCTTTATCTCTCCAGCCTGGTACTTTGTCAAGCTTGTTTGCAGCAATGAGAAATGGAGTCTTACCAGAACGGAGTATTTTCAGAGACTCGTAAGATTGAGTCAGAGGCCCTTCATTAATATCAACTACAAGGATGGCAATATCTGCAATAGCTCCACCTCGTCGTCTTAGATTGAGGTAAGCTTCGTGTCCAGGTGTATCAATGAATAGAAGTCCATCAATTGTCAATTCAGTATTGATAGACTTGAGAAGGTCTCCACATATTGAAAGAATTGTTTCAGTGGGAAAGAAAGATGCACCGATATGTTGTGTTATTCCAGCTGCCTCTCTAGCTTGTACTCCCGTTCCTCGCATCTTGTCTAGAAGCGATGTTTTTCCATGGTCGATATGACCAAGTACAGTAACAATCGGAGAACGCAGTTTACCAGCTTCAGTCAAGATTAACACCCCACAAGGAATTTACTGTGGTCTTTTTACAACAGTTATGAAAGTGTCGCTTTTGCCATTCCTATTATTCTCACATTCTAGTGCTGAATGAAATGGATTATATCCTATATTTTCACCGCGAGATGCGTGGATACGGTCAATACGTATCATAACTATAGGTGATTTGATTTGGAACGTTCATTTGTAATTATCAAACCTGATGGTACCGCACGCCGTCGCGTAAGTGCACTAGTTCTAAAAGCTCTCTTAGACAGAGGTTACAGACTTGTTGCATTTCAAGAGATGAAAGTGCCTGAGTCTTTAGCCAAGTTGCATTATGCAGTCCATAAAGAAAAGCCATTTTTCCCATGGTTAGTAGATTTCATATCATCAGCTCCAGTTCTTACCATGATTTTCGAGTCTGACGATGTAATTCAGGGTGTTCGTGATGCTCTTGGAGCCACATTTGTACAGAAGGCATCCCCCGAATCTCTCAGAGGAAAATATGGTATCTGGGCAGGAATTAACATTGCTCATGCATCAGATGCCCCCGAAACAGCTGCAGATGAGATGAAACTATGGAATGAAGAGGGTGGTCTCAAGGAGTCATCAGATGCTGAGGCGCTTGCACTTGCTTACATTCAAAAATACATCACTGGCGATGCTGATTTTACTATGGACCTACGGAGTGTTGTGAAAGATGCTATTGAAAATCGTGATGCTTCCAGCGAGGTCCTTCAATCATTGATAGAACTCTTTGCAAAAGACGCTGTTGGTATTGAGAAGGAAGATACAGACACTTTAGCAAAAGTTGTCTTTGATTATGTAAAAGAAGAAGTAGAAAAAACAGAGTAGAAAACCAAGGTGGCTAATGCCACCATTGGCCTCTTTTTTAAAAAATAGAATTATTAGTTTAGCGCGCAGCCTTACCGCCTTTCTGATATTCGGTAGTCCATTTTGTATCTCTAGGCTTCATGCGACGTTTCATTCTATTGACTTTACACTTGTTAGAACAGAACCAGAAGACTGCGCCGTCCTTTGTTTGAACAAAAGCAGATCCAGTACCAGGTTCAATGTCCTTTCCACAGAACGAACATTTCTGGGTACCAACCATATTAGCGCCTCCTCATTTTACGGGCTTCCCTTTCGGTTTCCCTTAGAATGAGAATATCTCCTTCTCGTACAGGTCCCTTAACATTTCGAGTCAGGACTCGTCCTCTGTCCCTGCCATCTAGAATTTTAACACGAACCTGAGTAATCTCACCGGTTACACCAGTTCGTCCTAAGAGCTGGATTATTTCAGCAGGAATTGCTGGAGTTGATTCATCATCTTTACTCATCGAAAGTCATCACCTGAATCTTACTTTCGGAGACCGTTGATCTTCTCGACAAGGTCGTCAACTAGACTCTTTGCCTTGCCATCAACAATAATTGCGACAGCGGCAGTGGGTCTTTCAATTCCAACAGCTTTACCAAGATCTTCCTTATTCTGGACGAATATGTAAGGAATCTTCTTGTCATCACAAAGACCTGGAAGGTACATGATTATCTCTGGGGGTTCAACATCCTCAGCAACAATCACTAAACGGGCTACTCCGCGCTCAATACTTTTGGTCGCTTCGTTAATCCCCTTCTTTATTCTACCAGTATCTTTGGCTATTTCTAGAGCCTCAAGGGCTTTCTTTTGGAGTTCCTCAGTGGGCTCCCATTCAACAAAACTTGGTTTTGGCATTACCATTTACCTCAGTTTATTTCTTCATCGGTATTTAGTCCATTCTTCTTGAACAGACTCTTCTGCGTCGTCTGACCTGTTTCTTTTAAAACTGTCGAACTAGCATAGTGAAATCCGAATTACCAAGCACTAATAGTTCAAGTCTCGTAAGGCACTAGCGAGATTTGCATCATCTATACCTAAATGTTCCAAAACGGAGTATCGATCTCTCTTCTTCATGATTTTTAATGCATGATGAATATCTTCTACGAATGCTGCCAAATTGGTATTAATTTCATCAAAAGTTGTAGGCATATGATGATTAGACATGAATTCTTGGATTTCCTCAGGCTTATACTCTGCATAACCAGATTCCTGTAGATAGTAGAGACAGATCGGTGTGGCAAATGCGACCTGCAGTCCATGCAAATCTGAGTCAATTCTATCCATTGCATGTGAGATTGCATGTTCTGTGCCTGAACATGGACGAGAGCTACCGAATATACTCATTGCTCTTCCTGCATCAATCTCAGCTCTGATCAAAGTTTCGAATCCATCATCCTTCAGTACAGATATCAGAGCATTATCAACGATGTCAAAGACCTGTTCATCAAATGGTTCATCTTTCACTTCATGTGCTAATTTCCATTCTGCCAAGCTAGATGTTTTGCAGATAATGTCTCCAAGACCTGCTAGTTTGAGTTTAGGCGGTGCTTTTGAGATGATAGATGTATCAGCAATGACTGCCATCGGTCCTTTACATTTCATTGAATACTTGTATCCATCATGACTGACAGAGGCAACCTCACTCGCAATTCCATCATGGGAAGCTGCTGTCGGTACTGATATCCAGTCAAGATTCGTATCTCTTGCAATAAGTTTCGCAATATCCAAGCTTGCTCCTCCTCCAAACCCTATTACAATATCAATTCCCTCAAGTGATAGAGCCGAGTTCTTTGGATATGCAGATGCCATTAACCATTTACAGGGTCCTTCAATTATCTTTTCTAGAATAGTCGAATACTGGGCATGAATCACTTCATCAGTCACACACAATGGACACGAGTAATCTTTCAATATAGTCCTGAGTTCCTCTAGGGCACCCTCTGCAATTACCACCGTTGCTGGCCCAGTGCAGGACATATTATTAGCTCCTTTTCTCTCGAAACTCAAGCTCTTGAAAAGAGCTTCTATCGCGCCAAATCATTATCTATTGCACTATTCTTAAGTACTGACACAAAGGGGCGTCAGTTCAGAAGTGAGTGTTACCGTTCCCTGAAACTTATACAAACTTGGACATCACAGTCCATGATTGATGTTCAGTTCCTGCTTCTCAGAGGTTGATCTCGGCAGACTCAAAGAATCTGCTAAGAGTCTTACTTTCTCTCCACAGGCGTTTTCAGTCTCCGGCAAACTGACGGCGACCAGATTCAGTGCAGCATTGAGATCCCTATCGATTTCAAGCCCACACTGTTCACAATGATAAACTCTCTCAGACAGGGAGAGTTCCTTCTTCCTGTGCCCACACTGTGAACACATCTTCGAGGACGGAAAGGTCCTAGATACAACCACAAGCTCAGAGCCATACCATTGGCACTTGTACTCCAGCTGTCTTCTGAACTCGTAGAACCCTACATCTGCTACAGCTCTTGCAAGCCTTCTGTTCTTCAGCATCCATGACACACACAGGTCCTCGATCACTACCTTACTGTGGCTCTTGGTAAGGTAGGTCGTCACCTTGTGTAGTGTGTCCTGTCGGATGTTGAAAACTCTAAGGTACATCTTTGCAAGTCGTAGTTTCGCTTTCCTACGGTTCTTGCTATCCTTCTTCTTTCTTGATAATGATTTGTGTAGCTGTCTTAATTTCCTTAGGCGTCTTCCCATGGCCCGTGGGTTTGCAAAGGTGGTTCCATCACTCAGTGTGCCCAAGGTCTTCACTCCCAGGTCCACTCCCACTGGTGTGCCTCTTACGGGTTGAGGGTAAAGGATATTCACCTCCACAGTGACTGAAACAAACCACCTGTTGGCCCGTCGTCGCACATTGGCCGATAGTATCCTTCCACTGCAATAGATCTTCCTCTTCTCCTTGATCCGGACCTTTCCAATCCGTGGGAGCTGTATCGCCCGTTCATGGAACCTGATAGTCCCAGTCAACCTGAAGCTGTCCTTTACTCCCCTCTTCTTGAAGCGAGGAAACCCGACCTTCTGTCCATTTTTCAGCCCTCGATAGAAGTTCTTGAAGGCTCGATGAAGGTCTCTCAGGGCTTCCTGAGGTGCACACTTCGAGGTTTCATGCATCCATGAGAACTGGTCATTCTTTAGGCTGTTCAGGAGTTTATGCTGCTTCATGGCATCAGTGAACCTGTCGTCGCCCTGCTTGTTCTTGTATCTAGCAATACGTTGTTCGAGACCCCAGTTGTAGGCAAAACGAGCTACTCCTGCATGTTGAGCAAGGGATGACCTCTGGATGTTGTTAGGGTCTAGTTCATACCTGTAGGCTCTGTTAATCAACATGAGAGTCAGGAAATAGTGTCTGTTGATGAATTTAAGCTCATACAGAAACTGACAGGTTACCTCACACGACTGTTTGATGAAGTTCCAAGATTTTCCATTTTTTGTAGCTGTTGACAACCCTCTTACATCAAAGGTTTACTCACCTCATCGAATATGATTCAGGTAATACTCTAGTCTATACATCTACCACACAAGTTCATCTCGGAGACAACTCTCATGACTGAATATGTCAAGGTTGCCCTAATGGGGTCTGGTTACGCAGGAAAATCGACTCTAATCAAGCTCCTCACCGATGGAGTGCAGAAATTAGAAACTAACTACAAGCCAACACCAGGAATGAGCTGTGGGACAATCACAATTGATGCCAGTACAAAGGTTTCACTTGTCGAGATGGGTGGACAAGCTCATTTTGAATTTCTCTGGCCTGATTTCTTGAGGGGTAGTACAATGGTTGTTGTAGTCACTGAGAGTAATCCAAAAGCTGTTCTTAAGACCCGCCAACTCCTTGAGAAGTACAAGGACAATTTACTCGGGGCTAAAGTAATAGCAATTGCAAACAAACAAGACTTGCCAGGTTCAATGCGCCCAGAGTCAGTACAGGATCTACTGGGTGTTCCAACTTATGGAATGGTTGCAATTAATCCTAAAGAACGTCTGAATGGCTACAAACTCATTGTTAACGGACTACGAGACATGGTCCAAATTGCTGCATAATCATGGTTAACAGCAATAGTTCCTTGTATTAGAGGTGTTTCTAGCTTCATCCTTAGGACAATGCTTTTATGCAGAGAGAAAGCAGACCAACTTGCCCAAGGCATGGGCGAAAGAGCCCTCTGGTCAGGTTAGACCAAATGGCGAGTCCATCCGGGAAGAACATGTCTTTTGGGTAAACCTCCGCGGTCAGGTGAGTCAATGGAAATCACAATCATTCGCAAGCAAGAAAACATCATCCACTTCTTAGCAGAAGGGTTAGATGTAGCCTTTGCAAACGCGCTTAGGAGAACCATGCTTACTAGATTGCCGGCGATGGCAATAGATGAAGTACTAGTCCTTGAGAATACTAGCGTCATGTACGATGAAATGCTAGCTCATAGAATGGGACTGATACCTCTAGTAACAGATTTGGAGAGCTACAATCTCCCAGAGGAGTGTGACTGTGAAGGAAAGGGCTGTAGCCTTTGCCAATGTACACTCACACTAGAGAAACAAGCCGGTGATGAAGAGGAAATGGTCTATTCTCGTGACCTAACGTCACAAGACCCTAAAATTGTTCCTGCAATAGGTGAGATTCCCCTAGTGAAACTTGCTCCACATCAACGTCTTATTTTTGAAGCATATGCTCGTCTTGGAAAGGGTATAGAAAACGCAAAGTTCCAACCAGTTTCAACAGTATCATACAAGTATGTGCCAATTATTGAAGTGAACAAAGACAAGTGCAATCAATGTGGGGACTGTGTCAAAGTATGCCCGAAGAATATCCTTCTTGTTGAGGGTGATACAATCGCGACACAAAATACTCTGGACTGCAGCCTCTGTGAGGCATGCGTTGAAGTCTGCGAACCCGGAGCGATCACAATAGATTCTAAGAAGAACAGTTTTCTGTTCAAGGTTGAATCCACAGGAGCCCTGACTCCTGAAGAAATTGTTGAAAAATCTGCCGAGATATTCAAAGAGAGAATCAGATTGGCATTAGATTACGCAAATTCAATATGAGGTGTCACAGCATGGAGAGATCTATTAGATCCGGACCAACGGACCCAAATACACGTGCGCTGATTAATGCGCTCAAAAAAACATCTTCAAAACATGATGTTAGAATATGGAAACGAGTTGCTGAGCTTGTAGGCAGACCCACTCGAAAGCGCCCTACTGTTAATGTAGGAAAGATTGAACGACATACTAACGCAGGCGATATAGTTGTAGTACCTGGAAAAGTTCTAGGATCTGGACTCATATCGCATAAGGTAACAGTTGCAGCCCTAAATGCATCTTCTACCGCAAGATCTGCGATAGTTGGAGCAGGTGGCTCACTAATCTCAATTGATGAGCTATTAAAGCAGATTCCGAAAGGGAGCGGTATTACGATTATTGTGTAGGTGATTCATATGAGTACAGACACGATCAAAGTTTACGATGCCGAGCAAATGGTTGTTGGCCGACTTGGCTCCAAAGTTGCAAAGGCAGCATTATTGGGTGATACTATCATCATCATAAATGCGGAAAAGGCCATAATCACTGGTAATCCAAGAACACTAATTGCAGCATGGAAAGAGAAATTCAATATTCGCACCTCTTACAAACCATGGAGAGGTCCATTCCATCACCGCCGACCAGACAAAATGGTACGAAGGATGATTAGGGGAATGCTTCCATGGCCAACCCCACGAGGTAAAGCTGCATACAAGCGTATCAAGGTGTACATTGGAACTCCTGAGAAATACGCAGATTCTGAAAAGATAGTATTGGAGAAATCACGTTACAGAAGCATGACACAGAAGCATCTCAAAGTGCTAGAACTTAGTAAAGAACTAGGTTGGACACATCCGGAGGTTGCATGAAATGAAAGTAGTAGTCAGTACAGGTAAGAGAAAAACCAGTCTTGCTAAAGCAACAGTTAGGGACGGTACTGGTCGAATTAGAATCAATGGAAGACCTCTGGAAATACATCAACCAGAGCTTGCACGAATGAGAATCATTGAACCTTTGATACTCTTTGGTGATGGCTGGAAACGCTATGACATCAAAGTGAGGGTCAAAGGAGGTGGTTTTATGGGTCAAGCTGATGCAATCAGAATGGCGATAGCAACAGGCTTGATTAGAATGAGCCAAGATTTTGAGGCTCGTTCAAAGATGATTGAACACGACAGAACGATGCTTGTCGGTGACCCCAGACGAACTGAACCAAAGAAGTTCGGTGGCCCTTCAGCACGTTCAAGATACCAGAAATCATACAGGTGATGGGAAAGTAATGATTATTCCAGTAAGATGTTTCACTTGTGGCAAAGTAGTAGCGGATAAATACGACCAATTCAAACGTGAGATCAGACAAGGAGAAGACCCAGCCACAGTTCTTGATAACCTTGGATTGAACAGATATTGTTGTCGAAGAATGCTACTCGCACACATTGACATTATTGACAGCTTCATGGCATTTGCCACAATACCCCCAACGGAGGGAACTTAGAATGAGTGAGATTGAAGTTTCAGACGATATGCTCGTGGAAATGGACAAATTTTTGGCCGCAGGCGTACACATCGGCACCCAAGTCAAAACGCAGGATATGGAGCCCTTTGTATACAGACAACGCCCAATCGGCCTATACGTTCTTGATGTTCGTAAGACTGATGAGAGGGTAAGAGTAGCTGGAAAGTTCTTGGCTCGATTTGATCCTTCCAAGATTGTAGTGGTATCTGGTCGTGTCTATGGTAAAAGACCTGTTGAAACCTTCTCTTACTACATTGGAGCCAGTGCTTTCACAGAGAGGTTTGTTCCTGGTACCCTAACCAATCCTAACATTGCAGGACCACGAAAGTACATTGAACCAGATGTAGTGGTACTCACCGATCCCCGTACGGACCAGCAAGCGCTTAATGAGGCTGCAAGAATCGGAGTACCTGTAGTTGCATTATGTGATACTGATAACGTAACAACAAATATCGATCTTGTTATTCCTACGAACAACCGTGGTCGGAAATCACTTGCATTAGTATACTATCTTCTAACTACTCAGGTCCTGAAAGAGAGAGGCGATATGCCTGAAGATGGCGAGCCCGTATACACACCAGATGACTTTGAACCCCAAGTACAAAGGTTCTGATAGTTCATCCTTCAATTAGAGTAACGACGCCATTATCGGCGTCAACCTCTATCTTTTGTCCATTCTTAATTTTTCCAATATCAATCTGGTCTACTGCAGGTATTTCTGAAATGATACAACCCACTGCAACAACCGGGTCCATTATTTTATTGACAATTGCAAGAGGAGCTTTTTCTGCTTTCTTCAATGCATACAAGACATATGATCCTACTGTAGAACCTTTTCCGCTAGGAAAGACAAGAATTTTCCCTGACACAGACTTTCCCTCTAGATGATGTCCCTTTTCTACTATCTCACCAGTTTCAGGGTCACAACCACCGTAGAATGATATGTCATCTCCAGTAACTAGAGCTTCACCAGTTATTTTTCCCTTGAAGATTTTCCTTCCTTGCATTATGATATTGCCTCCTTGATACACTGTTCGATTGTCCGTATCTCTGTCTTGAATTTGTTCTTTCCACGCGCATAGAAACAGGCTTTTGCTGAGTCAGTCATTAATCCGGTAAATTTGCCTTTCAAAGGTGCCACTGCACAGCATGCGTCCGCAACCAGAAAGGCACCTGCATTCTCAATTATATCATAGTATCCCATTTTGATTGCCAGATCTTTGGTAGGCTTTGCTGTTGTAATCCAAAAGGTTTTTCCATCTGCAACTTTCTTTCCATCAAGCATTACCGCTATTTCTGCAATCTCCTTAATACTAGCATGTGGACAACCTACGCTGATGAAATCAATTTTAACCTCTTTATCATCAAGATCTACCCGAGCTGCGTGTAGGTCATCTTGAGTCACAACTTCAGTCCTATCAGGGATAGAAGTCTTGTTAGGTGTAATTCCCTCCATATGGAAGATTGCCACACCGCCATAGGTAGCAACTGATGCACAGAATGATTTGAGCTCTTCAGTACTTGCTTTCTTTACTCCCGTGATGTATGGAATGGTCTTACCAGTTCTTGTACCAATGACATGTCCAAGAAGTCCAAAGTCATCGGTATCTTTCAACTCTGCTTGAACATCATACTTGACCTGAGCAATCCTGTTCTCCTCAAGGTGAAAGCCATACTCTGCAGTTTTTCCAGTAAGTGCGGTTGCCAACGCGCTAGGGCCACCCTCTCTGTTTGTTAATGCACCAATCACAGAGTTTGCAAAACATACAGCAGATGATTCAGCCCACGCAATGTGCTCTCCATAGTGTGGTAAATTGCCGATGAGATATGGTGTACAAGTACAGGTTGTTATCACTCCCATTTTCTCAAAAGCATCAATCACACGCTCTTGGTTAACTGCAAACTCTTCACTTATTCCATGTTTTTTCCACTCTAGCATATCCATTCCCGCAGGGTTGAGGGTGGTCAGTACTCGAACCCGTCCATCTTCTGCTATCTCAGATAGATACTCTAGACCTGCCTCTCCCAGATTGTGATACGAAACACCTGCTATCTGTACGCTAGCCACTGGAATCAGTCTTTTTGCACCATAGATTTCACCTAAGGTAGTGATGATTTCCATGGCTTTCTGAGTTGCTTTTCCATGCTTACCTTCAAGCATCTCTCCCTCTTCGCTGGTCAGTTTTAACCCCATTTTAACCACTTCTTCAGATAATGAATCTCCGAAATCCCGTTGACACTTTGGATCGTCTGCATCATAACCAATGAAACGAAGAACATCTCATATTTCTACTTATTCAATCTCCGGAACAAATGATTCCAATTGGACTCCAAAGTTGTTCTAGGAGTTAATATTGGAATAATATGATGAATAACTATAGGCGGTCAAGATGAACGAATCTGGTGAGAAGGGAAATTATAAACAAGGATGGAGGGTCGGATCAAAAAACCCTCATGTTGATGTTGACGAAGTATACCGACAATACTACATTGAAAAGAGAACACTCTTAGAGGTAGCTGAACATCTTGGGTTCAAAACGAAGAAACCTATTGTACGAATTTTCAAAGATGAAGGATGGAAAACACGAGATAAGAAAGAAATAGATTCTGAAGAAGTATATCGGATGTATTTCGAGAAGAAGATGTCACAAGAAGAGATTGCGAAACATTTTGGTTACAATTCCGCTACAAGAATTCGCCATATCTTCAAAGAACAAGGATGGAAGATCCGACCTAGAGGTATGGATTTAGATAAGGAAGAAATTTGTCGACTCTATTTCGTTGAGAAGAAGACAAAGAGAGAGATTGCCAAGCAATTAGGTTTCAGATCATATACTCCCATTACACGTATATTCAAAGAGAATGGTTGGACATCTTGATCTTCCCGAAAAGAACTCAATCAAGAGGAATTACACAAGCTATACAATGACAAGGATTATTCTATGATTGAAATAGCAGAAACGCTGGATGTATCTATAACTCACATCTATGAACAAATCAAAAAATGGGGTTGGGCCACAAAAAGGATACCCATCATTACTGATGAAGATCGAAAAGCTAGAAGGAAAAGATATAGACATGAAATTCACAAGCTGCGAGAAAAAATCTTTGGTACTGAGTGTACCATATGCGGTGAGCCCAAACATCTCATACATAGAAAAGATGGTGTCCCACACAATTCCTCCATTCTCTCGTCTAGAGGAAATTTGGAATCGCTTACTCCAGACGAATGGGCGGCATTATGCAAACCGTGTCACGAGGGAGTTCACGCACTGATGCAGGTTAAGGGCTGGGAGTGGGATGATATTTTCAGTATCATGAAAGGATAATCTGTTTCTCATAAATTGATTTCTAAGAAACTATTCATCTAGATATTCACTTAGATTCACTTTAGGGAAATCTGCTTTATCATAGCTCTTCCCACTAGTTTCCAATGGTTTTGTACAATCAAATCCCATTTTGGTCGTCAGCTTTGTGATTGGCTCAGCACTTGGATCTAGACTTGATCCAGCTTCTCTGTCTTTGATTAGAAGATCTTCGTCAGCTTGAAACCTAGTAGCCATTGCCCATTCTCTCTCTTCATCAGAGTAGATGTCGATATCGTCATCATATACCCAGATGTGTTTAGCACTTTTATGACCTGAGAAAGCTCCTTCAAGGGCTTGGATGCCATCATCATCATTCTTTTTCTTGATTTTTATTGCTACATGAAGCCAACTGGCTCCACCAGGAGTAATGTTGACATCTAAGACTTCAATGCCTCTTTCCTTGATTTTCCTGAAAACAGTTGGTTCTCTTGGCATCCCCATCAGAATTTTGTGCTCATCCCTTCCTGGTAAGAGACCCTGCCATATTGCAGTCTTTCTGTGGGTAATCTTCTTCACTTCGAAGATTGGCTCTTGACGAATCACATCAACGGTTTCCGTTAAGTCAATGAATGGTCCTTCATCATGCTTATCCTCCAGAATAATTCTTCCTTCAAGAACAAATTCAGAATTTGCTGGAATCATCAGATCAACAGTCTTAGCTCGTGTAACAGAAATCTTTCGAAGCGCATTTGCTATCTCTAATTCATTTATCCCAGTTTCTACCGATGTTGCCGCAGCAATCAATACTTGTGGAGTGTTTCCAATACAGAAAGCAACATCAACTTCTCCATTTCGTTCCAAGAATTTATGGAAATCTCTCCCTCTGACAACTCTTACTACCATTTTGTTTTTGCTTATCTGCATGGCTCTGTGAAAATCGAGATTTTGACCAAATTCAGGATCTGCTGCTACTACAACTCCGGATGAGATATAGGGTCCTCCATCGACCTTGTTATGTATTAGAATTGGCAACTTGTCAAGATCTACTTGGTTTTCAACAACTTCTTGACATGGGGCTGCTTTGTCAGTCTGATCTGGTTCACTTCGTTTTTCTATTGCTCTTGTAAGAGTTGGAATTATCTCTTCTGTGGTTATCCCAAAATAGTCCGCAATCTGCCTCTTATTGCAGAACAAGTTACCTGTAACTCGAAATTCACTTTCCTTAACATTCTCAAACAATACAGGCTGTGGTTCGAGGCTCTTCAATACACCAGCAATCTCAAGATTCTTTGAGATTCTTTCAGTGATAGTAGTAATCTTTCCATTCTGTTGTAAATCTTTGATGTATTCCTCAAGTATCATGAAACCACCTCAAAGTCCGAATGATGTTAACCATACTCCAGCAGCTCTTTCTTTTTCAAGAGCTTCTGCTATTTGTTTGCCTGTAGCCTCATCAGGTGCAAGAGCAATCATATTCCCCCCGCGGCCGGTTCCTGTCATTTTCGCACCTATTGCACCATTCTCACGTGCCACTATTACCAAATTATCTAATTCTTCACATGAAACAGTTAATTCTTGAAGCAACTCGTGATTCTTATTCATTAATTTGCCAACCTTTGGTAAGTCGAGTTGAATCAGTGCATCTTTTCCCTCGTGAACAACTTGGTTGTATTTTTCAGAGATTGAATCAAACCATTTTGGGTCGGCTTCTTTTCTTATTTTCACAGCTCCCACAACCACCGTAGTACTTGCAGTAATACCAGTTGAGGCAATTACAAGGTGTACAGCTTTTTTGAGTTTCAATCTCTCGAATTTTGGAGGTCCACCACTTAAATCCCGTTCAAACCAGACTAATCCTCCATATGTTGATACAGTATTATCTAGTCCAGAAGGAGTTCCATGATACCCTTTCTCTCCTTCATAGGCGGCTTCATTGACTTGTTCATCATTAAGCCCAAGTTTGAACTCATCATTCAGAGATCTTACAATTGCCACACAACTGGCTGCACTTGCCCCTATTCCTGAGGCACAGACAAGGTCCCCCTCAAGATCAATCTGAAATCCCATTCTTGTTGTATCGATATTGAGATGTTTCAGTATATACTCCAGTGAGGTTTTCTGCTCTTCATACTTTTTCTCTTTGTAACCTGGCATTGCAGGTCGATTGTCAACCAGAGTATGTCCAAAGGAGCGTACCCGTGTTAATTTTGCAGTTGTTACAGATGATATTCCTGCAGCTATAGCTGGAAATCCATAGACTACAAAGTGTTCTCCAAACAGAATAGCTTTACCTTTGCCTGAACCGGTCCCCATGATTTCTCTCACTCACCATCTTGGCTTGTGAAAGCGCTGTAGATAATCGGTACTTTTGAACTCTTCCGTCGACATTATTGCAATTCTTTATGAACACAAGATTATTGTTGGATTCGGATAAGAAATGAACCTCTGGAGTACTTGTCTGTGAAAATACTTGATTTGTTCTGTGGTGCTGGTGGATTCTTTCATGGATTCTCCGCTCTTTCAGATGACACTCATCTTGCTATTGATATAGATAAACCCGCAATTGAAACTTACAGACTCAACCATCCTAATGCCACAATATTACAGACGGATATCCATAGTCTCCACTCTTTACAAATAGAAAAAGAACTGGGTGGCACTCCTGACATTATCATTGCTTCTCCACCTTGTGAAGAGTTCAGTAAAGCAAATCCTGAAAGTCGAAGGTCTGCAGCAGATAGGATTTACGGCGAAGGAACTGCAAAATTATTACTAGATACAATTCGGATAATAGGGGACTTTGCTCCAAAAGCATTCGTCATCGAGAATGTTGCAGCACTTCTTCTAAGTGGAGGAAAGGAAATCATCAAGCGGGAGTTCGAACGTGTTGGTTTTGACAGTGTCGAGTTTAATCTGATTAGGGCACATCAACATGGAAATCCGTCAAAACGATTACGAGTCTTCATCAGTAATATCCGAATGAAACCACCACGAAAAAACCCACCTACAGTTATGGAAACTATAGGAGATCTTCCATCACTTGATATCAACGCGATTTTCAATCCCGGAGAGATGTTTCCTAATCATGAAATCTATCACTTGGCTGATGATAAGATGAAGTCCGTGCGAAAGACCCGTTGGGGTCAAGGGGCCAAACATTACCGTGTATCAAAGAAACGGAGTCTTCCTAACTGGGTTCGCTTATTCCCCGATCGACTTGCCACTTCAATTAACGGTCTGTCACGTTATGTACATCCGTATGAACATAGGCTGTTATCGGTAAGAGAACATGCAAGACTTATGAGCTATCCTGATTCGTTTGTTTTCGTTGGATCAAAGGACAGCCAATACAATCAAGTGGGTGAATCAGTTCCTCCACTAGTATCCTATCTAATTGCACAGGAGGTTCGTGCACATATTGAATGAAACCCTCAAAAACGTCTATGTGGTTCTCCACAATGTTCACTCTGCATCAAAAACAATAGAAACTGCTCAGGTCGTTTATGGACTTGGCTTTCCAAATTTCGTTGTATCAAAAGCTGAAGGGTCATCAGCACAGTCTGGTGTTCCTGATGCAAATCGTCTTGCGATTAGGATGAAACATAACTTCATGGTTCTACCAGATTTGAAAGATGTTCTAGAGGTCCTTAAAATTGACTACTCTCTGTTAGTTACTTCTCCTAAGCTAGTAAAAGAACATATAGATCTAAATGAACTATCTGAGCGATGTCAGTCAGGAGATAGAATTGCCATTATTCTCTCAGGAAGTAACAGCTCTTTCTCTAGGAAAGAAATGGATTTGGGTGAATGCCGAAGTCTCGAAGCTCAGGTGGATATTGGTCCTTCAGGTTCTGCTGCAATCATTATCTATAACCTAAATCTTACATCTTATTGAGAATGAACCTCAACTGTAAGAAATTTCTATGTTCCACCCTTCTCCTGCCAGTGTCACCACCTTTTCGTAATTCCTCGGAATTACAAAAATTAGCAAGAGCTTTGTCAACGTTCATTGGGATATGATCCCTCCTGAAGACCTGGCTTCTTTCTCCTGTTTGAAAGCTGGTTCATCATTTCCAGCAACAGAGAGAGTTTCCACAGTTCTTACCACGGCGGGGTCATTATCACTCTCACCAGCTCCATCACTGAAACTAGTAAGGTCCGATTGGACAAAGTGAACAGCCGCGGACTCTCCGGAATCTGATATGATTTCTTTCTTGGAGAGTAAGGACTTCCCTTTGGAAGAAGAATTCTTCTTTCGGGCTTTCAGTGGCGCACGTCGATTAGTTGTTCCTTGAACAACTGACCTAGTCCACATACCTAGTCCTTGCATACAATTTCATGTTGATGGAAGTATATGAACTCGTACAACTCTTATGGTGAACAAGTTACATATCTTCTATCATTCTTCAACAGATAACAACTAGGAATCTGTATGAAATTAACTACGCTCTATTCATTATCAACGAAGAAGGAGTAATGGTGGGCCGGACGAGATTTGAACTCGCGATCCCTTGGATCCGAACCAAGAATCATACCAATCTAGACCACCGACCCAATCATTAAGTCACTCGCGCTCCATCTTGGATTTAATCATTTCGTTAAAACGTTCTCTCATCCATCCAATTGTGCCAAGGTATAATCCATCAGTACTGTAAATTTCTGATTCAAGTATATCCACACACGAATTTTCAAAGAACGGACCTTGAAACTCTGAACTAGGTGAATTCACTGCAATTCCCGAAATGAGCTGATTGAAGCTAGGTAGAGTAGTAAGTGTGGCACTATCATCATCTGGAATCTCTAACATTCTAAGATGTTGTCGAATACAATTCTTGCTCAGCTTAGAGTTTATTACTACTGGGACAGAGCCCGCATACCTCCTTCTATCACGGCCAATCTCTGGTTTTGATACAGTTCGAAATCTACTGACTGCTGGATGACTATGACCTGCAATAAATCGTGATACATCAAGTAGTTCTGGAGCTGGCCAAGAATGACCATGCATGAGACCTATCCTATCTTCATCGATTCCTATCACAATTCCATGAACATCAGCTAGTTCAACACTACGTGGAAGTAATGATTCTAGATTTCCATCATGATTTCCTGGTATAATCACGGTTTCTACAATTTCTACAAGAGTTTCCATAAATTCGGGGATAATATCCCAATTATATGGTATATCAGTCAAAATAGTATGTTTAACATCCCCGATAATATACAGAGAAGTTAATTCGTACTTTCTAACAAGTGATTTGATGCGTTCAATGATACTAACATCCTGCAATGGAAAATGAATGCCCCTCTCTTCTGAGATTTCTTCCTCTATACCTAGATGGAGATCTGAAATTATCAGGACTGATAGACTATCACTACGAATAATCAAGCCCCTGTCTTCAAATATTATCTCCATTGCGAAATTCTGTTCGAAGGTACAACATTTTAACTTCGTCATGCTAGAGATTGCGTGAGGAATATGGCCCTTTCACTATTAGAGGAGAAGAAACTCTCAAGAGAGAACCTCACTCAGAATGATATTGACTACTTCCGTAAAAAGTATGGAAAGAAGTTCATTAGAGCTCTACGTGTTGTTGAAGAGAAGAAAGTGGAAAAATACCAGTTCAAACCCAGTGGCACTATTACATGGATTGTGAAAGGACGCGCTCGTCAGTATTTGGTGATTCCCAAGCTCTACTGTACTTGTCGGAGTTTCTACCAAGAAGTTGTGATATCTCGGGAAAGTAACATGTGTTATCATTTACTTGCTCAACAGATTGCCGAACTCCGTGACCAATACGAACTCGTAGACTCCACTGATACTAAGAGAAGAATGTTGTATGTGGACTGGCGTAGGACTGATTGATTATTAATCCAACATTAAATTTGAAGATAACTTTAAAACACGGTCCCGAGTCTGGCACGCTGATTGCGCAAAGAGGTCGGATACGTCCCATGAATCAGTTCAAAAAGATTCCCAGAGTACTTGCACCAATCTTGGCTTTGATGCTACTTCTATCAAGTTTCCAAGCTACTGTTCCAGCTCAAGCTGACTTTGACCCAGTTGTAGTGCTATTTGATGCAAGCCATTCACCACAATTTGATGCTGCTGATGCAGACTTAGGTTTAAAATTGATGTTTGACATGGTAAACATATCCACCCGTTATATCGTACGTGTGCATGAGGATGGTCTACTTGATGAGGAAGTCCTCAATGATGTTGATATTCTGATAATTGCAGGTTCAGACAGTTCTAGTCCCTTTAGTAATGAAGAGTATGCAGGAATTGCAGAAATGCTTGCCAATGGAAGTTCACTATTTCTTTTAGGTGACCCTACAATCTCTGAAGATTCTACTTATTGGCCAGAAGGTCCGATGGAAGATATTGGTGACAATAATGCTTTGAACATAATTCTTGATGGAATCAATATGACCGGACCTCGTTTCAGCATCAATGAAACTGAAACAAATTATTGGTCTGATACAATGTTCGACTATGATCACTCAATCAATGGAAGCACTCCTTGGGTCATTCAACTGGACTCAACCACATGGGATACTACTCACCCAATTTTCAGAAACATCAACGAACTTCTGACAATGACATCCACTTTGAAACCAATTGAGCTAGCCAGTGGAATTGGTAATAGTTATGAAAGCTCTTTTGCTCAATATCGAAAGGATGTCAATTCTTGGGCTAATTATTCCATGCCTAACACGACTCTCTTCTCTTTAAACCCCCTTTCTTATTCTGCAATGAATGGAACTTTTCCATCATGGCTCTCCGCATTTGAGTATGGTGCAAGTAGAGTCACTATTGCTGGATCTACAATAATGTTCACTGGAAGACCCATTGATTTGCCAGACACAGAACTCCAGTGGTTCTATGTAGCTGACAATGCGAAATTATTCATGAACATCCTAGATTGGCTATCAGTAGATTTTGTTACTGCTCCAAGCGCTATTGATTCAATGCTAATTATCTCTGGTGTAATTTTGATAATTGGTATAGCATTCTATCTTTTTAAGAAGCTTAGGTAAAGGCCCACTGAGGCTTCTCTAAGCCTTCTTCATCAAGTATTTCATCAATCAGGTCCTTTAATTCCCTCATACCCTGTTTCTTCACGGCAGCCGATAATATGATTGTGGGCTCTCTATCACTTACAGCTTCTCTAAGCTGAAATTTGAGAAAGTCTAATTCATCATCGATATGTCGTTTCTTTACCTTGTCCATCTTGTTTGCTAACACTATTACACGCGGGGAAATTTCACATAGAAAGGAATAGAACTCTACATCAACTGGTACCTCTCCACGAGATGACCATCGGTCGAAAAGTATTCTAAATAACGAAATATCAACAATGAACACTGATAACAGGATTCTGCTACTCCAACTTTCCAAACTTTCGATAATATGGTTCTTTGTTTCTTCAATAGTTGTCTTACTCTGTCCTGACATAAAACCAAACCCTGGAATATCTACTATAGTTACAGGGTCTAAATCGATCATCTGTTCCCATCGAGTACTTCCTGGTCTTTTACCCACTCTTACTTTCTTTCCTGTGAGCACACGAATAGTACTACTTTTCCCTACATTGCTTCTTCCTGCAAAGACAATCAAGTGCTTGTTATTACCAGTAGGGTCTTGTTCTTTCATATTGCAGCTCCCCTTTTGCTATTGCTCGTAGGATTTCAAGTCTTTCCTTTAAACTTGGGCTTAGAATACGTGATGCTGTTGTTGCACCAATACCACGTCCAGCTAGTACCAAAAGGGCTGTTTTCCCATATCTTGAAACTAGTTCTGCTGTTAGTGACGCTGATTTGTATTTCTTTTCTTCCTCTTTCGTCAACAACATTTTCCCCCTAAGTCGTTTGTCAAGAAGTTTTGTGAAGTCTTTGTCTGAGAGTTGTACAACAGCAATCATTTTCGACTCACAGATTGGACAAGTGACGACTTCGTCTAATGTTTTAATAGTTCTCACAGAGTTCCAATGATTCTCAGCCATACATATCAGTCTGAATTTCTTTGAAAGAAGTCTTTCTTCCATCATTCGTAACACTTCATCTTCTTCTGTAATCTCACCCATCACTTCAAAACGGGTCTTCTCTTCAATTATTAGGCGTGCTAAGGGTGATGGTGGTCCTAATGTCTTAGTTTCGTGAATCTCGAGACTTCCATCAGAATACCTGTCAAAGACTTCCATAGCTCGCTTCTCATCCATTTTCTCATCAAGGACCTCTCGCATTGCTTCTTCAAATACAGGAGTTCCCTCAAAGGATTTGATGAGGTATCTAACGGGAATCTGCTTTGACTTTGCATCCTTTCGTATAATATCCATTCTTCGAGCAACATGAACAAATCTAGATGCGAAGTTCTGTGTCTGCTTGACAGCTAATTTCAGAATATGTGACGCTTGTTCACCAGAATAATCTCTAAGGACATCAAGTAAATGATTTGACTCCAAGTTATCACTGGCTGTAAAGAGAATACGATAGGGATCCCTTTCAACAGCCACTTCGATACCAAGACGTGTTGTCAAAAGAGAAGCTATCACAATCCCTAATGTTTCATTTGCCCTAGTTCCCAATGGAGAATGAAGAACAATCCCTGAACCAAACGTTTCTAAGATATACAAATCTGGTGATGGAAGTTCTCCCAAGACATCCCTACTCCGTGTAAGAGTGTCAACAAGATGATTTTTAGCTTCTCCAGTTATTCCATAGTTCGCCAGCCAAGAATCAATTCTTCTGGTATCTTTTTTGAGAATTGTGTTCCACATTATTGCAACATCTGAAGCCACCTCATATGGCACTGGAATCATCTCTCCTATCCAGCGCGGTGCATCGGTATTCGTACCTGTTGCGGGTGCACACATCACTTCCCCACTCTCATCATCGACATTGATCACATTCCATGGTCTTCCTCTTATTACAAATACTGTGCCTGGTGCGACATTGGCGGCTACATAATCCTCATCGAGGACACCAATTGACGTACGTGTTGTAATATCTACTGCACTGACCTGTCGTGTGTCCGGAATGGTACTTAGACGTTCATAGTAGAACATACGTGACTTTGAACCCCTAGACACCTGCGAACCATGTAACTCTAGAAGATACCTTCCTTCCATAAATTGTAGAAGTGTATCAAGTTCCGCAGCTGTTACCTCTGAAAATGGATATGCCGAAGTCACCAATTCCAACAATGATTCTTTCTCTATTGTATCCCAATCGAGAAGCACTCCAGTTATCTGATGACAAAGAACATCCCAAGCTTTCTTTGGTATTCTAGCATTCTCTACCTTGTTCAGTCTTGCACGTCTTATGATAATTCCAGATTCTGAAATGTCATCCAGATTTATAGTCGAAATCACAATCCCTTTCGATATACGCCCAACACGATGACCAGATCTCCCGACTCTTTGGACCAATCTAGAAACCTCTCTGGGAGATGAATATTGAATTACAAGGTCCGCCTGTCCAATATCTATACCTAATTCCAAACTCGATGTTGCAATAATTGCTTTTGAAACTCCAGACTTTAAATTATCTTCAGCAGTAAGACGTGCACTTTTGGATAGCGAACCATGATGAACATCAAACGTGTATGGTGGACTCAAAGCCCTCATTTTTGCGCCAAGGACTTCTGCAAATGAACGTGTATTAGTAAAGACAAGAGTAGATTGATGTTTTTCAATCAAATCCACAATCGTTTCAAGCCTTGCCACAGAATGAGGTGGGTATGATAATTTCTTGACTAATTTCTTATGCTGATCATTTGGCGAAGGCATCTCTACTCTAAGATCTACTTTACGATTGTCATAGCCTGCCCATACAGTCTTGATATTCCTCTTTCCGCCTAGAAGTCGTGCTACTTCTTTTGGATTTCCTACAGTTGCAGATAGTCCTACTCGCATTATCCCTGAACCTATTAAACGTTCAAGACGTTCAAGTCCCAGACTAAGTTGAGTCCCTCTCTTACTACCTGCTAGATTATGTACTTCATCTACAACTACCGCAAAGACAGTCCTGAGGTGATATCTAAGTCGTTTTCCTGGTAGGATTGCTTGAAGAGTTTCAGGAGTAGTAATCAATAAGTTTGGAGGGTAAATAGCTTGTTTTCTTCTAGCATATTGAGTTGTATCACCGTGACGGACATCAGCAGTTAGACCAAGGTGTTCACAGAGTTCTACGATTCTTTTGAACACATCACGATTTAATGCCTTCAAGGGAGTGATATAGAGGATATAGAATCCAAACAATTCCTTCTGCTTACTCATCTGTTGTAATTTATTTAATAGTGGCAGAAGTGCAGCTTCAGTTTTACCACTCCCTGTTGGGGCGAGAAGGAGTGAATTATGCGTTCCCTCAAGCAGTAATGGGATTGCTTTCTCCTGAATTGGTGTAGGTTTTACAATGCCTTTTGATTTGAGAAATTGGACTATCTCTTTACTCAGGGTATGATGCAGCTGCATGAAACCACGACAAACCTAGACATTTCTTAGAGGAATATTTGAGTATATTTATAGTGCCTTATATACTAAGAAGGGGGACAAGTAGATGTAGATTGGATCTAGGACGAAAACCAAGTCCAAGGATTTTTCTACCGTCACCGTCAGTTGGCCGGGGACATTAAATGCCTGTGGAAAGGCTGTAAGATTTTGCGATTCCTCTGGGATTGTGATGCTGCCTTGATGAATCAGGAACCAAACAACATCTCTGGACTTGTTGTCCAGATTTGTGTAGGTTTTGGGCAACGGGAGTCCGTGCACTCATCAGCTGTTCTTCCTTCTCTCTAGGTGCCGACATTCATTGATTAAGATACGGATGTCGGTCCTGAGAGTCACCTCTGCGTCTTCAATCTTCTTCTGTAAAATTTCAATTATAGCATCAAATGATAGATCTTCAGATTCCAAATCATCAACTATCGTCTTTACAGTTTCTAAATTAGAAATGTGGGATGCTATATTATCAAAAGCAGCTCGTATATCTGAACCTGTCATTGGGAACGACTTCCCGCCAGATTAATCCTCTTCCTCCTCACCATATACCATGTATCCCATTGTGAGTAGGAGAGCAATAATACCCATTGCAGCTAGCATGATGAATAGGATTGAATTGAAAGTTTCGAGGTCAATAGACTGCATTGGAATCCTGTGCCCTCGGACTTAGTCCGCTTATAATCATTGCTGAATATTAACAGCTGTACTGGTTATGCTTCAACACTACGTTGCTCATAGAACTTGTCTATGAATGATCCATAGATATCCACAGACTCAGTCAAAGGATTGACCTCATCAATCGTCATTTCTATACTACATGATCCACACTTTACGGTCGCCATTCCATTGTCCCTATAGATTTGGATCTTAATGGCAGTATTTCCACAATCCGGACATGGATAGACGTCTGGAATGCGTTTCTGTGGTCGCCGACGTACTTTTTGTCTTCGTCTTCTTCCCATGATGCTTCACCTATACCTATTTCACACCTAACAGAACATAAGCCCCGAAAGAAATGAGCAAGCCCTGCGGCTCAGGTGTTAATTTAAGCATTTTGTTAAGTGACAGAATCACTCCATTACGAAGCTTTCTTATTGTCGGATGTGTCGCCTCGATTAGCGATGTCCGACCTCTCAAAAAACTCTCAGTGTGTACTCAAGATTCTTGAAACTGCAGACTCCCTGACAACAACCGAGATACTTGAGATTGCCCGTAAAAAGAAGTATGCTGACATATGCACAGACTGTGCTGGTGGTGATGCTTTCGTAGCTGCTGCCAACCAACTCGTTGAGATGGGCATTATCACTAAGAATTTTGGCAAGGGCGGCTATCGGTGGCATCTAGTAAAAGGTTGATATACATGGTTGACTGGACTAGAATCAGGAAAGACTTCCCAGCTCTTGAACGTAAAATTAACGGTCGTCCAGTAGTGTATCTGGATAGTGCATGCATGGCACTCAAACCTAGACAGGTTATCGATGCTATGAATGAATACTATGAGATGTATCCAGCATGTGCTGGAAGGAGTATCCATAGATTTGGCGAGGACGCTTCTAACGCATATTCTGCAGCTCGAGGAAAATTTGCCAAGTTCCTGAATGCTGCCCAAGAAGAAGAATGCATCTGGACTAGAAATGCTACAGAATCTCTCAATATTGTTGCAAGCTCCGTTAAATTACCAAAAGGTTCCAAAATCATCACAACGTCTCTTGAACATCACAGTGGATCTCTCCCATTCGTCGAGCGAGCAAAAAGAGATGGTCTAGAGATTGAGATTGTCAAAGCTCAGATGGATGGAACTTTTGACATCGAAGACTGGAAGAGTGCAATTGACAACAATACAAGTTTGGTATCTGTTGTTCATTCTTCCAATGTCACAGGCACAGTATCTTCAATGAAAGATATCGTTGAGATTGCACATGATCGAGGAGCTCTAGTGATGTGTGATGACGCTCAGTATGCCCCTCATCACCCACTTGATGTTCAAGAAATGGATGTTGATTTTTCATGTATTTCAGTCCATAAAATGTGTGGACCCACTGGAATGGGCGTCCTCTATGGAAAGATGGAACATCTCGAATCAATGAACATGGCTCTATATGGTGGGGACACGGTTAGTGATGTAAAATTTGAGGATGGACAGATACTTCCTGAATATCTTCCACCTCCTGAGAAATTTGAGGCGGGTCTGCAGAATTATGCTGGTGCAATAGGTGCAGGAGCTGCAGCTGAATATCTTCAAGCAATTGGAATGCATGAGATTGAGAAACATGAACGTTCTCTCCTCAAAGTTGCGCTGAAAAGACTGCTTGATATGGAACATGTACACATCATTGGAACAGATAACATCAATATCAAAACTGGTCTAGTAACTTTTACTGTTGATACGGTCCCTTCAGCACATGATGTGGCAACATTCCTCAATGATGAATTCAATGTTATGGTTCGCAGCGGTGCACACTGCGCGCATCCATTCCATCATCAGATGGGAATTCCAGTAGAACAAGGAACTGCCCGTGCAAGTTTCTATCTCTACAATAACATGGATGATGTCAAAGCATTTCTTGATGGTCTAGAAACACTCATTGAAGCAAGTGCCTGAAGTAACTAAAGTCTGCTCCTTTCTTTAGGTGCAGGCTCTACTTTGTTCTCGATTTAGTTTGTTTCTTTCTGAATTACTTCTTTTAGACGTTTAATCTCTTGAAGAGGATCTGCAAACTCAAAACCATTTGAAGATATTTCGATAGAATCTCCAAACTTCTTGATTCGTCCATACATTGCAATGTATCTACCGCGTATCTTGTCAGAAGTTGCTTGAATAGGTTCGTCCTCTTTGCCTGATTTGGCAATCAGTTTTTGAGCCTCCTTAGCGGTCATTCCTAGAAGTTTTTCACCAACAGTACCGAACAAAGTCGCTCTTATCGAACCTGAACCATCATCGATTGTAATCTTGTAGAGCATTCGTGGTTCTGTTTTTTCCACTTTTCCACATGATTTACAACTATACCCGTCATCAACAGCCTCAAGTTTTTTGTTGCATGTTGGACATGCTTCGTAGAATACCCGATTCTGTCCCATGTCAACTATTATTCCGCAGACTTCGACGTTCTTACCTTCACTAGCTTCATCAATTTCACCAATAAGAACCCTTGACGCCTTAGTTGCTACAGTTTCAAAGGCAACATCTGATAGATCTAGTTGCTTAAGATCAGAATCCTCTGGATTCAGTAAAATCTCTCCCTTACGACCTACTTGATACTCTAATCCCCCTCTATATCCTTCTTTCACATAACCGTGGAGAATCCTAATCACGTCGCCCTCTTGAACATCAGCTACTTTTTCTACATCTTCACCCCAGAAGGTTACTCTGATTTTGCTTGTCTGGTCCGCAATTACTACATTTCTTAACTGACCTTCAGCTCCATCTTTTCTTGTGAAAGTCTTAACATCATAAGCAGTTACTACCTTACCTTCTATATCAACATCTCTCATTTCAACGGAAAGATCTGAAATGCTTGTTTTTCCAAGGGGTTCAGAGCTACCTACAGTTCCTGATGCTGAAGATGCATTTTCAGTAATCTTTGACAAATCAAGCTGTTTCAGTTTTGACCCCTTTGGGTTCAATTCAACCTTTGAACTCCTTCCAAATTGATACTCAACTCCACCTTTGAAACCTTCTTTCACATAACCATGGAGGATTCTGATTATATCGCCTTCCTTTGCTTTTGCAATGTGTTCATTATCTTCACCCCAGAAGGTCACTCTGATATTGCTTGTCTTGTCTGCGATGACAATATTTTGTACCTGTCCTTCACCACCATCCTTTCGTGTGAAGGTATTCACATCATAGATTGTTGCAATCTTACCTTCGATATCTACATCATTCATTCCGCTTTCCAAATCTACAATATCCTTCATTCCAAGTGGTTCTGAACTGCTTGAGTATTTTGGAGTTGATTCTGCAGTGTCGATTTTGTCCTTAAGTCCCCTTTCAATAACTGTTGATTTACCTACATGAATTTCTATGTCATCCCCATCACGATTTGGACGAGTATATGCATGATTTACTCCAATGACTTCTCCAGGTTCGATTCCTTCGACTTCGTCTGCTTTATCGTCCCAAAAAACAAGGCGTGAGCTTCCAGAATTGTCTGCGACAACCATTGCGAGTACTTTTCCTTCACTACCATCCTTTTTGTTGAATGTTGAAACTCTGAATACTCTTTGTATCTCTACCTTGAGAGAAACATCATAGGTGTTTTCCTGAAGATCGCTTATTTTCATTTCATCTTTAGATGTAGCACTGAAATCAACACCAAGTTCTTCAATCTCATCATTTTCAAGTAGTTTGATTGTGCCCCTCTGACCTAGATTAAGTTCAATCGTATTACCGAGTCCTGGTTTAACATATGCTCCTCGTACCTGAATGATACTTCCAACCGAAATGTGATCTTCGGATACTGCCTTGGTCATTTCATCCCAAAGTGCAACTCTGATACTACCAGTTTCATCTGAGATGAAGATACTAGCTACCTTTCCTTCCCCACCATCTTTTCGTGCGAAAGTTCGTACTGTACCTATTCTATCGACCCTACCCACAAGTCCTGCAACATTCTTGGTTGATTCAGTAATATCTTCTATTCTCTGGCGCGCACTTGGTGACATTTTATGCAAATCTACACCTAGTTCTCTTGCCACAATCATGGCTGCTGATTCATCATTGATGACTTCCGGACCTAGTTCATTACGTTTATCCTGAATCATTGTAAGGATATCATTTCGTTCGTAGTCCGATTTATGCTTTAGAATTAATTCAATTGTTTCTTCAAGAGTGAGCATCTATGCCACCTTCCTCCAAGTATTTGAGAGAGTCTAGTCAATTAGTAAATCTTTACTGGAGGCTTTAAAGTAATCTGCTCAATAATGACGAGCTTGGGGATTTTTGCACTAACTGAAGCGAAACACAGAATACGGGATATGCTAGCATCAACATGACTTATTGTGACAGAATCGGAACATGAACTACCTCCACACAGTATTGCATACAGTCTATATTTCGAATCATTAAACGAAGAAATTGGTAGAATCTATGCTGTTGCAGAACTAGCACGTATGAAGGGTTATGATCCAACCACAAGAGTAGAGATTCCACCTGCACATGATGTTGCTGCAAGAGTTGAAGCTACCCTAGAAGGTCCAAAAGGTGTTGCAAAGCGTATCCGAGAGTTACAAAAAACAATGTCAAGAGAGCAGGTAGCTTTTGCAGTAGCAAAAGAAATAGCAGAAGGTACTCTAGGAGGTATAACTGATATTGAGAAAGCAGCTGAGAAGGCTGTACGAGTAGCACTAGCAATTTTAACTGAAAGTATTACAGCTGCACCTCTTGAAGGAATTGCGAGAGTCCGAATTAGAGGATCAGATGAGAATCGCTATCTTGCTCTCTACTTAGCCGGTCCAATCCGTGCTGCTGGTGGGACAGAGGCTGCAATGACGGTCTTGGTGGCTGATTACGTTCGTCAGGTACTCGAATTACCAGCTTTCAAGTCCACAGAGGAAGAAACAGAGCGCGCATTAGAAGAAGTAGAACTCTATGCACGTAATGTACATCTTCAATATCCTGTACATCCTGAACTTGTCAAGTTCGCCGCAGCTAGATTGCCAATAATGCTTACCGGCGATCCAACTGAGGAGTTCGAGGTGTCAGGAAGTCGAGACCTCAATCGAATAGAAACCAATCGTGTTCGAGGAGGTGCGGTTCTTGTTCTCAATGATGGAGTAGTAGGAAGAGCTGCGAAGCTTGCCAAAATTGTAAATGAAGCAAACATCAAAGGTTGGGACTGGCTAGATGAAGTAGCTTCAAAAATGTCTAAAGATTCAACCCAGGAAGAAGACTCTGCAGATAAGAAACTTGAACCAAAAGATGACTATCTGGCAGATGTAATTGGAGGAAGACCTGTATTCTCACATCCTCAACGTCTGGGTGGTTTCAGGCTTAGGTATGGTCGTTCAAGAAACACAGGTCTTGCAGGTGTGGGAGTACATCCAGCAACTATGTACATTCTTGAAGAATTCTTGGCTACTGGAACTCACATTCGTACTGAACGTCCTGGGAAAGGGTCAATAGTTGCACCGGTTGATACTATTGAAGGTCCAATTGTTCTTATGAAAGATGGTTCAGTTGTACGATTTGTAGGATTGGATGATGCTCGTGGTTTCGAAGGGAAGATTGAGCAGATACTATATGTTGGTGATATTCTTATTGCATTGGGGGAGTTTATTGAGAATAACCATCCTTTGGTCCCCTCAGGATATTGTGAGGAATGGTGGTCACATGATTTAGAACATGCAATTTCAAAATTATCCGCTACACAACTCACTAGTAGATTAAAAGGGTCTGACCTGACCGCTCAAACCTTCAATGCGATAATAGAATCTCCTCTAACTATTATTCCAACCCCTGCTCAAGCAGTTCATCTCTCGAAGAAATTGAAGATCCCCCTCCATCCATACTATCTCTACAGATGGGCTGCACTATCAATAGACGAAGTTCGGAATCTGCGGGAATGGATACTAACCAAACATAGAATCAGTAAGAAAGATGATGGACATATTGTACTTCCATTTGTTAGAAAGTACAAAACTATGTTAGAAAATATGGGAATCCCTCACAAATTTTCGGAAAATCGTAAGAAACTAATTCTGACAGATGATCCAATAACGATTCTAGTTCAGCTAGGTCCTGATACAAAATCACCCAAAGGAAAAAACACACTTGAAATGTTGAATTCAGTATCAGATGTTATCCTTCGAGATAAGGTTGGTTTTGCAATCGGAGCCAGAATGGGGCGTCCCGAGAAAGCACAAGAACGTAGAATGAAACCTCCTGTGCAATCATTATTTCCTGTAGGTCGTTCGAAGGGATCTGAAAGAAGAATTGATGAGGTTGCCAAGAGAGGCCAATACGTTCCCAAGCTTGAATTGTTCTATGAGACTCTTCGTAAATGTCCAAAGTGTGAACTAAAGACCAACAATAAGGAGTGTCCTAAGTGTCGTGTGCTCACAGAGTTTGTGGCTCTGGCTCGTAAATGTCCAAAATGTGAACTAAAGACCAACAATAAGAAGTGCCCTCAGTGTCGTACTGACACAGAAGAAATCGAACTTTCCAGAGTTGAAGTTGAGCTTGTAGCTCGAAGATGTCCAGAATGTGAACTAGAAACTTTCGAGTTAAGGTGCCCTCAGTGTGGTACTGACACAGAAGAAATCGAACTTTCCAGAGTTGAAGTTGAGCTTGTAGCTCGAAGATGTCCAAAATGTGAACTAGAAACTTTCGAATCAAAGTGCCCTAAGTGTGGTACTCACACAGAAATCGAACTTTGGTGTGGAGAGAAAGATTGTGGACGTGCGATTGATCCTGCTAAGGGGATGTGTCCTATAAGTCATGATCCCAATAAGATACGAAAGACACGAATGGTTCCTGTTGATATGGAGGCCCTTCTTGAACGAGTGAAAGAAGAGGTAGGAGAATTTGAAACACATGGTGTTCGTGGAGTTCTTGGGCTAACAAGCGATTACAAAATTCCAGAATATCTAGGTAAAGGAATTCTCAGAGCAAAGCATGATGTATACTGTTATCGAGATGGTACTGCTCGTTTTGATGCAACAGATGCTCCATTAACCCATTTTACTCCAAAGGAAATTGGTGTACCAGTCAGCAAGCTTAGAGAACTTGGGTATTTGATAGATTATAATGGAGCTCCACTGGTATCCGAAGATCAGGTTGTAGAACTCAAAGTTCAGGATGTTGTCATTCCTGAGAACTGTGCTGACTACCTTCTCAGAGTTGGCCGATTTGTTGATGATTGTTTAGAGAAGATGTACAATCTTCCTAGGTACTACAACTTTAATTCTCAAGAGGATGTCATCGGGCAGCTTGTCATTGGTCTTGCTCCCCACACCTCTGCAGGTATAATTGGAAGATTAGTTGGCTTCACCAATGCAAGTGTATGTTACGCTCATCCATATTGGCACGCAGCGAAAAGAAGAAACTGTGATGGTGATGAAGACGCACTTATTCTGGTCCTAGATGCACTGTTGAATTTCTCAAAAAGTTATCTTCCTGCCGGTCGAGGAGGTTTAATGGATGCACCTCTAGTTCTCTCAGTTATTCTTAATCCTGCTGAAGTAGATGATGAAAGTCACAATATGGAGGTCTGTAGACGATATCCTGCTCAATTTTATGATATGGTATCAGAAGCAAGACATCCAAGAGATGTAGAGAGTCTTGTTGATATCATATCATCTCGTCTGAATTCTTCTGCACAATACGAAGGATTTGGTTTTACGCACAGCACAACATCTTTTGATATTGGGCCTAAGAATTCTAGATACAAGATTTTGGAAACTATGAAAGACAAACTTGAGGCTCAGTTGCATCTTGCTACCTTGATTAAAGCTGTAGATTCACAAGATGTTGCTCAGCGTGTTCTCTCAACCCACTTTTTCCGTGATATACGCGGGAATCTACGAGCATATTCCACACAAAAGATTCGATGTCTTGAGTGCAATACTACACACCGAAGGATACCTATCTCAGGTCGATGTAAAAAATGTGGTGGATCAAAACTATCCCTTACAGTGAGGCAGAAGAATATCTCAAAATATCTACGTGTTACCGAGAAAATCATACTTGATCACGGTCTTGATCAGTATATGCAGGAACGATTGAAACTAATCACTGCATCATTAAATTCTCTATTCGTATCTGAACAGATATCCATACCAGACTTATTTGAAGACTAATCCGTTTGAACATCAAGTGCAAGTTTCAGCAGATTTCGATCTTCAATCATACCAATTAGATTGCCAGCTGCAGAAAGGACTGGAGCTTGATCAATGTCTTCTTTTCGAATAGTTTTTACACATTCCGAGATTGTTGTAAGTTCACTCAAATTGATTATATTCTTCGTCATCGCTTCTGAAACTGGAATATTTGGTAGTTTGAGAATCTTTTTTGTAACAACAAGGAAGTCCTTTGATGTCCAACCCCACTCAACTGAACTATCTTGACCACTGAAAGTTGTTGATATATTATCTTCAACGGTCACCTCGGAAAGACGAATATAATCACTGACTGTAATCATTCCTGACACGCCTCCACCTTCATTGATTAGAACAAGCGCATCCTTCCCAGCCATGTCCATTACCATATAGGTCAAAGGTAGCGGTGTCTGTTCCCAAACCGCTGTTATCTCTCTCGTGACCAAATCAATAATCTCTTTCGAACCAATTTTGTCATTATCTTCCAATGTGGCTCCTAAAATGTCTGGAATTGAAATCAAACCGACAAGATTACCTTTCTCAACAACAGGGAGCCTTCTGTAATTCTTCTCAAGCATGAGTTTAGTAGCTGTCTTGAGTTCAGTTCTAGGAGTAACAGTATCTGGGTCTCTATTCATCAACATTCCAAGTTGATTTTCATCTGCTTTTCTTAGAAGATCTGTCCTAGTTACAATACCAACCAAGGTCTTTGAACCTTTTTTCACAACTGGAACACCATTGACTTGTTTCTCTGCCATAATTTGAAGGACATCTTCTCTGGTTCCAGGCACTGAAACGTAAATCACGTCCGATTGCATACAGTCTTTGACCATCATTGTCAGAATTGCTCCGGTTCGATAATAACTCGAAAGTATTTACAGTTCACTCACGCAGAGTTACAGTCTATTCAGTGAAACTGCATCTACCGACTTTACTCGTTACATACCTTTTATGTTTAGCGTTCATTCTAAATTGGAAAAATTTGAACTTCTGTCTTTTTCTCTTTAGGGAATTAAATTGGAGTCTTTAACATGAATTGATGATTATATTCACCATGGGTTTTTCTTGAGCCCAAGAAGATACACTATTGCATTACTAATCCAATGGATTCCAAGCGTTGTTAGAACTAGAATAACAATGAAGATGGACCCTGGTTGAATTAATGGATACGCAAAAATCAACGCCATGATTATGAACCCAAGCTGGTCCATAAAGGGAGAGGGGTCCCCACTCTTTACATTGACTCGCCTTTTTATGAACGATCCAATAATGTCGCCAGTGAGAGCTCCGACAGCCATCAAAACTGCAACTGGAACTTGCATATAGAGAACCAATTCCATTGCAGGTGTTACAGTGACGAACTGTGCTAGTATAGGATGCAAATATGGAGCTGCAAACATCTGCCCAATACCAATTAAGATCCCAAAGATAATACCGACAATGAAACCTCTAATCGTTTTTCCATCACCGAGTATTCTACGACCATCACTAAAGAATCGCCCTCCATCAATTGCGCTTCCCCCACCACCTAAGACGGGAGTTGCATTTGCAATCCACGCTGGAAGTCCAAACCATATGGCTAATTCTAATAGGGCAAGTTCTTCATACATCAGATGAGGCTCCATGTCTGCGATTTACCAAGTCAATTTCACTCTTTCTCATTGGTACGTTCAACTGAGAAGCCAGATTCTGTAAGGAAAAGTCGGCCCTCTGATATATCACCTTCAGGTACAAGCCTTCTCAATAATCGTTCTCCTGAGGATTTTCCTATCATTATCTTAATTACATAATCAGACCAATAATCTAAGATATTTCTAGCAACCGGCTCAACGTCATCTAATCCCTTTAATCTAGATGTGACCTGATTCAATACAATTACTGCAATATCGTTATGTCTAGCTAATCCCTTTAAAACACCAGCCTGTCGATTGAGTTCACGATGATTAGCATAGTTTGTTTTCTTGTCCTCGAGCGCCAATCTGTAATGCTTTGTAAGAGTATCAATAACAACTAATCGTGTGTTCTTACGGATGTACAGATTCAAGTCGTCAATTAGTACACCTTGCTCACTAAATCCCTTTGGCACGAAAATTTTGACAAGATTTTCAATTTCACTGAATGACTTTCCTGTCATCAGCTCTAGCCTTTCAACAGGGGATGTTGTTTCTGAATTAATGTAGATGGTGCCCCATCCTTGCCTATACATTGCCCTTACAAATTGTAATCCAAAAGTAGTCTTTCCTGCTGCTGCTTCACCATAAACATGGGTGAAAATCCCAGTATTCAGACCACCATTCATTATTTGATCCAGAAGGGAAACGCCTGACGAAAGAATCAAAAATGCCTCACTATCTGTTTATCATAACCTCTCAGTGATAAGCATATCTAGAAGGACTCGAATCATGCCAAGATGGGAAGCTGCAATTGCTACAGAGAACCCGAAAATACTCTATCGTACTGTACAGCTCCTAAAGAAGCTCGGAATAAAATTCGTCATTTGCTCTCCAACAGATCACCGATGTGACCATGCTCATATTGTAATAACCGGTCCGGATGACAATTTTGAGCAACATGAGAGAAAGATAGAGGTTACTGAGGATTTCGATATTGATTTTGTTAGAATAGAGATGATGTCCAAACTACACGATTTACATACACCATCAAGGGCGGTAGTTGGAATAGATCCTGGGATGACTTTTGGAGTAGCCTTGGTCATTGACGGGATTCCTGTCTATAGTAAATCACTTACATCGCCTGTAGCTGTAACGAAATTAACTCACCAACTAGCAAACCATTCAAAGACTCTATTTCCCGAATGTAAGACAATCGTTCGTATTGGAACTGGTTCTAATCTCTATGCTACTTTATTATTGAGGTCTACTAAGAATATTAGAATGAAACTACCAATCGAGCTAGTAAATGAGCACAACACCACAATTACTGGTGGCGCTAGGTCAGATGAGTCTGCAGCTATATTAATTGCAGGAAGAAGTGGTCGGCCTGTAAATGATTCTGATATGAATCTTGAACCCAAAGAAGGATACGTACGTTCACTGAAACAGTTTGTGACTAAACTAACGAGAGGGGAAAAATCCATCACATCGAAAGAAGCACGTGCAATACTAATTGGAGATTCCTCACTTGAGGATTTGATTGCGCAGTCTAGGTCATGAAGAAACTCTCAACTTGATGTGCCACATCTTCCGGATTATCAGAAACTACTTGCATCACTTCCTTTAGCCATGAAGGGATGAATCGTGATAGGTATTTAGATGCAAACCTCTGATCGAGCATCACAATTGCCCCTCTATCGTCCAACCTTCGTACAGGTCTTCCTGCAGATTGAATTGCCCGTGTCATAGCAGGTAGTACATAGGCATAATCTCGACCTTTTTTATTGAAGGCTGAGTCATAGTACTTAATGAGTGCCTCCATTCTGGGAGTAGGTCTGGCATAGGGAACCCCAACGACAACAACGCTCTCCATTGTGGAGCCAGGAAAGTCACCACCCTCCGAATTACGACCTCCCTGCACACCTAACAGTACTGCCCCTCCTTTCTCACCTTGCCTCTTATATTCCTCAATCATCTTGTCATTGTCTGTGCCTTTCATTCCTGGACGTTCAATGAACAGTTTTCTCTTCAATCGCTTTTCAAGACCTGCTTCAATAAGCGACCTACCAATCGAATAACTTGAAGTAAAAATACCAGTATTTCCTGGGGTTGCATTAGCAACAGCAAGACAATGGTCAACCATTCTCCCAAAAGTATTGCCATTTCTATTTTGGAAAGATGTATCCAATCCACTCACAATTAATCCAAGTCTATTTCTAATTGCAAATGGGCTCTGGAATGTGACTTTTGTAGATTCAGAGCCAAATCCTAACATCTCCGCATAAGCATCAAGTGGTGATATTGTTCCAGATATCGCTACAGAACTATGGACCATATTCAGAACGGGGCGTGTAACAGAGGTTGGGTCTAATGCAACCAGATCAAGAGATACTCTCTTTGTACTTCCTCTGGTAATTGATGATGATAAGATAAAGGAATAATCCTCTCTATCAACACATCTTAGCCAGGATAACAAGAACTCTGCTACTCTATGAATTGCAGAGCGTGGAAACTTTCCTGCTTTGAGAAGTCCTTTCTTAATCTTCGCTCCATGATCTTGCATATGATGTAGGATTCGTTCACCTGAATCAAGACCAGCTGATTTGACAGACATATCCACTATATCACGCGGATTCACTATTTTCTCATTATTTTCCTTCAAATCAGAGGACAACTCTAATAGCATCTTTGTAAGCGCTCGACAGAACTCATGTGATGTACCATCCTTGTATGGACCATCTTTTGCTTCTCTGGTGGCCTGCCTGACAATTCTGAGTGTTAACGAATCACTTGCGGAGTCCAAGGCAGTTGCTGGAACATTGTGTGCCTCATCCTGAACAAGCACAATCTTTGATAGGGGTGTTCCAAGATCTGGCACAAAAACTTCGAGAATCCATGGGTCGAAAACATACAGGTAGGAGAGCGCTACTACATCCACCACTTTTGCTAAACGTTTCGCCATCTCATAGGGACACATAGATTTGCTTTCTGCAAGCTTCACAATTTCTGGTGCTGTTAAAACTCTCTTAGGGGCGTCTTCCAAAAGATCCTCAGGGTCTCCAGCTTTCTTGAGCTTTTCATAGTACGAACACCTACCAGTAGCCTTCAGTTGTCCACACACTTCACTTATCGGTGCAACAAAGTCTGCATTCTCAATAACAAATGGATTCAGACACATATGCCTTCTACCACGGAATGAAACACCTGAAACATTCTGACGTTTAGATATTTCAACCAACTCTTCAACCACACGATCAAGTTGTCTATGTGTTCTTGCACAGTAGAGTATTTTCCCATTGTTCTCTTTGACCCAAGGAAGAATTCCGCTCAATGTCACACACGTCTTTCCAAATCCATTTGGCGCTTCTGAGCAGATATTCACTCCAGTTCTAACAGCCTCTTCTATTGCAAACATCATCTCATTCTGACCTTTACGCGGCTCAGGATATGGAAAGAACTCTTTGTAGCTGTTAGAATCAGTAGTCATGGGAATTCCAATGATGAGTCCCTCTATGACCTTGATAACCATGTTGTTTTCTGGCGCGAAATAAACTGTCCATGAATTGTCGGTACTGATTTATTCAAGTACATAGTCATCTTGTCTGTGGTCTTTATGACAATTGATGACATCTCTGAATTAACCTCGGAAACATCCATTGGAACGGTCAAAATTCGCATTCTGAACCTTGAGAATGGTCTGTTACTGTTATTTTCAGATAAGGAACAATACCGTCTAGGTATTTCTGCTGTTGCAATTCCTCCCGGTCAAGGTCGTTCAGAACCCACCTCGACTGCAGCGTTTACCATGGATTTGGATATCACACTTGTTCGAACAATGGCAGAAAGAGTTGCATCTTGGACTAATAACACATGTATGGTGGTTTCAGGAGTTACACAGCTAAACCGTGATGTCATGATGGAGCTTCTATCTACTCTCAGAGACCACCTTGTGACGTGATGAATTCGATTACTTCTCTTATCCATCTACCAGTATCTTCAATGTCACTAATTTTGTCTAGATATTCTTCCCATGAAAGACCACCTGCAGTTTCCCATTTTCCATGCATCTCTTTCAGATTGTTGGACGCGGTTTGGTGATAGGGACAGAACTCATCTTGCTTATCTCTACCACAAATTGGGCAGTTATTCACGATTCATTTCCCCCCTCATCTTTCTTCGATTGCCTAGCTCTCCTCTTATCAAGTGCTTTGAGGTCTTCCTGTCTTCCGGGACATTCAGTCCAATTGATGCAGGTTTCCCATGTTCGCCTACCTGAAACTATCTTTATCATACGATGATCACAGTGAGGACACATTGTTTCAAGTGGCGCTAATCTTCCTTTTTGAGGGAGGGGAAATGTCTGATTACATACCCCATCTTTATAGTTTGAACAACCGACAAACCGTTTTCCAGTCTTTGGAGATTGCACAACTCTAAGAACTCCATCGCCACATTTTGGACACGGTCCAAGTTCCTCAGTATCCTTCCAATATCTCTGGAGTCCTTTGACGAGGTCTTCTCCTATTTGGTCTTCTCTATCCTTGAATTCTTCTAATATTGAAAGCAAACTGTTTTTGACCTTGATGAGTACGTTATCTCGATCTGTTTTTCCTTGCTGAATATCTTCCATTTCTTTCTCCAATTGTCTTGTCATTTCTGGAGAGAGCATAGCTGGCATGTATTGGTCTAATGTTTCGTAAAGCGCATATCCAAGAGTTGATAGCTCAAAACTATCTCCTACGGTATAACCTCTTGATCTTACAGAATCAACAATTCTTGACCTCGTCGATTTAGTTCCAAGATTCTCCCGTTCAAGTAATTTTAGAAGACTCGCAGGATTGAACCGAGCTGGTGGAAGAGTGTGTTTCTCTTCAGAATCCACTGATGTAAGTGGAATTGAATCACCCTCCTCAATATCTGGAAGTGCTTTCTCCTTTGTTTTGAAGTATGGTCCATAGTACTCAGTCCAACCTTGTTTCAGGATCTGAAGACCTCTTGTGTAGAGTCGATGACTCTCATAAACAATATCCGCCCTTAGATGGTCTTTAACCAAAGGTTCTCCAAAAACGGAGAAGAATCTCCTCACAATCAAATCATACAGTTTTTTCTCACTTGGAGTTAGTCGCTTTGTTGGTTTTTCACCTGTGGGATGTATTGCAGGATGCGCAGGGTCTGTCTTCTTACCCTGAACTGGACTGAGAGGTCCTTTCAGTATGATTTTTGCCATTGATGCATAATTCTTCATGGCACTTAGTCCAGTGAGGATTCCTTTGATATCCAGGGTATCAGGCAGTTGTTCACTACTTGTTCTAGGGTATGAGATTGCTGAATTGAGATAGAGTGACTGTGCAAGAGCCAAGGTACGACTCGGTTTGAAGCCCAAGTGTCTGTAGGCTTCAGATTGAAGAGAACTGAGATTGAAGGATGGATGTGGTTGTTGAGTGACAGTACGCCTGTTTATCTTGTCAACAATTGCAGTTTGTCCAGAAAGGGTTTCTACTATTGCTTTTGCATCTGATACTGTAGAGATCCGTTTCTTGAAGTATTCTAGTTCCAATTCTTCATTATTATGATGTGCAACTACCTGAATCATCCAATATGGCAATGGTACAAAGAGATTGATCTCTTTCTCCCGCTGAGCAACATACGAAAGAGCGGGACCTTGAACTCGTCCAGTAGAAACTATCTTGAACCAACCTGCTGCTTTCTTTATTGAAAGAGTGAGTGCTCTTGTCATATTGATTCCATACAACCAGTCAACTTCGTGACGAACCTGACCTGATTCTATCAATGGAAAATCAAGATCAATCATGTTCTCAAAAGCATGTTCTAGTTCATTTTCAGTTAAAGCAGAGAACCTCATCCTTGCGGCTTGACTGGGTTCAGTTTTGCAAGCGTACAATAAGGTAAGGTATCCAATCAAACTACCCTCGATATCATAATCCGTAGCAACCACAAATCTATCGATATCCTTTGAAAGTTTCTTAATCAGAGAAATTATAGGTTTGATATTAGTTGCTTTCTTGTCAACCTCATATTTTGGAACCCATTTATTTTCAAGACGGGGATATGTCCAACCCTTCTCTGTTTGTTTGAGTTCGAAGAGATGTCCTAATGCATAAACCACTACAAGTTCATCATTTCCTCGTGTACATTCAAAGTAGCTTGTCTTTCCTTTCTTGATTTCTTTTGGAGAGTTGGAATCATCAAGAGCTTCGGCAATTTTCTTTGCAGCAGTTGGTTTTTCAGTGACGAGCATCAATCGGGGCAGATTAATTCGCCTCTCTTACAGTTTGATAATCCATCGTTGGTTTTCTCTCTTAAATACGCGTTCTGAGTTATTAATGTGATAGTACAATGTTGAATTTCTCGATACTCTTAAAAGCAGACTCAATTTCGAAACCGCTCGAGGTAACACTATGCAACCCTGGTGGCCGAGGTTTATTATAAAACCCAGAGTTCGACTTACGAGGCCGAGGTTTGGTATGCCAACCCGCCCTCCAGACACAGTTCTCTTTGGAATTATCTTCATAGCAGTTATATTTGTCCTCGGTGGCAACATCTACACCCTAGTAAGAACTCCGCCTGCTATTGCAGGAGGACCAGGTGGAACTCCTATCCTCATCTCCCCGGGTATAGATTCTCAACTTGGTATGGAAGGAGTTGTTGCATCAGTTATCATCTTGATTGGTACAATGGGTCTTGGTTTAGTATACTATGGATCCAAGTATGTCTTTCAACCTGGATATGCAACCCGATTGATGATCCTTGGAGTGATTCTTGCAAGTGTAGCATTTCTAATCTTCAGCTACCTCTGGGGAATCAAGACTGGAATGTTTTAGAATCATTCTTCTTCATCGTTTCTCAGTACACTTTGTAATATAGTGCAAGGTATGTTTACTCTTTCAAAGAGAGTGGTAATGAGTTCATGCGCAATCTCTAGCTTGAGTACTTTCCTTTGAGGTGCGGTAAAGTGAGTTTCATGCGTTGGCTTGGACCACTTTCCCACTACTTTTCCAAAATCCATCCCTGCAAGAATGACTCTCCTTGGTGAGTAATTAGTCACCACATAACAGGCTCTATCACCGTCTGTAAAACCTCCCCAAAGAAACGTCCTCTCCGTTGGCTCTACTTGAGCACTCCCAAGAACAGATCCAAGGCTTGGTACCATCTCTCTAATCTTGTCCATGTTATCGCCATGTCCATGAATAATACCCAAGGCTCCATTCTTCATGGCTTTTTTGATATGATTGTAATCTCCATCTAAATCTGTAACAATAATGTCACATGCACAATTCTTCTCTAATAGTAATGATACTGCACCATCTGCAGCAACAAAGACCAGGTCTTGGTAGTCACTTCTCTCTTTCAGTGTCTGTATATGCTGTTCAAGTGATGGACCAGCTCCACAAATTACAACTGTTCTGTTTCTTATCCTCTGTTCCAAGAGTTGTAATAATGGATTTGGATTGATATCTTTCAATAATTCTGTAAGCAACTGCGTAGCGCGTTTATCCATTATTGCATCTAGGTTTAGTCTTCTTACGATATCTTGGTAAATTGGTTGCCAATCTATCCAATCCATCTTGTATCACTCATCCTGAAGAACAGCTTCAACTATACGAACTGTCATTTTCGTTTCTTTGATATCGTGTGTACGTATCACTTTGGCACCATTATAGACTGCAATAGCTGTCGCTGCTAGGGATCCATTGAGTCTTTCTGCAGGGTCTTTCTGTTTTAGTAGACTGCCTATGAAGGCTTTTCTGGACACTCCAACTAACAATGGTTGATTGAAACGAGTGAACTGTTGCAAGCTTCCTAATATCTCGAAATCTACTTCAGCTGGTTTTCCAAATCCTATTCCAGGATCCAGGAGTATTTTTTCTTGTCCTATTCCTGATTTGATTGCTATTGTATAACTGGCTTCTAGTGAACTTATGGCTGAATAAACACTCTCACAGGGAGTTCCGCAGTTTGCCATAATCACTATAGGGACATCTCTAGAACTTACGAGATTCGCCATCTTTGGATCCGCACGTAATCCCGAGACATCATTGACCATTGCTACCCCCATATCAAGAGCCATCTCTGCCACCTTAGATGAAACAGTGTCAATTGATATCGGTAGATTAGTCGAATTTGTGATATCTCCGAGTACCTTCGTGAGACGCTTCAGTTCCTCTCGCTCTGAAATCTCAGATGTTCCATAGACATTTTTTGGGGCAGTTGATACCGCACCAACATCAATGATATCGGCGTCATCTTTCTCCATTTTGTCAATGATTTGTCGAATTTTTGATTTATCCGTAGCAACGGTTCCTTTGTAGAATGATTCAGGTGATAGATTGAGAATACCCATAAGACGAACCGGATAGCCATCTCCAATACGAAGTCCATCTACGTCAACTTTGTACTTTACCAAGGAGTATGCCTCAATAGTAGACTAAATGGAAGGACATAAAATGTAGTCGATTTAGCGTCGCATCAAGTCAAGACGGTGATTTTCGATGAATGACAGGCTTGAAAGAACTCAGCTCTATGATTGGCATAAAGAACATGGTGACGTTATCCCGTTTGCTGGTTGGGAGATGCCAGTACGGTATACAACCATCAGAGAAGAGCACATGGCTGTCAGGGATAGTTGTGGCGCTTTCGACGTCAGTCATATGCTAAGAATGTGGATTGAGGGGCCAGATTCTATTGATTTTCTACAAACGGTAACGACCAACAACGTACGCAAATTGAAGATCAATGGTGGTCAATATTCCACCTGCCTGAACGAGAATGGTGGAACCTTTGATGACCTCATGTTGTATCGAATTGGAGAAGAGGAGTTCATCTGGGTCACCAACGCAGCCAATGGGGCCAAAATCTGGGCTCATCTCGAAGAACAAGCAAAGAAGTTCGACGTGAAAGTGACTGATAAGACAAAAGAGATAGCTATGATTGCAGTACAAGGTCCTAATGCACTAGCGCTTCTGGGTAAGATGTCAGAGAAAGATATGGATGAATTTGGCAGATTCACGTGCAACCCTTTGACTATTGCTGGATACGACACTTTCCTGTGCAGAACTGGGTATACTGGTGAAGCAGGCGCAGAAGTATTAGTATTGAACTGTTCTTTCTCTGAAGAGGGAAAGGAGAGAGCAACCGGATTCTGGAAAGAAATACTCGCCCAAGGTGCTGAGTTTGATATCAAGCCCTGCGGGTTAGGAGCAAGAGACTCAACACGCCTAGAAGCTGGGTTTGTTCTCTATGGACACGAGCTTGACGAAAAAACATCACCAATCGAAGCTCGGATACCATATGCGGTCAAGTTCAAAGTAGAACCTCACTATATTGGCTACGACACAGTACGGAGTCATAAGAAAGAAGGTGTTAAGAAGACCCGAATTGGATTTGTCATGATTGATCGAGGGATTCCAAGGGAAAAATATCCAATTCTCCTTAATGGCTCAGAAATCGGCATGACAACCAGTGGTGGTATCTCACCCATATCAAACAAGGGCATTGGAATGGGCTATGTTCCCCCCGATACAGTCGATGTTGGTGATATCATTGAAATCGACATCAAAGGTCGCCATCGAAGAGCAGAAGTTACGAAGTGGCCCTTCTATGATCTTGAAAAGTATGGTGAAACAAGGACTGCATAATATATCCAAACTGATTTAAACCGAATCTTGCAATCCGAAATCATTGGTGGACAATATGGGCGACACCGAAATTGAAGATGAATTAAAATATAGTGCTGAACACGAGTGGATCAAAGTCGAAGGTGATATTGCAATCATTGGGATAACTGATCATGCTCAGAATGCACTGCACGAGATTACTTTTGTTGAAATCTCTGAGGTAGGTACAGTACTCAAAGTAAATGATGAATGCGGACTTGTTGAGTCCATGAAAGCCTCATCAGATCTCTTCACACCAATTGGTGGCGAGATTATAGAAGTGAATACTGAGCTTGAAGATGCTCCAGAAAAAATCAACGAAGATTGCTATGGGGAAGGGTGGTTGTTCAAGATTAAACCTTCAAATCTTGAAGCGGACCTTGCAGCCCTAATGGATGCGAACGCATACAAGGCATTAATCGAATCCGAATAAAATAACAAGTGCATGACTTATGGTGGGGCTGAGATAAGCTCCACCCTAATCATCATTTCTTTTTCTGACTGGTTTCCAAAATTATAGTACAACTCCGATTCTAACAGTAACCTTTTTAGCGCATCACAAAATCGCTCCGCCTAGTTCAGAAAGAACGCGGAGAGAGCACTCCATATGTCAGTAGGTAAGTTCAGAAGGTCTAGTGTACGATTCCTAAAACAGGTATTTCACCGACCTAAATCAAAGATTTCACGTGGCTCAATTATGGTGATGGTGACACTTCTCATCATCTTTGTTTCTGCTCTTTTGCTACGTCTAGAACCCCTACTAGACTCGCAGCCAATAGTACGTGCATTTGACCCTTGGTTTCAACTAAGAGTTACTGATTATATTACAGAAAATGGATATGCTGCATTCTTCAGTTGGTATGATGATTCAACATGGGTTCCATTTGGTCGTGATATGACCAAGACAAGTTATGTTGGAGTACCTTTCACAAGTGCCTTCTTCTATTTCATACTGAATGGTTTTGGTATCAGTGTAGATGTGATCACCGTATCCCTTATCCTTCCAGCTTTCATGGGAGCTCTTACTGCAGTGGTCGCTTTCTTCCTTGGTAGAGAACTCTATAACAACACTGTTGGACTATTCACTGGAATATTCACAGCATTCATTCCCGCTTTTCTACAGAGAACAATAGCAGGATTCTATGACAATGAGTGTATTGGTGTATTTGCCATTGTCCTTACAACATTTCTATTCATGAGAGGTCTAAAACGTGGTTCTATATCCGCTTCTGTGGGTGCCGGTCTTGCTCTAGGCTATCTTCAGATGTCTTGGGGTGCTTCAGAATTTATGCTAGGTCTTCTTGCATTATACGCTTTCACAATGTTAGTAATTGGACGCTATAGCAAGAAACTACTTTCTTCATACTTAATTACAATCTCGTTAGGTATCTTTCTCGGAGCCCTTATTCCGCGAAATGGTTTCGCCAATCTAACAGATTTCACAATCCTTGCACCAATTGGAGTTGCTGGACTTCTTGCTATGTATGAGATTTGGCTCAGAATTGGAGGTTATCGTGAAGCCACTGCCAATGTATTGACGCCTCACATGAAACCCATTCTTTTCGGATTAATTACTCCTGTTATTGGTGTAGTTTCATATCTTATCTATGTAGGAAGTAATACGCTCACAATCATTCCCTATAACTCCACCCCGATTCTAAAAATCGGTTTGAAATTCCTTTCAGTAATCAATCCATTCTTGCGGTTAGATCAACGGATTCTAGCATCAGTTGCAGAACACTTGCCAAGTCCATGGGGTGCCTTCTATAACACACTTTTAGTCTTGATATTCTTCTTCCCGCTTGGTTTGTACTTCTTATTCAAGAGAGGTCGTGATGAGGATTGGTTAATTTTACTCTATGGAGTGACATCAGTCTACTTCGCTGGAAGTATGATTCGCTTAAGTCTGATACTTGCACCTGGTGTAGCTATCTTAGCTGCAGTTGCAACATACAACATTCTATCACCTTATGCAAAGGTTGTCACACAGCAATCAGTCTTTGAGAGACGAAGATTCAGGATGAGTTCCTCACTCACCTCGGAACATGCACTTACTGCATTTGCGTTTATTGCACTACTACTGTCAGTTAACGTGATTCTAGGTGTGAATTATGTTTCCACGCAAGTAGGTAATCCTGAGTTTGCACAAGCTCCACTCTCAGATGCAGGTCAAGCCACCGATTGGCAGGTTGCTATGACCTATATTAGGAATGTCTTGCCTTCTGGGTCAATAATTGCTAGTTGGTGGGACTATGGTTATTGGATAAATGGTGCTTCGGATGCGAAAACTATAGTGGATAATGCGACGTTTAACAGTACGCAAATAGGACTCATGGGGTATGCATTAATGGCCCTTAACCTAACTGAGTCACTAAAAACTTTCAAACTCTGGGATACAACCCATGTTCTTGTATATTGGGGACACAGGTACTCAGGATTTGGTGGTGACGATGGTAAGTGGCCATGGATGGTACGAATTGCAGAGGACAGATTTGGTACATCACTGATTGATGATGCTACATACCTTGGTGATAATGACCAAACACTTGAACCATTCTTCAGTTCAACTCTCTACAAGCTCCTATCCTATGGTGAACCCAGAGATCAAGAAGAAGCAGGATTTCTCAATCTACCCCAAACCAGAGTCATTGTGGATGAATATTTCTGGAAAGATACTACATGGACCAGTCATATGCCAGTAAACCTTCATGGTGCTTTCAAGGATCCATATATCAGCTCTGCATACGGGACAGTCAAAATCTATGAAATTGATTACACGATGTATGACCAGTACATGAACCGTACAAATGCAGATCAGATTCCAACTTTGACCGCTGAAAACTTAGATGTGTCTCTTGATGGAGTACTAACAAGTACTGAGAGTTCTCTTCAAGGCTATGATGTAGCATTTGGTGGGGGATACAATGCTCGAGTCTACTCTCAAGCAAACTCAACTCACATGTACTATGGAATCCAAATGGACAACTACACACTTGGTGAAGATGCCTTTGGTATTCAATTCTCCCCAGAGAACGCAGTTCTTGATTCTGACCTCAGAATTATGAACTTCAATGGTCAACCATTTGATGGTAACATTCACTATGATGGAACTTGGACCGAAGACTCTACGGGTACAAACTCCACTGAGTTTGCCAGTGGTGATAATGTAATAGAATTCATAATTCCATTGCAATCTGGAGACCCTCAGGATGTTGGAATGTTTCCAGGAATGAACTACCAGCTAAAATTCCTCTGGTGGAACAACATAGACCATGGTGAACCATCCTTTGCTAGTGATTGGAATACTTTCTGGGTTCCAATTCAGCTCTACTAATAATATAACCAATGGCAACTGGGCTTTAGTATCAGTTGCCAAAATTCTTCTTTTTATAAAAATTAACTGGTTTCTTGTTGTTCTATCTTACGTTTTGCTTTTCTTCTATAGTCACCATATTTGTCTTGAGGACTATATTTTGGAGGTTTAGGATCTGACACAATACCTCCACACTTTGGACAAGTTTTTTGACTCAGAGTGTATTTATTGCACTTGGTGCATTTATAGAGATGAGGCATATATGGTCCCCAACCCCTTACTTTCTCACAAAATTAATTGTTCCAGAGCCTTTCTCTATCTGTTTTGAAATTAAATCATAAACATCTGAGAGAATGTCTTCAGCTTCTTTGTAATCTGGACTGACAATTCTAAGTTTGTATCTGGGTGAACCTAGAGTGTATATTTCAGTTGTAGACTTTTCATGACTCTTTCCTTTTGCTAGTCCCTCGGTCAGAGCTTTCTTGATTACTTCAATTCCATTTGTACCAGGAACAAGTATTGTCATTTCACCGTCAATCTCAACAGAAGGTATCTCGATTCGCTGTTTTGCTAAGTCTGCAATCTGTTTCTTCAATTTCTTAGTTGCTTGGACTTCTTCAAAGACTTCTACATCACCATCTGCTGCTTTCTCTAGTCCTGTATATATCTCTCCAAAGACATCCTCAATTGACCAACCAATCTTCTCATAGACTTGTTCGAGAGTCATATCGTTCTCTTTGGCTACCAATTCTAAGAGTTTCTCTGCTTTCTGAGCCCGTTTCCACTCGTTATTCTTGACTCTTTTGGACTCACTAGAAACACGTCTAAGAGAGCAATCAATATGCATCTTATCTTCGTCTACTTTGAGAACTTTTACAACAACACGCTGATTCTCATGAATATGATTACGAATATTCCTGACCCACGTACTACTGATTTCTGAGATATGAATGAAACCCTCTTTGTTTCCATATTCAGGTAGATGAACATAGGCACCATAAGGAGCTACCTTGCTTGCAACAGCTATAGCGTAATTATCTGGATTTGGCCAATCAGCACGTTTCTGGACCATTTTCTTTTCTCCTTACGGAAGGACCTCAACTTCTCTCGCAATTGGTTCGAGTTTGGCCTTTCCTCCGCTTGGCTTAGCAAGTATCTTATCGCACTTAAGGCATTTTACCTCTGTAGTTGCGTTTCCAAAAATAATCTGCTCATTCTCACAATCAAGGCATTTTACCTTTAGAAATCGTGAGTTTGGTTGTCGAACAATATCGCCTTTTGGCATAATAATCACCTTATACTTTCTGAACCTCGACCTTCTTCAAACGCATACTCTTGGACTGGATAATGTGGTCGCATTCCTTACACTTGAGTTTGAGCACGGTTTTTTTAGTTGTCTTAGCAAAACGTTTCTGGATTGGTTTTGGAAATGATCCATAGCCCTTTGTCAATCTCCTCATCCGACGCTCTCCCTCTGACTGGCTTCGTCTCTTTCCAGCTTTTGCTATAGACACTGTGTGTACTGTATGCTTGTGGCATCGAGGACAGTATTTGTTCAGTGCACCCTTAATCTTCATTTAATATTCACCAATCCGTGCGCTGTGCGACTCGGCTTAGAGTCTCTTATAATACTTAGGGCATGTTCCATCTGAATCAGAGATTCTGACAGTTCCAACTAATTCCCGAAGAGGTAGAGTACGTGCGAAATAACCGTTGCAATAACTAGAATACTAGCAAGTATCACTACCGTTGTTGGTCCAATCTTGATGCCTGGAGTTTCATCTTCGAAGAACCTGATTAAACCAGCGCCTCCCGAGGGCATCGGGCCATCTCCCCGTTTCTTCTTCCGTTTCTTGGCAGTCTTAGGCATCTTTGTTGGCACCTCTTTAAGAACTATCGCAAACTGTTTCCTTTTAATTATATTGTTACAATAAACTTGTTGACTACTTCTCACCAGTTTTCTTCTTGTTTTCTCGACGAATTAACGCATCAATCATATTAGTAGTACGAGCCAGTCCGTGTTCATGCCAGAGCTTTTCTGCAATTCCCCCTGGTTTTAATCCAGCTCTGGATAATTCCATCACGAGTTTCTTCTCATCCTCTGGAATACGATGTCTTCTTTTTGGTCTTAGCTTGATGATATTGCAAAGATCATCCAGACCCTCTTGTCGTCCACTAGCAAACCTAAACAATGGCAGTTCTCTTGCTTTCAATATCTCGTCATATTTTCCAACTTTTACATGATGATCACTAAACCTTGATTCAATTCCGACTGATACAAGCAGCTTCGCGAAGAACTCCTTGTTTGTGATAGTTGCTATTGCAGTATCAAATCTGGGAATTGAAGCATGACCATCACCATCAGCAAGTCCCTGAATGAAGGCAACCTTCCAGTCATGGGGCATATCCAGAATCCAGTCTGCTTTAATTGGTACATTTTTCTTGATCTCAGAGTCCTTCAGTCCCAAAAGTGCCTTATTTATCCACATTAGGAGTGGGCTGGCCTCGCTATTGTATACCTTGAACTTACTAACTTTCCCATTTTCCCTGACCTTTTCCTGATCGGTTTTCCTCTCAGCAGATAGCCCAATCTTTCCTAATGTGTAACAGAATCCCTTTCCCAACGTGCTACCCCATGAATACTTCTTACTTACAAACAACACCGCTTTGGCAGAATAATCAACATCAGATTTGAAAGTTCCATCTGAGACCATGAGACCAAGCAGATACATGAACGCAATAGCCTGAGATAATTCTCCGTGCTCCTTCTCAAAGTTTCCCATGGCTTTAGTGTCCAAGGGAACTAACTGGTTAAGGACATCGAGAAGGTCCTGCGGCGAATTGATCTCACTTGGAACTTGAATGAAGTCCTCGGGTTGATTTGTGATATGGTTCAATCTTTTGGGTAGCCACTTGGCCCCATAACGAGGTGCCTGTGTCGGAATGAGCGCCGCGTATGTGATCCGAGTAGGTAGTTGGAGTTCTTTGAACCAAGCTTGAATTGTGGATTTTCCTATCCCCAACCTCTTTGAAAGATCAACCAGAAGACCGCTCTTCATGTACTCACTGAGGAATGTGAAGAATTTCCGTGCAAACTCATCCTTGTGCTTATGTTCTGCGGTGGTGGACATCTCATCAGAGAAATAGAGGGTGCCGAACCGTATATCATACTCCTCCAGTGAAGTCACCCCATTAAGCCGTGCAATCAGTTCCTTTAGTTTCCTCTCTCGCTCAGCACGGGGAACCATGTTGCTCCAGTAATAGACCCTTGGCATCACACCCTCCCGAAGATACCGCTTCAGGGTGGTGGGGTTCTTCTTCAAGCGCTTTGAGAGTGCGGCCACCTCTCCTCGCTCAAGATGAGTACGATGACCATACTCCTGATACAGGTCGATGTGTAGTTTCGCCTGTTTCAATAACTTGTCTGTGTCTTTCCGCATGAGGAATGCTGGGGACCTTGAACTGATGAGTTCCACAAGATGGTAATAAGATTCGATTTGGACTCCATCAATCTCAGGAGTCCACATATTGATGGGGTATACTGTGGCCCTACCAAGGGTCTTCCACTTAGTGCCGTTGTTCAGTCTGATCGTCTTACACACCATATCCACGAGAGTGTGTACTGATGGGGATTGAAAAGGTCATATTTTCGGACACTGTCTTCATATTCACTCATTTGGACAAGTACATGGGCTCTGTTCACACTTTGAGCAGGCATCTGTATATTTCTTGTAGAATGCTTCTGACACGTCTATATCTAATAGATTAGCAAGAGAACACAACCAAGCAAAGACATCAGCAATCTCATCTTCAATTGCTTTAGTTCCCTCTCTCTCCAGAATCGCAGCACTCAGTTCAGCGAGTTCTTCTCGTGTTCGTTGAAGGGTCCCATTTACTCCTCTTGCTCTATCCCGATCCCAGTAAACTTTGCGCATCATCTCTTGTGCTTCTTCGATTTTCATATGAAATCCTCCAAGGGGGCCCGAAATCAATCAGACCCTTACTTGAATCTTAGATGTGCATAGGCGGGTGTTTCATTCTCAAAAGCATAGTGCACTTTCTGGTATTCCTTACGGAACTCTCCAATCTCAGCTGCAACTTTGCTCAAATCATCACCTTTCATGACGACTCTAGTCATGAACTCTGCAATTGCATCCATTTCTGACTCTTTCATACCAAGTCTTGTCATTTCACTGGTTCCTAATCTGATTCCACCAGGAGTCTTGTAATCTCGGCCCCGCTTCTTGTCCCAAGGCAAGAGGTTTCGATTGATAATCATGTTGGCATCCTCGAGGTTTTCCTCGACAGCTGCTCCATCTTTCATTGGTGTTTCAGTGACATCGACTAAAACAACATGTGATTGAGTAAAGCCCTTGTGTTCGGCAATAACTTTCCATCCTCGTTCATGAAGTGACTGTGCTAGAGCCTTTGCATTCTTCATAATCTGTTTACTATAATCAACACCAAACTCCATCATTTCAGCCAAAACAACTGCAAGACCAGCTACGTTGTGGAGATGGTGATTGCTCAGGAGACCTGGGAACGAAGCTCTCTTAATTTTATCAGCCCATTCCTCTTTTGCAAGAACCATCGCATGTTGTGGTCCTGGAAGGGTCTTATGGGTAGAAGTTGTCATAATGTCTGCACCTTCCCTCAAAGGATCTTGGAAGAATCCTGATGCAATCAGTCCTGAAACATGAGCTGAATCATAACCTATGGTCATACCATACTCGTCTGCAATCTCACGGAACTCCTTAACTGGATGTGGGAATGGAAATACACTTCCTCCGAAAAGTAGGAATTTAATCTCATCACCTTTCTCATGGAGTTTCTTGATCACCTTCAAGCTCTCATCTATGTCAATGTTGAACTCCTTGTCATTGAAAGTCCAATTGCGAACCTTATGGCCTCGAATAGCGCCAGCAGTTCCACCCAAGTTCTTTCTAGCATGGGAGATGTGCCCACCGTGGGCAATGGATAATGCCATCATTCTATCTAGAGGATCCATAACTGCTGTATACATAGCAAGGTTGGCAACCACTCCTGAAATAGGTCGTACGTCTGCAAACTCCGCCTTGTAGAGTTTCTTCGCCAAATCGATAGTAATGTGTTCTACCTCATCGATGTACTTGCAACCTGCATAGACTCTTTCACCTGGCCAACCTTCGGCATAGCGGTCTCTGAAGTCACACACTATTGCAGATCTAACTGCAGGAGATGACACATTCTCTGAGGCAATCAAATTAATTGTGTTCTGCATCCATAAATCATGTTTTTCCAATAATTCGAAGATCTCATCATAGCGCTTCTTGTGATCACTCATACGTAGAGCCTCCTTATCCTAGAGATGCTTCGCGCTAGGGTCAGCTTCGTTATATGACTTATGCAATCTATGTAATCAACATTAGAGAACCCAGCCCCAAAAGGTAACAATGAACATAGCTTCGCCAGGGAAGTAGACCAAAGAACCAAATGGCACTCTAACAACGCTCTTAGGCACACTACTCACCGGCATGGTATCTCCGATATAGTCGAACGGTTCATCAGGTCCTCCCAAGCGTTCAGTTACCTGATCTATTGCATAGTCATCTGTCATCCAAGGTGCCCACGCTACAAATCCAAGAACCATCATGACCAAAATGAGCTTGGTCTTATTTGACTTTAGAAAAATGGGTATGGACCCTAGACTGGATTTTTGAGAGTAAAGAATAAGCGCTAATCCAAATGGCAGTAATAGAAGCATGAACCAGCTTAGAACAAGAAGTATAATTCCCGCCTTCAGATATTCAGCTTTACGTGGTTGAAATCCTGTCGACTTTGTAATTTGCGGAGAGATCCGACAGACCCTGGTAATTTTATTCTTTAGCTCTAGTTTCTTTATTTCCATTTCAGCCGCCTCATTATCGTGTCGAATAGCTTATCCCCAAGCTCGGTGGGTGGCAAATTTTCAGGTATTGATATTTCCCATTCGTGTGCTAAGTTTCGGAGGGTATCTTCACAATCCTGTTTCATATCACAGCTAGCGCAGTCACCTACGTGAGTGAACCAAGTCTGCACTCCCCTTTGATGAGAATAGGTGATATAGGTCAAGGACTTGTTAGCGGGACAGTAGCCTACAGCAAACCCATATTGTGGGCTCATTTCTCGAAGTTCGATCCGGATTACTTTTGCTGTATGTTTGAGAAGTTTTTCAATACGCTCCTCAGCGATTCTCTGTGCTTGACTCACATATGGTCTTGAAACTGTCATCTCCTTAGCGATGTCTGATGGTTGAATATTCTGTCTTCTTCTAAGCCAAATCGTGCTTTGTTGTCTTGTTGGATATCGAAGACCGATGAACACAGGATATTCCTCATTCTTACAGTTAACTAGTTTCATGCAACAATATACTGAGTTGATATATAAGTTAACCGATTTCATGCAACTATTTGATGAAAGACATTGTGTATCTTGTTTGAAAACTCGCGATTACTGCTATCCTTCAATCAGAGTCCTCATTCTCTTCTCTGCACCACAATCTCTATAAACTGAAATCGAGCAGATGCGAAATCACGGGCCAGTCGCTAGGTTCATGGTAGTTTTGGTGTTGTATCGGATTTAAAAGGTTGAAAAAATATTTCTTGTTCTGGTTTCCATCTTCCTTTGTTGACTTGTTCAGCGATTTCTCGTATATGTTGTTGAAAGAGCTGGATCATTTCGGGTTGTGAAAGATGCTCTATTAGTTTGCTAGTAAGTTCATCCCCACGCCACTTGTTGAAGTCTTTTTGTTTGACTTCTAATACTGAACATCGAAGGTCCAAGTTTACGATTTCGAGTTCTCTATCTATTATACGTGTATAGTATTTCTCAGCATGTGATATTCTGATGTTACTTATACCTTCATAGACCATAACCCACCTGAATCCAATAAACGGTTTCCATATCAAAGCATATTCTTCAGAAGAAACCCAGCCTTGTTTTTTTTGTTTTGTAATAAAAATGGCGTAAGTGTGTATTGCTCCTTGTTGATTATTTGGAAAGGGTTTATTGTACAAGTGTTCTAACTTATCCAAATCGGTTCCATCCAATCCCGCAAAAATCAACACATCGCCACATTTAGCTTTTCTCACTTCTTTATCACTTCATTTCCAGCATTGATAAGTTCCATATATAATTTGGGCGTTTTGTGGGCCAGTGGCAAATCCAGGCATTGCAACAGGCTTTCAGAGATTCTCTGGTGAGTTGAAGCTCTTAACTTGTAGAGCTTGGAATTTCTCAGGTTCGAGGACTGGTCGTGGGACTTCATTTTCCATATCTGATTTTTCTGTACTTATTGATAACTTCAATTAATTTGACCTCTCCTTTTTTATTCAATCCAATAATTGTCTTGTCAATATATTCGATGAATGATTCTTTAGAAAATGAAGGTCCATTTGCCAAATAGATTAGGATACAAATCTGTAACAGTTCAAGAGAAGTTTCTAAACATATCCTTTGTTTTTTGGATTCTTCGGCACGTTTTTCTTTATTCCTTTGTGGCTTTGAAACATTTCCATGAACAAAGTCACTTCGAATAGAATATGATCGATTTAGAATATCGTAAACATCATTCGGATCGAAATCAAGGTAAGACGACAATCTTGCAAGCCGGGAACGAAACTTGTGAGTCAGTTCCGCACCTCTTTCAAGTATTAATGCTTCAAGTCCCATAACTGCAAATGTAATTGCTCTTTCTCGTCGTTGATAATTCTCTAAAGCTTCTATATAACGATAATATGCAATATTTAGAGGATTACTGAATTCAAGATTGATATACCTCCAATCCGCGGGAAGTTTAGGCAAGAACCTGCTAACGAATCCAGTGAAATCCTCATTGTTGTCAATAACATACCTCGGATGTGTATTTACATATCCTCCAACATAAAGCGATGATGAATATGGTCGACAACGGTCTATTGGGGAAGCGGAACGGCATATTGCATGTGAAGATCCAATGGGATTTGGTTGATAAAGTCGAAGTAAATGGAATATTTGATAGAATTGTTTATGAAAATCTTGTAAATATCTCGTTCTTCTTTTAATCTCAATGATCGAATCAGGATCCACCCAAAGACCTCCTGTATTGAAAGGAAATGCGTAGCCATCTTTTTCCCATTCGGAATCATTTGCTATTGTTGGTCTCAATACAGCTCCTTTTCCTAATTTTATACAATTCTTCACTTCTATTCCATGAATTCTTGCCATTAGATGTCGAGTAATTGGAGAACCTACTAAAGATGCAGCAAAATTTCTAGCTAAAACAGGAGGAGTGAATTTCACTATGCCAATTTTACTATCCATTATCGCTTGTGTAAAATTAATCAAATGTACGAACATTGTTTTATTTTTTGGAGGAAATTCGATGATTGCATTCATTGTTTCTTTTGCTAGTGGCGAACTGTGTATATGTTGAGAAAAGGCCTGTGATTCAAGATAATTCCAATAGCTTCTATGTATCACACGAGCTGCTGCACTATATTCTACAACCCTTTCTGGGTGCTCTCTATCAATATACACAGGAGTGGGGATTCTATGAATTCGTTCTTCTTTCTCCCATTTTTGAAGTTCTGCTACCACAAAATTCGCATACAACTTCAACTTCGTAATTAAATCATCTTCATCCATGAAATTCACACCTCAATTCACCTTTATTGTTTCACAAAGTGTTGATAACTGTCACTAAAATTAGAAACTTCCAAAGAAGGTGGCGGGCTGGGAGGGATTTTTGGGCTGGAAACTGGAAATCAGTTACCAAGAACCCTCGACCAACAAGTTAAGAGCATCGACTCATCAGAAAAGTTCTGATGGATCTGTCGCTATGCCTGGCTTAGCCACCAGCCCATGATTTCGCATTTCTTCAAAATTAGGTTATAGAGGTTTCGGAATACCTCAAAGAATAGTTATCGTCACTTGCCATTGATGTAGTTCAATGATGTTGAGCATGCCTCTACACCGAACAAATCCCTCCTGACCCACCAAATCATTATTTCCATAGTCATTTAGAGATTAATTCTTCCATGTCGAGTGGGAGAATCTCTTCCTCACCAACACGTTGCTTATGTTCATAACGAATCAAATGCACTTTGCCAATTTTAGCGAGAGCACCTAGAACCAATTTCTGATGAGGATCCAACTCATGGTTTCCCGTCTTAATTTCAAAGAAATGTAAGGTTCCATTTTTAGGATTTATTGCAATACGATCTGGCCAACCGCCCCATCTTGGAGTACCATTTCTATTATCATTTGGGTGCCGTCCAAGTAGTTTGTATCCTTGTTTCCTAATCTTCTCCGTTTCGTTTGCTTCATTTATTCTCCCTAGACACGCGTTTGATATCAAATAAATTCACCATGTTTCAAAAGGAAGGCAACACAATATCAAGCTTGTTCAAATCCCTCCTGGCCCATCATCTACTTCTAAATTGTAATGATAAAATATGGGATTTTGAGCTTATGGAATAAATTGAAATAGGAAAATCTAAGTAAACTGTAGAGTGACTCCTATGTCTTTGTATTTAGATAAGAACTGCCCCAAATGTAAAAATGCTACATTGAGTTATGTTGAATGGGTTGATACACCTGAAGGTGTGAGGGATCGTTTTGAATGCAGTGTGTGTGGTCATACTGAGCTATTTGAAAGATATGAATAGATAAGGCGAATACAGAAGATGAAGGCACCCTAATCCACAATCTGATTGTTTACAATTCATTTTATATGTAAAGGTATTATTTCCAGATGTTAAGCGTATCCACTCCTCCAAAAGGGGTTCAAATCCCTCCTGGCCCGCCATTCATCTTGTCTCTCTCACTTCGATTTAGGCTACGATTTCAAACCCTTCAATCTGCTGCCTTGCGAAAAGCCTGTTCCGCCTCAACGTTTTTCCCCTGTGCACCAAGAGCAGTTCCAAGACCTTTCCATGCCTCTGCATTATCCGGTTTTTGTTCTACAGCCTTGCGAAAAGCCTGTTCCGCCTCAGGGTATTTCCCCTGTGCACCAAGAGCAGTTCCAAGACCTTCCCATGCTAAAGCATCATCAGGTCTGAGTTCCACCACCTTGCGAAAAGCCTGCTCTGCTTCTGTGTGCTTTCCTTGTGTACCAAGAACCGTTCCAAGGCAGTTCCATACTTCTACATAATCGGGTCTGAGAGTCACAGCCTTGTGTAATGCTTGCTCTGCCTCAACGTCCTTATCCTGTTCTAGAAGAGCAACTCCAAGATGTCCCCATGCCTCTGCATCATCAGGTCTGAGTTTCACTAATTTGCGAGATGCTTGCTCAGCCTCAGAATACCTTCTCTGTAACATACGAACAGTTACGAGAGACCTCCATGCTAGAAAATAGTCCGGCTTGAGTTCCAGCGCTTTGTGAAGAGGCTGCTCTGCCTCGGAATGTTTTCCCTGTGCTAAAAGAACTTCTCCAAGTTGTCCCCATGCTGCAGTATCATCAGGTCTGAGAGTCACGGCTTTACGAAAAGCCTGTTCTGCCTCAGGATACTTTCCCTGTGCTAAAAGAGCCTCTCCAAGTCGTTCCCATGCTGAAGCAGCATCAGGTTTAAGAGTCACAGCCTTGCGTAATGCCTGCTCTGCCTCAGGGAACTTCCACTGGCTTTGAAGAGCAACTCCAAGAAAGAACCATACTTCTGGAATATCAGGTTTGAGTTCCAAAGCCTTGCGGAGTGGTTGTTCTGATTCAGTGTGCTTCTCTAGTCGCAGGAGAGCAGCTCCAAGACGTCCCCATGCCTCTGCATCATCAGGTCTGAGTTTCACTAATTTGCGAGATGCTTGCTCCACCTCAGAATGCCTCCTCAGTCCAACGAGAGCACCTCCAAGACCTTTCCATGCCTCTGCATTATCCGGTTTTTGTTCTACAGCCTTGCGAAAAGCCTGTTCCGCCTCAGGGTATTTCCCCTGTGAAAAGTACGTCTTTCCTATATTAATCAGTGATTCTGCACTCCTCATCTTACTACATCACCTTTAGGTATCTCTCTTCAATCTGATTCCTTGGTACTTTATCAGAGTTGTGGATATTATCACAAGTTTAAGCAAGGATTGTCAGTAGCTACCGAAAAATAGGAATAAGTTAGACATCCATTAGACGATCCTTTGACCTCCAGTATCCAGCCTAAAACTCCCACCTGACCTGCCATTCTACTTTTGATATTAATCAACATGCTCTTGCGAAATACTCAAAGCAAAGGATACTGTGTAGTCTAGGAGAGTGAATGGAGGACTTACAATTGACTGAGGACGCAGAAGAGATTGATAGTGCTGTAAATGAGGTTGCTGCACTGACAAATCTGTTCCAAATTTTCGGTGGAATCTTAATCATTATTATGTCTCTGTTCATTCTATTAGGATCCGCTTTTGCATTCTACTGGGCAAAAGTGATACTAATTGAAATCTCAATCGGGATAGTTATGGTTGCTCTGTTCCTAATGGCTATCTTCTGGGTTCTTCCAATCAAATCCAAGGACATGTTTGACAGTCTTCTTCAAGCCTCAGGATTAATTCTTCTTATCTATCCAATTATGACTGTTGGTCAAACTACACCATTCGACACTCCTGCGGACTATCTTTTTGGAATTGAAACAACCTATTGGCTCTTCTATTGCCTGATTGGTTTGGTGTTCCTGATTTTGCCAAACCTGAAAGAGGGTAATCAAATAAGAAACAAACTTGGCGCTTTTCTACCCCATCTCTCATTCATTCTTGGAACGATGATTCTGCCATTCTGGTTCCTTACTCTTACTCAAGTAACAGAGATGAATATGTCTGTGGCATTCTACACACTTCTCTTACTATCATCATCACTTGTGGTTGTAGTCTATTCTCTCCTGAATGTTCTACTTCCTGATGAGATTGGTCCAAAACATCTTTATGACTTATGAAATCAAATACCGAATTCAAGTCCCACCTGGCCCGCCATCCTAATTTGATATTTTACTAAGTCTTGAGATTATTTCCCCCGCCTCAGTCATTATTCTATCTAATAGTTCCTGAACAGAGGGAACATCTTTGATTAAGCCTACACCTTGACCACAACTTACAACACCCAGGTCAATATCTCCCTCTTTGTACATTTTTTCTGCCTTATCTCCAGAGGCTGCTTGAATGAGAATGAATAGGGGTGATCCTTGCCCTTCTAGTTCAATTACGTTTTGCGCCGCTTTATTGTTCCACAACCTGTGGGTATTATCAACAGAACGCAAAGCCAAAGTTGTATCAGTTTCCGCTGCTTCAACGAAGGCTTGTTTGAGATTGTCATGGATGGGACATTCTTTCGTAGCCATCATTCTTGTACCCATAATTACTCCGTCAGCACCAAGTGCCAATATCGCAGCAACACCTCTACCATCTGTTATTCCACCCCCGGCAATTACAGGAACATCTAGAGCATCAACTACGGATGGAGTCATTACCATAGTTCCAATATCTAATCTCCCAGTAGCTCCACCATTTTCATATCCAACAACTGTAACCATATCTGCACCTAGGGATGCTCCCTTTATTGCATATCTTACTCCAGCACATTTGTGAATCCAAATAGCACCGCCTTCCCTGAACTTGGGGACTAGATCTTCTGGAGCTTTGTGACCACTTGTTTCAATGATTTTCACACCTTCGGCTAATGTAGCATCCACATAATCTTCCAGCTTGTCTTGGGGCATCAAAGCGGGGAACAAATTGATATTTACTGCAAATGGCTGATTTGTAAGAGATTGTGTTCTCTTAATCGCATCGCGCAATTCATCAGGAGATTTGTAATTTGCACTGGCTAATACAGCGCAAGCACCAGCATTACTAACTGCCGCGACAAATTCGGGATTAGAAATCCTTGCCATGGCCCCTGCTATAATCGGATATTTACATCCCAACATTTCAGTTACTCTTGTCTTTATCATTTGGCTCACACGCACAGAACAATCACTACAACGTCTTACTTTAATGGAGTGGTTCAAATCTTTCCTAGCCCGCTATTATGGTAATATTTTATTTCGATATGGGATTATAAACACTAAATTGGGACAATCGATTAGAATAATGGTTTCTCCCATTTGGTGATATAATTGGAAAAGTTTGTACCTCCGTTAAATCCAGAAGAATTGCTTCCAGTGACCTTCCTTGATGGGCTCACCTCTCAAGCAACTCCTGTTCCGACACTATATGCAATACGATTCTTCTCTAGAGAGTTAGAATCAGCTATTGATACCTTGATACAAAATCAAGAATTGCAGGAGCTCCTTAGTAATAGGACTAAGGAAAAGGAAGATATCTATGAATGCCTTCAAAGAGTCATTCATCGATTTCAAGAGTTTCTCATGCTGGATGCTCGTCGATAAGAGTCATAAAACTAATGTCATTCAAATTAAAAAGAAAAAGTGGAGGAGCTTCAATATACTCCCAACACTTCAAGTAACAGTTGTATTTTTCAGACAAAATAGTCTCCAGTCGGTATTATACCATCAAACAAAAGATATTCTTCTACTTTTATGTAAACTATTTATGGTGCGCATGCAAGACAACAGATTGATATTATCCTCAATTTCCTCGACGTGATCATTAATGTCCCAGATTCTAAAGCAGAACAAATTCGTTACTACCGTACTTGTTATCACAATTGTCTTTGCTGGAATGACTTTCGGTAATCTCCCAACACCTCCAGCGACAATGAGTATTCAGACAATCGATGGAGTCACTTTCAACTTTGCTGAATATAAGGCCCTGAATAAGGACCAGATAGGCATGCTCAATTACTTTGATACTATTACAACAGACCGAGCATACAATTCATGGGACGGTTGGTATTCTGAAGTGTTCAGGGGCGGACGTCATTATTTGGCTGCTTTCACCACATATGTAATGTCCATGCTCTATGAAACGACATCTGGATATCGCTCTTCACTTTATCAAGACGTTGCTTATTCACTAATTAAAATGATGAACACAACGATTGATGAATATGGAAACGACTCAATCGAGTACTGGGAATGGACAAATACAAACTGGGATGATTATTACTATCCTGATCCAAACAACTCATCAGATCTCTATACAGGTGGATTCCGTGGTCCCGCCAATATCATGTGGACTGGACACTATGCATTGATGATGGCACTCTATGAACGTAGTTTCAACACTGGTGAGTTTGCAACTGAGATTGGTTGGTTCGTTGATGACTGGAACACCTCATTGACCACTGACGGTTATGGCAATCCAAAAGAAGGGGGAATCTGGGGTGTTGGACTCATTCCCTGTGAGCCATTTATCATATTCATTCAATGTAACAGCATTCCCATCTTTGCAACAGAGCTCTTCGACAATATCTACGATGAGAACTATATGGAAAGCGGAATGTGGGATTATGGATTAAACTATGCTAATACTCAGATGCAGGACAAATACGGTCTTTTCACTCACAGTGATCTTGTATCTCCGTATTTAGGCTCTAATGCCTCACTTGATGACTACCCTAAACCCAGTATGCAGGGTGACGAACTTGCTGTTTCATCGTATGGCGCATCATGGGCTATGGCATTTCTTGAATATACTCAAGAGAACGAAACAATCAATGATTATGAGAAGTTCATTGAGGTGTACGGTAGAGACCTCTCAAGCAGTGAAATGTACATGCTAGGATCATACAATCAACCGGGAAGCTTCACCGATCTAGACACTGTACTTGGGAGCTTCTTCACGATGTTACTGGCAAACCAGAGAGGCGACACACAAACAGTAGAACGACTCAGGAATTTCTGGCTTGGTCCTAGTAACCAAGTTTGGTCCGATGATGGCAGAGTAATGCATTATGAGGATGGAATCGCATCATTATATGCACTGCTTCAACCAATTGCAACTGGGCTTGGAACATGGGGGACACTTCCAGTGACCATCAGAGATCTTGCAGATGCGCGTCCAACAGATTTCTGGAACTATCCATTCATCAGTGCAGCAGATGACAATAATATCTGGGTGTATCAAGCAGAATGGGACCCTGTGAAGGGAGGATTCATTTTGAACATCCAAGTAGACCAAGCTGCAACACTGACGTTCAGCAACTTTGGTTCAGCTCCAACAGCATATGCTGGAGGCGTTGTACTACAACAATTAGAACTGGATGGAAGCGACTATACACTTTCGCTGAGTCCTGGTTTGTACAACATAGTGATACAATGAGGAGATGATTTGATGTCCGAAACTGAACCAATCGAATCTGTAACCAGTCATGATAAGTCCGTGAAAGAGAAACTACACATAGAGAACACGATCGCTGTTATGTGGACACTCTTAGCTGTGTTGTTTGCTGCTGTTCTCTATATGTTCTTTGAAGTGATTCCCATGCCCACTTTAGCTGTAGGCTTCTTTTCACTGGGCCTGGCGCCAGCTTTAGCAGTGATTGCAACCGTAGGTGCTATCAGAGGACCAATTGCTGGCTTTTTGGCTGGATACATCGGTGAACAACTAGCAAGCATTTTCTTATCAGGGGGAATAGTGGTGTTTTCTTTGTACGGTGTTGCATTTGGATTTCTTGGTCTTATTGTAGGTCTATCAACCTACGATTTCACTAGTGGCCGTTCTCTTGCAAAACTGTCAATCTTATCCGCAATTGGCTTGACCTTTACTGCTCTAATTATAACAGCAGTTGGTCTATTTGTGGAACAAATCGCTGTTCTTGTCGCTATAGGTCTCCAACTCTTACCATTACTGACGATAGGCCTACCAACAGTTCTTTTACTGACCCCCCTGTTTGCAAGATTCTGGGATATTGTGAGTGATATTGTGAGTGACAAAATCTCGTTGCCTTAGCAGATTCTATTGTGGGACTCGGAAGAGTTCCACAGGCTCACTTTTTCTTTTCTATAATCATTTCGGTAAATATGCTCCTTGCCGTTTTTCTAGTTTGCTGCGTTTTTGATTAAGAACTATAGAGAGTTAGAACACATGTTCTAAGGATTAATTCATCTAACTCTTAATTCTGGGAATTTGCAATCTATATCAGGTCTTGATAGATACTGACAAGACTCTCGAGATGTTGATTGATATCAAATCGTTGAGAAACGATTGCTCTCCCTTGCATTCCTATCTGAATTCGAAGTTGCTCATCTTCTAACAGAGTACGAATAGCCTTGACAAGTGCATTCACATCGTCTGGATCTACAGCTAGGCCATCTATACCATCTGTAATGATTTCATTTGGCCCATAGACATTAGTAGTTACCACAGGAACTTCACAAGCCATTGCCTCAAGAATTGAAAGTCCAAAGGGCTCTTCTCTTGATGGATAAATGAAGATTCGACTTTGGTTAATCAATTCTGGAATAGAATCGGTTTCTACAACTCCGAGATAATCTACCATATGCGAAACTCCAGCATGGTCTAAGTCAATCAGGAGTTTATCCTTCAGTGATCCTTCTCCTGTCATTACCATTTTCAGGTGAGGATAATCATTTTTTAGCAGATCTAGCATTTCTGGAAAGAGATCAACAGACTTCATCTTTTCTAGTCGTCCGAGAAATGCGATATCCCATTTCTTTTCTATTTCAGGCATTGGATGGAATACAGACAAATCTATTCCCAAATACAATGGAAGAACTGGAGTGGTAACACCTTTTCTTGATAGATACTCTTCCAGCACCGTTGCCACATTATTACTAACAGCTAGAATCAAATCGAATGGACAGGCATCACTAAAACTCTTGAAATCCGTTGTTTCTTCTCCACTTGGCAGAATCAAAGGCTTTGGCCGACCATGAATCATCGCAATTAAAGGAATATCATCCAATGTTCCAGATTCCTGTAATTTTGAAAGAACTCTGTTGAATACAACATATGTACTATGTGCGTGAATAATATCGGGTTTGTTTTCGTGAATAAAATCAGAGAGTTGTCCCTCAAGAACACCGATGTTTAATTCCAAGTCATTTTTTTCAAACATTTCACTTGCATTGCTCTCACGTTCGTCTTCAGGCAATGCAAATAATTCCCACTTTCTTGCTTCAAGATAATTGCCAGAAAGATAATGAACTCTATAGTACTCGTGGTCAATATAATCTGGGGAATCTTGTTTCGGAGCTTGCGTGACTACTATTGATATATCTCCTCTACTGACTAGATGTTCTGAGAGATAATGCAAATATGACTCGTAACCCCCAAGACCAGCAGGATTAAGGCTGTCACATAGGTGGAGAATCTTCATCAGTAAAACTAAACTATAATCTATCTAATCTATGTAGCTGTTAGAAACAGAATCTACTGGAGATGTGAGAAATGTCGAACCCTGCTATTATTGATCTACCAGATAGGGTCCGAGACCGTGATATTTTCCGAGATAAACAAGGTCGAATGTTTGTTACACTAGGTCATATTCAGCCCATGGATAGAGTTCTTTCATTTCTCAAATATGTCCCAGACAAAGAAGGAAAATGGCAAGCAGGGGATACTCGATACAAACGAATGTTCTGGGGTTCAGTTGATTCAACAATGGAAGGTATGTCCTTACTACCGCAGAATTACACAAAATTTGATTCACATTTTCAGACAGATCTAGTCGAACCTCCTCGTACAATGATCAAGGATTACTTCAGCCCAGAACAACGGCTTGTTGAGATAATAGAAGAGCCAAAGGATGTGCTAGAAGAGCTCGTACAGAAAGCTGCTGAAACTATTCATGATGAAGTCAAATTGTCTTTCAGCAATCTGGGAATTTCAGGAAGTATTCTTTGGAAAGGTCACAATCCTAGCTTCTCAGATATCAACATGAACGTCTATGGATTCAAGGAGTCCTGGATTCTGTATGATAATTACTTGAATTTGGAAAACAAAGAAGCCCAAATCAGAATACGAAATCTTCCCGAATGGAAACGCGGGATGGAACGTGTAAAGAAGCGGATTCCAATCTTAGATATGACCGACCTTCGGACACTCTTCTCTCGTCGTAAGGCTATCTACATCAAAGATCAGTGCATAGGAATTACGCCCATTCTCAATCCAGACGAAGCACCTATTGTTCATGACTCTGAATCGTATACTACTCTCGTACAAAATCCTGTGAAGTTATCAATGGTTGTTGAAAATGCAGACTATGGAATTTTCCACCCTGCGATTCTTACAACTGAACCCACAACAATTGATGAAACCTCTGTCACCCGAATTATGATATACGATGGAGCATTTGGTGGTCTGTTCAAGAATGGTGATCGGATAGAGGTTTCCGGAACACTTCAGAGGGTCATACAGACCGATACTGATGTAGAATCTCATCAGTTGATGGTGGGTACAAAGGCTGGGTCTGGAAAAGAATACGTCAAGCTGATGTCCTGAACGCATCGCAACTATCTTAGGCATCTTATTGTGACAAGTAATTGATGTCATCAGAGAAACAATACATCAGTGTTCCAGCTAAAGATGGTGAAACTATCCGGAAAATCCTACTAACTCTTGAGATACTTGATAGTGGGACCAAGATAATCTCTGAAGACGGAATCCTCTATTTTCCTGTTAAATCTGAAATCACAAAGGATCAGCATGCAACTCTGAATTCTACAGTGCCTATTGACATAGGTACACGGGCATTTGATGTAATTCCTCAAGATCCACGAACCCTAGTTGATGCTTTGGAAGGGAGGTTTCCTTCTGAGAAACTTGCCCTTCTTCCACGCGCCTACGATCTGATTGGAGATATTGCAATTTTGGAAATTCCTGATGAAATTGTATCATATTCTAAATTAATTGGTGAAGTTTTCCACGGTATCCATACAAACTTCAAGACAGTTCTAGCGAAGAAAGGTGCAGTTTCAGGAACAACTAGAGTAAGAGATTACACACTTCTTGCGGGTGAGAATCGTACAAAAACAATCCATACAGAATATGGCTGTAGACTTGCAGTGGATGTTGCTAAAGCATACTTCAGCCCTCGTTTATTAGAGGAACACAATCGAATTGCGCAACTTGTTGCATCAGGTGAGGTTGTTGTGGATATGTTCTGTGGAGTTGGACCTTTTGCCATCCACATCGCCAAGCAAAAGAAAGCAAAGGTGATTGCTATTGATATCAACCCCACCGCAATAGACCTACTCTGTGAAAGCATTGGACTGAACAAACTTGTTGGATCAATTCTACCAGTGGTTGCTGACGCTCATGACTATGTGAAAACAAATGAACTCAGTGTAGATCGAGTAATAATGAACCATCCTTCAGGTGCGTCTGATTTTGTTGGCGAGGCTTGCAGCATCCTGAAACCCGGTGGTACAATGCATTACTATGATTTCATTGGTGGAGAAACACCAGAAGATACGCTGAAAGAGAAAGTAGTTGGTTTGGTAGAGAAAGTAGGTCGGTCTGTAACAAAAATCGAATTAGTGCGACGGGTCCGAGATAGTGCCCCTTACGAGTTTCAAATGGTTGCTGATGTCATCATTCAGGAATAAAATGTAGTTCGCAATTCATTTCCACCTCATTTTTCTTTAGTAGCCTGACGAATTCCCTACTAAGATCCGAGGCAGCTTTGTCTGCATTGATCATCAGAGTTCTTTCACATTGGTACGAACTAGTTCTCGCAACCATACTTACAGAATCGGAGTATGTAAGGTTCTGTCCTCCAGTCCCAGTTACTTGTTCAATTATACCTTCAACTTCCATCACAAGAATGATTTTCGTTGTTTCTAGAGTGACCAACTCTCGTATCTTGGGGGCTAAATCGGATAGTTTCTGATTTGCTTCCACTCCTACAATACAAGTTCCTTGTTTTGTGAGATAGTCCTCCGTGGTTATCTCTACAGTAGTCTTATGCTCCCCTATTACATTCTCATGTCCATATGCCTTGAATCGTACAAGATGCATGAAATGTAATGTGTGAAAGCCTTTTATGAATCCATGTCCTCTTAGTTAATGATTCGAATGTCTAAGGACAATACCAAAAAAGCAGTGGACGATTTAGTCCGTCGTTTACAGAACAGTGGATATCTCAAGAGTGATGCGATGGAAAGAGCTGTCAGAGCTGTGTCCCGCGAGGAGTTTGTACGTCCATCCAACAAAGAACATGCCTACCGAGATTCTCCTCTTTCTATTGGACTGGGTCAGACGATATCTGCACCACATATGTGTGTAATAATGTGTGAAAGCATGAAACTCAAACCTGGACTTAAAATCTTAGAAGTTGGAGCAGGATCAGGGTATCATGCTGCATTGTGTGCAGAGATGGTTGCTCCGCGAGGTATAGAAAATCCAGGACATATCTATACTGTTGAGATAGTAGAAGGTCTCATTGATTTTGCTCAGAAGAATCTAGAGAGAACAGGGTACGCTGATAGAGTCACATTGATACACGGTGATGGAGGGAACGGACTTGTTGAATATTCCCCCTTTGATAGAATACTTGTTGCAGCAGCAGCTCCAGAAGTTCCTACACCTCTTATCGAACAGCTTGCACCAGGAGGCATTATGCTAATTCCGGTTGGGAGTAGAGGATTCTTTCAAGACCTTTTGCTTATTGAGAAAGATGCTGATGGAAACATAACCCGACGTAATTGGGGTGGAGTTGCTTTCGTACCACTCACTGGAGAATTTGGTCATTGATTCTAGGTTCCCAGATGAAGTGGAACTAGAATTAGCTTTACAGTATCATCATCAGACAGTTTCAGGGCACTCCTAATATCTACAGGTGCCACAATTTCTAAGATATCTTCACTATGATGGGTTCTTTGTGCTATCACTACAGCTCCTTCTATTTCATCATTCACTTTTACTCTGTAACAGATTACATCTCCAAAAGTGCGACCCTTATGCTGGAATCCAGTAAGAACAAGCGGTGGTGAGTTCTTCATCCTTCCTACAGCCTTGCGCGATTCATCACTATTCACTTTCACATTGAGGGTTCCTAAATGCGGTTTGAACCCTAGAGCATTTTTTAGTTTGGTGGAATACACATCGATATAGTATGCGCCTTCCCCAAGACCTGTAACTATCTGCCCTTCTATCACTATCTCATCCTGCGGGGGCGTAAATGAAATCTCTAGACTAGTCATAATGTGAATAAGTTCTTGGCGTCCCTTGTCAGTAATCTGAAGTAACATTCCTTCTGTTGTGTGAATTCTTGTCACATAGCCCTCATCTACACAGAATGCTACACGTCTGGAAGCAGTCTGCTGACTAATACCCATCATCTCTCCTAACCCTTTGGTTGTAAGGATAGTCTGGGTATGTATTGCACCCTTTTTGGAAAGTGAATACAGGGTGAACCATATGTCAGGTGTAATCATCGTCATTTTCTACTCAACCAGCTTCTCACTCGTTCTTACTTATTCGTTTCTCGAAGTCTGCAAGTTCTTTCACAAGTCTACCCTGTCCTACCGCTCTTGTCAGGTCGCCTCGAGTTCTCTCAACTAAAGCTCTTCCAACATCACACTTTCTTCTTAGATCCGGAACTAAAGCATTTGGATAGTCAAATGATTGCAGCCCCTCAAGAATGTCTTCCATTATACTTAGAAATTGTTCTGCCCTACTGACATCATCACGTCGTAAATAGTCCAGAGCCGCTCGTCTTAACTCTCCTATAACATCTGCAAGTCCATTCAGATATGGCCTTGAAGGGACTTGATATTTCTCAGGTGGTGTAAACCTACCATGTTCGATGAGTGATAATACATTGACTGCTTCTGTTAATTCCTGATAAGCAATATCCATAGTTTTTGATTTCGACACAAAGGTACTTGCAGGCATCTCATCAATGGCTGAGGTGATGATTTGGTGTGCTTCTTTGGCCAGTGCCTTGGCTTTATCGAACTCTCCTTTGTGAGTCATCTTGATAGATTCACTGCATTTTCGAACTGCCTTTCTACTAAGTGGAAGTACCTTCTCTCTGACCTGATCATCAGCATCGATTTCTTCTCTAAAACCATTAAGAATGTCTGAAAGTTCCATGTCTAATCACTCTCTACTTTATCATAGCTTCTTTATGTGTTTACTCTGTGACAGCAGTACAACTCTGCTCTCAATCTGTTCATCTGCAAGAATGTAACCAGTAAGATCTGCAAGTTTCTGAGAAAATGCTCGTATGTCCCTATGAGAGGGTGCATTCTCACTTGTTAAGCGCCCTCTTGACGAGCCAAGAAACATGTAACCCTTGACCTCAACAAAATCAGGTTGACCCTTTAGAATCAGGTCTGAATAAGACCTAGGATTCTTCATGTTGCGTCCAGATACCATTGTAAGCCTGTTGACAGTTCTCGTGTTGAGCGATTGTAGTACTTCCTGACTCTCTACAATCTTTTGCCATCCCTCTTTAATTCCAGGTCTACATAGCTTCTTGTACGTAGTTTCATCAGGTGCTGCAAGTGTAACGTAGAGCTGAGTTGGTGGCGTCATTTTCTCTAGAACATCCGGACGAGTTCCATTAGTCACAAGGAATGAAGTCATATCTCGACTATGAATCTCATCGATTAGCTCACTAATTTGTGGATGTAGTGTAGGTTCACCAGCTAATGATACAGCAACATGCTTCGGTTCTCTAGCTTCAGCATACTTTTCTCTAAGGACCTTTGCTCCAGCATCTGGATTGTACCCGCCCAGAGATTGTAGGTTTGCCATAAGAACGGCATCCATTAACTCATCTACTGGAACTACATCTTCTTTGGAAACTGTTACCTGATCCCAAGAAACGCTCACGTCACTAGGTATAACACGCCAACAGAAATCACAGCTCTGTGTGCATTTGTCTACTACAGGGGTCATTTGCAGACAACGGTGTGATTCTATACCGTAGAATCTCTGTTTATAGCATACATCTCCGTGTAGGAGTGCTTTTTTCTGCCATTGACACGCCTTGTATGCTCCTCTATTCCCGAGGAGATGATATCCCTGTTTTTCGAGCTTCTCTCTTAGCTCAGTAGGCATGTCAGAATTCAATGTGTTTCAAAGGCTTGTTCAGTATTGGTCTTATCAGCGTTTGGCAATGTTCATGTTTCATCATTTGATGATGTTCGAGCATTTTTGTTCTGAGACCAGAGGTATTCAGCAATTCCCTCCTGAGTGCTCCATGAACCTGTCATGTCCTTTCGTCTTGACAATTCCCCTAACAATCTTCGGCTTTCTGAATCAAGTCGACCTGGGGGCATGTTTTCGTAAGCACTACCTGGTAGAGGCATGAAAACGTGACCGTGGGTTTTAGCTCCTATCTCAACGAGATTATAGCATAGCTCGATACTTTTGTGCAGTTCTTCTTTAGTTTCACCAGGAAGTCCAAAAATCATATCGACATGAGGTATGAAACCAGTTTCAAGTGCAATCTGTATTGCATCCATCCCTTGTTCAACTGAATGATGTCGATTTGCTAGATTCAATACATGATTACTACTTGATTGAAGACCAATTTGGAGAGTGTCATTTGCGACATAACTTCTAAGCATTTCAAGAATTGATTTGGTTACGAATTCCGGTCTTACTTCTGAGGGAAATGAACCAAAGAATACCTCTTCAAGTCCATCTATTTTAGTGACCGTTTTCAACAAGTTCTCTAATTTTTCAGGTTCTGCCTTTCTTCCATGACCCCCATAGCATAATGCATTTGGTGATAGGAACCATGTACGTTCAAAGCCGCTCTTTTCAACAGCAAGTTTTAACCAGTTAGTTATAGATTCAACTGACCTATGCCTCACTCTCCCACCTGTTAGAAACGGTGTGCTACAAAACTTGCATTGGAAAGGACATCCCCTTGTAACTTCAATCGGTCCAAGAATATTCATTCCTAAAGCAAAGGGAGGACATTTGTCAAGATTTACTATTGCGAGTTTCCCTGGGACTGGGACTTCATTTGATGTCTTATCTACAACACTAGGTATATTCAAAGGATCATCATTGTTCATCAATTGCCAAATCAGGTCTGGGAAAACGTATTCTCCTTCTCCTACGACAACATAATCAAATCCATTCACAAGTAGTTCTTTTGGGCGAATACTTGCATGAGCTCCACCCCCAATAATGGTTACATCTTTTCCAAATCGTTCCCGTATCCTCTTTACTTCTTTATACACTCTTTCAGTTTGAGTACTCATTACTGAATGTGCAACTATTGTAGGTCCTCTCTCAACTGCCTTCTGAATCGAATTAAATGATAAATCAAGAGGAGCCTGGATATCAAGATCTAAGAGGCGCTGGTCAATTTCAAGTGCTCCTACAAGAGCTGCTACGCTATATCTTGATGAGGAATGAGTTCTGAAGATTAGTGAGTGTGGACTCAATAGATGCACACGCATTAGTTGACAGTACGTTCTGTGATCCCGCTTTCTGTCACACTCATGATTCGGATTTCGCCACCTGATTGAATGTCTCTAGCGATACCTGCTTTGACAGCCTTGATGGCTATTTCTTCAGCTTCTTTCACAGTCAATTCTGGCTTAATCAAATTCTCTAGAACTCCATATGCTGTCCTTGTTCCTGTACCTGCAGCAGTGAATTCATCAGGTATGAGTGAACCGCCCATGTCCAGAGTATAGAGTTGAGGACCATTTGCATCAACCCCTACAACCACAGTCTGCACATAGAGAGGCGACATTCTTGTGGAATACAGTGTATTGGCAAGCATCTTTGATAATGCCTTCACAGTGATTGATTTCTTCTGATTCAGCTCATAGAGTTTGATTTGAGCCGATAGTCTGTTTACTAACATCTGATAATCAGATGTCAGACCTGCAGAGGCTAAAACAATAGTATCAGTCAATTTGAAGGCTTTAACGCCCTTTTCACTTAGAACAAGTGTGCCCCAGGTAATCATGGAGTCAGTTGCGACTACAACACCATCAGTGCATTTTATGCCAACAACAGTGGCACCAGTAGGAAATGACATAGTAAATGAGCCTCCAGTGGAGAATTTTATAATTTGGTCATGCCTGCTAGTTTTAAAACGTTTGTGAACTGTTACATTTTGAAATTATTGGAGATGTTTACTTGCGTCAACTGAATCCCTTTGCAAATATTCCTACTATTATGACTGCAGAGGAGATTATCGAGTTTGCTCATAATAGATCTACACGTATTAGTATGAAAAGTTCCCTTCGAATGAAACGAGTTGAACGCACTAGGATTAGAGAGATTACAAGGCTTAAGGAATTCACACAACAATTGAAAACAAAAATGAATGACGCAGTAGAGAAATTTCCATCAATAGATAGACTGCATCCATTCTATCTAGAACTTTCAGAGATTCTCATAGGCAATGACAAGCTTAAGCAATCTCTGGGTGCGGTTCACAACTGCAGACCACCAATTGACGATATCACTGACAAGCATATTCAAGCCATAAAATTATCTCAAGATCATCGTCAGATGAAGAAAACACGTAGGGCGGCAAAGGGAAGAATCTCATCAATTCTACGAGCAACAGCCAAGAATCTTGACTTCATTATCGAGGCTAAAAAGACTCTCTCTAGGTTACCAGGCATTGCACCAAACATTCCATCAATTGTCTGTGCTGGATTTCCTAATGTTGGTAAATCTACACTAGTTAGGAAGGTTTCTACTGCAGAGCCTGAAATTGCATATTACCCATTCACAACACGTCGTGTTATTATTGGACATCTAAGAGTTGGGAATCAGAGTGTGCAAATCGTGGATACTCCAGGAATCCTTGATAGGCCAATGGCTGAGAGAAATGAGATTGAATTGCAGGCTATTACAGCACTGAAATATCTAGCAAATGTGATTATTTTCATGATAGACCCATCAGAAGCCTGTGGATGGACATTTGATCAGCAAATTACGTTGCTGAATGAGGTTCAAAAAATGTTTCCACTCAATCCTATCTTGATTTCACTCAACAAAATTGACATTACTCCACCAGACCAACTTGAAAAAGCACGCTCGAAGTTTCCGAATGCTTATGAAATCATAGCCGTTGAAGGTACTGGACTCGATAATCTATTGAAAGATGCTGTGGATGAGGTGGACTTGAAACCTATGCAGGAATCTGTTAAGGATTATTTAGCGTCTCTTTCACGTGAATAATTATTGACCTAGGGCTTTCAGAATCCCTGGTTTCCCTATTTTCCCATCAAGTTGTATTGTAGTATCGAGTATTTGCTTAATAGTCCACAAATTCGTTGTGAGATGGGATGTTACATCAGCAATTCCAATTCTACTCTCACCAGTAGCTACCGCAAGATATGGAATTATCATATCACTAAGATGTGAATCAATAGCATTCCCAATTGAAACCGCATTTACAATTCGTTCTGCAGCTTTCATACCAACACTTTCTGCGCGTACCCCTCTATCTCCAAGTCCATCCGCCCCCAATCTTGCTCCATTACAGTCATCCGCCCATAGGACAATTCCACTACCAGGTCCTAGATGACGATCATCTTTCTTAGAGTAGGATTCTGTTTCAATACTAACTTCAACATCAAAATTCTCTCGAATCACTTGTTCAGCAGATGATGCTTGCCGTTCAGCAACATGTGAAGGAAGGCGTACACAATGAGATATACCATCAACAGCACTTAGTTCTCCAAAATCCACTAGATTGAGCGACTTCAATTCATTGACTGGTGTAACTTTGCAGATTATCTCTCCACCTCCCCTTGGATAATGACCTCGCTTTTTCTGTTCTATCTCAACTGTTGGTCCAAGACGACCGAGTACCTGTGCAAACACATTACGCATATAGTCAACCGGGGGACTCCATTTCACATCAGTTCCACCTCTAATCTGAAAGATTACTGGTTCTGGTGCAAGAACTGCTGGAAGTAGAACCGCTTGGAGAATGAGAGAGATTGAGCCAGCGGTACCTACATCAATACTGAATGATCCACTTTTACGTTTTTGAGGATTGAAGATAATTTCAGTACTACCTACTTCAAGACCTTCAATAGATGCATCCACCAACTCTCCTGTGAGCTGTATCCCTGCCATATGCTGTCTTCTGAGACCTGGTTTAGGTCTACCTGCACGAATCTTAGATATTCGAACTGGTTTCATAGTCAGAGCTGCCAATGATATTGATGTACGAAGTATCTGACCTCCACCTTCGCCATAAGAGCCATCAATCTCAATCATTTTTTGTTACCCGACTTCACTGATTATCTGCGTTGTTATGAACTTGGTCGTTATCGAGTTCAATCCTAATGCTTATTTGATATGAAAAACCATCAGGTGAACCGGTCACAATGAAGTCATTATTCATCGGGCGCTTTCAGCCAATACACAACGGCCATATCCACACAATCAAGCAGATTTTGGGTAAGGAAGAAGATATCATTATAATTGTAGGCAGCGCTCAATATTCTCATACTCCAGATAACCCTTTTTCTGGAGGAGAGCGAGTCATGTTCATCAAACAAGCATTGATTGACGAAAAGCTCCCTCTAGATAGAATTTGTATCGTTCCTGTATCCGACATCAATATTCATCCTCTGTGGGTATCTCATATGCGCTCCTTTGCTCCATATTTTGACAAAGCGTACAGTCACAATCCGTTGGTCAAGAGACTGCTTGAAGATGGAGGTATAAAGACGGATTCAACTAAACTACTGGAGCGGTCAACCTATAGTGGCAGGCATGTTCGAGACCTCATTCGCTGGAATAATAGTGAATGGAAAAAACTTGTACCTGAAGGTGTTGTCAAACTAATTAAGAAGTACAAGCTTGATACTAGGGTCCAAGAGATTGGTGAAACTAAGACAAAACGTTAGACAATTAACAACGAACGGTAGTGTTTAAATAATAACGAGAAGGGATAGATAGAATCTTACAGATCCCTAAAGAACTACTGACACAAAGTGTAAGACAATATGTGAAACTTGCCACTAAAAAGATAACCTATCTCTTCCACTGAGGGTTCTGATTGCCAGATGCAATCCCATTCGACTACGATTTAGCTCATCTGGAATCTTGACCTCAGCTAGATGGTTGACTACGGTCCATGTTGGATGGCGTTTCTTCATATCAACATCGATTATCTGCTCGCATTCAAAGAGTAATGCAATGTCATATTCTCGTATGAGTTAATATACTCACATGACCATAGAACATTATGAACGGACTAGGGATGTGGCTCACCTATAAGGATAGGGCCATACTGAAAGCCCGGAGGAAGACTCGTTCTTCTCATGGGAAGTCCGCACTCCCCCAGAGGACACCAGCTTCGAAAGGGGAGTCCGTGGCCGACTCCTATGACCCGACTTCACTTGTGGAGTTTGCGAGGAGTAAAGACCCTGCCATGGTAAATGCTGTGGAAACACCGTCTGCAATCATACCATCTGGTGAGTGTGAGTCAATGCAGCGGACAGAAGCCTGGTCCCATCGGAGGAACGATGTTCCAGTGAAGATGGGCAAAGCTCGTGACACTTTGAAAGACTACGGTCTTTCGGATGCTGGTGACAGTAGTCGTGAGAAGGGTGGAACACAGGAGTCTCTTACAGTTCACTCACAATTGTAAGATATGGGTTTTGCTAGGTGAACGCGTTCTGGTTCTGTGTGCGTATAGAAACAAATAGCCGCATATGTATTGAGGGGATACTTTTTCAATAGAAAACTAATTTTAATCCTAGCCAATACCATAAATTTCAATCAGAACAGAGGACAATATCATGAGCAGTGAGAAAAAAGAACCAAAAAGTACCATATTTGACATTGACAAGGAAAAGAACTTTCCTGATTGGTACGGTGAGATTTGTAGGGTGGCTGAACTTGCCGACATTAGGTACGGCGTAAAGGGATTCACACCATTTCCTCCATGGAGTCTCATGAGCATGAACAACATGTTCGATATTTTAGAGGAAGTTCTCCAACGTAAGGATCACTTGCCCATGTTATTCCCAACTGTAATCCCTGAGAGCAACCTGACAAAGGAGGCTCAACACGTAGAAGGGTTTGTACCCCAAGTGTTTTGGATTCAGGAAGTTGGCGATGGTACCAAGCTTGAGGAAAGATTAGCCCTCAGACCCACAAGTGAAACTGCAATCTATCCAATGTATTCTCTATGGATAAGGAGCTGGCGAGACCTTCCCCTGAAACGGTACCAGCGTTGTTCCGTATTCAGATCTGAAGTGAAGAGCACTCGACCTTTCTTACGAGGAAGGGAGTTCCTGTGGATTGAGAGCCACAATGTCTTTGCAACCCATGATGAGGTCAAAGCACAGGTAATGGAAGACCTTGAAACAACAAAGGAAGTCATAACTGAAGATTTTGGAATTCCAGTAATGGTCTTTCGCAGAACCCAGTGGGACAAGTTTCCAGGGGGTTTGAATACCTATGCAGCAGACACACTCATGCCTGATGGTAAAGTCATCCAGCTTCCTTCAACTCATGATCTTGGAGATAACTTCGCCCGAGCATTTGATGTGAAATATTTGAATGAGAATAATGAGACCGTGTATGCATGGCAGACATGCTATGGACCTGCAATTTCACGAATCTTCGGCGCTATGATAGCAATTCACGGTGATAATAAGGGTCTCAAACTTCCTTTCAAAATTGCACCTTATCAGGTTGTAGTGATTCCAATAATCAGAGGTGATACTGCTGATGCAGTCCTCGAATACTGTGAAAACATCCAGAAGACTCTTAGAAAAGCTGGATTCAGAGTGCATATTGACAAGAGAGATGGTAATCCTGGTTGGAAGTATAACTACTGGGAAATGAAGGGAGTTCCAGTCAGAGTTGAGGTAGGTCCCCGTGATCTCAAGGGTAGCAAGGCTGTTCTCTTTCGTAGAGATACTATGGAACGAGAAACAATTGACATCAAAGACCTGAAGAAAGAGGTTTCATCTCTTGGAAAAGATATTGACAAGAATCTCAGAGCTGCAGCTGAATCTAGATTCGAGGGTCTCATTGTTGATGCAGATAGCTATGGGACCATTGAGGATGCATTGGACAAAGGCAAGATAGCCCGGACTCCGTTCTGCACCACCGAGATGGAAGGTCTCTCCTGTGCCGATGAAATCAAAGACAGGACAGGCGGTGAAGTTCGCGGTACACGAATCGATGTGGAAGAGAAACCAGATGGTGTATGTGTAGCCTGTGGAAAGGTGGCAACTGAAATCGTCTATATTGCTCGATCCTATTAATCGACTAAACCCAAGGGCTCAATAAGGGCTCTTGGCACCTCTTTTTCTGGTGCTGTTCAATGAAGGTCTTGGTTGCTTCAAATCATGAGTATGCTGGAATCATTCAAGATATCCTTGGGGATGCTGCAGAAGTAGTCCTATCAGACACAACAACTGATTCTATTCTGGAAAAGGGGCGAGATGTAGATATCATCGCATCAAATAGAGTTCCACGAGAGCTACTAGAAACTGGGTCTAGATTGAAGATGGTACAGACATTCGCAGCAGGAGTAGAGAATATCGATTTTTCAGCGATAAAGGACCAAGAAAATATCATCGTCTGCAACTCTCATATCAATGCAGCAGAAGTCGCTGAATATGCAATAACCCTTCTTTTTGCAGTTGCAAAGAACATCATTCCTAGTGATAGAGAACTTCGAAAGGGAGATTGGAAGTATGCATTTGGTGGGCCGAGTCCCAACATAGAGATACGTAACAAGACATGTCTAATACTTGGACTTGGGAGCATAGGGTCTGAGATTGCTAAACGGTTGAAAGGATTTGATGTTAGAATCACTGCAGCAACACGAAGTGGGAACTCTAAACATGCTAATCTTGTAGATAGACTTGTCAAGATTGATGAAGTACAACCTCTGGTTGAAGAATCAGATTTCATCATCCTATCATTACCCTTGACACCCGAATCAGAAGGACTTGTTAATGGGGAATTCATCTCATGGATGAAATCAGACTCTATTATTGTGAATATATCACGAGGTCGTATTGTAGATGAGGACGCACTCTTTGATGCCCTAATAAATAATCGAATTCGCGGAGCTGGACTAGATGTGTGGTGGAGATATCCAAAGAAATGGCGCGGAAAAGGAAGTCCACCATCAGATATACCCTTTCAGGAACTTGACAACCTAGTAGCCTCACCACACAGAGCAGGGTATTCTGAGAACACAGAACGAGAATATTTCCAATTTGCAGGTGAGAATATACTACGGTTCATCCAAGGAGAAACGCCACTTAATATCGTAGATTCTAGTCGTGGCTACTAGTTCTCTATTTATTCAATAATTATAGGAGTACTTCAATGATGTTACATCATCAGATGGTATACAGGAGCAGTATATCATGGAGCGGACATCATATCTCAGTGAGTCAGAGAGTCAAGACTTTAAAGAGAGTATCAATCTTCGCAAGAGATGCAGTCAAGATTCGGGGGACAATGATTTGTCGATAGAGAGTCTCTCAGAGATATCAGGCATTGGAGAAAAAGTTAGGAAAGCATTAGTAGATCATTTCGGTACTGAAGCTGTCGCACTGAAGGTGATACAAGACTCACGAGTAGACTTGGTAGCTGCAGTTCCTGGAATTGGTTCTAGACAAGCTGTCAATATTGTAAAGGGTGCTTTCGAGCAACAATTTGGTGTAAGTTCTAATATGTTACTACACAGTAGTGATATTCGTAAAATCTTCGAGAGTGTATTAGGAATAATGCAGGGTTATGCCAATACAACCTACGCAAAAGACAAACTATTCCTCTATTTTCCTCTACCACCCGAGAAGTTGGACATAATCCTTGAACGGCAGAAGTATTTTGCAGATGCATCTACAATGGCTCGTGGGTTGAATTCTGACCAACGTGAAACATTGAAGAAATTACTAACACAGGTTAGGGGGCTCTACAGAAGGGCCAAACCACGACGTATCGAGGGCCGTGTTGTGATTACTAATGACGACAAGGTCTTTGACAAATTAATTACTGAAGGTATTGACAAGTGGTGCCCGGTCTATGTTCTCTCTGAAGGTGAGAGTGGAGTTGATTATGCTCAAGGCTATGATCTTGTGCTCTTCATTTCACCCTTTGGTGCTTTTGACGAGTCCATGGATATGCTAGATAATGTTGAGATGCTTGGTAAGGACTGGTCATTTGAAGATCTTTTACCAGAACGGACTGTAAGCTTCTATGCACGAAATTACCGTGTTATTGACGCCTCATGCAAATTAGCAGAGCTATTTACCAGTCTACCTATCAATGAATCTATGGAAGACTTTGCTTCAGGCCTTGATTTCGAGGGTCTTACCAAAGTAGGTGAGATTCTTCAAAGTTTGGATGAGAATGGAAACCTAGCTCAAGGAATTGATGTTGATATTGATAGATACAGGAACGCAGTGAAAGTATTTCCAACAGCAATCGCAGAAACAGAGTCTTGGTTGAACGAAGAGATTACAACAAGGATTTCTAAGAGCCATATCACCCTTGGCGGCCAGCAAATAATCACAATACTTCAGTCTGCAGATATGGATGGTGCTGAAAGTAGTGCACTAAGAAATATGCTGCCTGCAGAAATTGTTGAAACCTTTACTGCTACAACTCAGGAAGCTGAAGACAAACTTGCTCAGATGCTTGGCCTCACTCCCCGAGAAGCAGACTGGGTGACAGGTATTATCAACGAGGAGATTTCACTTCCTGCTAAGCTTATTGCTACACAAATTAATGACTTGGAGGATAAGCTAAGACGCCTCTTTGCGGACAAGCAATTCAGCTTGATCAAAAAGATAGCCAATGAACTGGATCGTTTACGAAATGAAGTAATGAAAGCTGTTCAGACTCTTCTCGAATTCGACCTATTCCTAGCTGTTGGTCTATTTGCTCTTGATTACGATCTTACAATACCTAAGATATCAATGGAATACACCGGTGTAGGTGTGCAGGGTGCCACCAATATGTTTCTTGCTGAGAGTTTTCTGAAAGGAAAGCATGGGAAAGTTCAACCAATCGATTATAGCATTGGAAAAACACCATTCCGCCCTGACGGAACAAATGGAGAGAACTGTGCATTAATCTCTGGAGCTAACAGTGGTGGTAAGACAACCATAATTCAAACATTAGCTCAGATTGTTACAATGGCACAATCTGGCTTCCCTGTACCTGCAAAGCAAGCTTACGTTCCAGTATTCGAGGAACTATACTTCTTCTATAAGAGTCGAGGGATGGTCAGCGCAGGAGCGTTTGAAACAACACTCAAACAGTTTGCAGAGATTGTTGTATCTGAAAAATCAAAGCTTGCGCTATTTGATGAAATTGAAGCTATAACAGAACCCGGAAGCGCAGCTAATGTCATCGCTGGTCTAATTGAAATACTTCAGAGCGATCCTCATACATCAACGGTAATCTGTAGTCATCTAGCTAGGGAGATTCAAGAAGTTACATCAGTTCCTATACGGATTGATGGTATTGAGGCTCGTGGGTTAGATGAGAATCTTGATTTAATTGTGGATAGAACACCCTGTTTTGGTAAGCTTGCTAGAAGCACCCCCGAACTGATAGTTGAGAGGCTCTCAAAGCTAACCAAAGGTCCCAAGAAGGCTGTCTATGAAAAGATACTTGAGAACCTTAATAGAATAAGAGAGTGATGACTCACAGAGTGTTGGTATTTGGTGATACACACATTCCATCCCGTAGGGATTCAATTCCAGAAGAATTCTATCAACACATCAAAGACAATGTGTATGATCTAGCTCTCATCACTGGAGACCTTGAACGAGAATCTGACATGAGATCTGCTTTGCCGCCTCTACCAAGAAGCTTCATCGTGATTGGAAATATGGACTACGGTAGTTCATACAATTTCCATGAACAAGTACAACTTGATGACTTTAACCTCCTTCTAATCCATGGAACTCAATTACGGCCTCGGGGAAGCATCGAGCAATTGTGGGAGATTCTACAGCAAATCGGCGGGGAGGTTGCAGTTCATGGTCATACTCATAGAGCTGCTATTGATTTGTACAAAGACAGGTTATTTCTCAACCCTGGAACGATATCAGGAGCAACTGGAGGGTGGGGTGGTCGAGCAGATGCAAGTTTCATAGAACTTGAGGTTCAAAGTAGTGAGATGAAAGTCATACTTCACCAGACTGACTGGCGAGTAGTCAAGGTATCTGAGATACAATTCCTGAAACAGGATAATATAATCATTAGAAAACTCTGAAAATTTGATTGTTCAGTATGTTCCCCACGGATCAGGGCTGACCAAACGTAGGTAGATTTTCTTCATAACATTAGAGCTCTCTAGTAATGCTGCTTGTAGCGTACTCTCTTTATCCACATCTACTTTCTTTGCTCTCAAACCAATATACCTCCCCAAAATCCCTTTGGATGAATCACACCTCAGAGATACTGTTACGGGAATTACGCTCATAACATCCTCATCTGGGAAGATATCTCGAGTGAATTTCAAATCCTTGAAGAATAAAGCAAGTGTTTCTTTAACTGCCGCTTTCTCTTTAGTATCTGCTCGGAGTTCATTTACAATCTTAAGAGAACGTTTTCTCAGGTGATCAGAAACAATAGATTGTACTTGCTCTGCTAGTGCTCTATTCAAAGCGCATGCAATTCCGATGTTTATCATGAGCATACGTATTCTGTCCAGCATTACTCCAACATCTGCACCCACGATAGATTTTCCTCTCATAGAAGCCAACCAATCCTCATAGGCTGCACTTACACTACGCAAGTCATCTTCTTCAGAGAACTTGTCCAACTCTTCTGGAGGAAGCAGTGTACACCACACAGCCATTGAAACGTTGTTTCTATCATTGGGTGCCATGTCTATTTCTCGTTCTCATCTGTTTTCAGTATTACTCGTCTGAGTATTGCTTGAGAGACTTCTTTCTAATACTCGGATGACTAACTTTCAGATACAGATTGGTGAGAAAAATGCCAAAATACAAAGTAAAGATTGAGGTCATAGATATCCTAAATGATGGTAAATGTTCAATGGGACAGAAGATTGGGGACGTCTTTGAGTATCCAGAAGATCGTGGTAAGATGTGTCCAAGTTCGTTCTATGTTCTCTATCCTTGGATAATGGTCATGCTTTCAGGAGGAAGCTTTGCCGAGGAAGGCGATGGGAGTGACTTTATGACGACTGGTTGTCCTGATTACAAACATCAGGTTGTGTACAAAATATCGCGAACCGTTGTTGAAGAATAATTCAATCGTGTACCCGTAGGTAGCTTTTTACTCACATTGCATTACTAGACAAGAATCAGAGGCAATAATAACAATGATGAAAAATCCTCATAATCCGCGAAAAATATTGAGAATTGTTTGTATTCTGTTTGTAACTGTTGGTCTTATTTCCGCTCTTCCCATGAATGCCATTGGACAGGATACTTTGTCATTCTCCTTGAATCGTAACATGGGATTTGGTTTTGTTGGTTACATAAGTGGCACATTCACTCTACATGGAACAGGACCTGATACCATTCAGAATCTTACTGTATATTTCAATGAGGTTGAGGTTCATTTTGTCACTGGAAATACCATTAGCTGGCAATTCCATACTGGTAATTATGAGGGCGGTGCTACGAATATTACACTCATGGGAATTGATGAATCTGGTACACCCCACTATACAAGTCGGACGGTTGTATTCATTAGTGATGCACTGAACAATATAATCTACATTGGAATTTTTGCTCTTGTAGGCGTCCTCTGTCTTGCCAAGTATGGGCCCCGACTTATGGACCTTCGAAAGAAGTAGATACATGTTTGGAGTCGCCCACAATGACTGATGAAGATAGATACTCAATCAACCTTGATGTAAAATACAGTCCTTTGGAACTCATAGACATCCCCAATCTAATTCAAGAGAGTAAGAAAAACTGGCAGAATTTCTCGCTCTCTGAAGTAAATGATTGTGTGGTCAGACTTGGTGTCATTCATGGTGAATTTCATTGGCACAAGCATGAAAATGAAGACGAGTTCTTCTATGTAATCGATGGCTTTCTCCATATTGATTTGGAAGATAAGACAGTAGATCTGACACCAGGCCAAAGTCTTATGGTGCCGAAGGGAGTATCACATCGCACAAGAGCTCCAGTACGCACTTCAATTTTGATGGTTGAAGGTAAAACAGTTACACCAACAGGCGATTAATAAGAAAATACTGATTACAACTCATTATTCTCGGAACCTATGAGTGAACGACTCATAATCAATAGACCGCACAATTACGTAATAATCACGCAACAATCATGTAGGTAATGGTATAATGATTTCCAAACAGCAATTTGGTCGTACCAAACACGCAAGCACACGTATTATTTTTGGTGCGTATGCTTTGAGTAATGCAACACATGATGAGGCTGAACGCATTCTTGAGATGTTGCTGGAATTTGGTGTGAATCATATTGACACAGCACCCATGTATGGAAATGCTGAGAAGTGCATCGGGTCATGGATGGAGCAGCATCGCGATGATTTCTTCCTCGCAACCAAGTCGCGAAAGCGTTCATACAAAGGAGCTTGGGAAGATCTTCAACGTTCTCTCAGTAGATTGAAAGTCAATCAAATCGACCTTTGGCAAATGCATGGTCTAACCAACCCTGTAAGTTGGGAAAAGGTTATGGGACCTGGAGGTGCCATGGAGGCTTTCATTGAAGCTCGTGAGAAGGGACTGGTGCGATTTCTGGGCATAACAGGTCACGGTCACAAGGTGCCAACAATGCATTTGCAGAGCCTAGATCGATTCGATTTTGATTCAGTCTTACTACCTTACAATTATTTACAGATGCAGAGACCTCGATATGCAGCTGATTTCAACACGTTAGTTGATCTGTGCAACAAACGCAATATTGCAATACAAACTATCAAGTCTATTGTGAGGAAACCGTGGGGAACTAATCCCCAGACTCATAACACGTATTTCTATGAACCATTAGTAACTCAAAACAGCATTGAGAGGGCAGTACATTGGTCATTAGGACTTTCTGAAAGTTTTGTGATTACTGCGGGGGATATTCGACTCCTTCCGAAGATACTCGATACCGCTACTCGATTTGAGAAGCAACCATCTGATTTGGAGATGAGTGCGATTGTTGATGAATTTGAAATGAAGACGATTCGATGTAGTAATGTTGACTTCAGGTAATGAATTCAGAAGAAGTGGCACCGCAACTAGCTATACTTGCCTGCAATCAAACCAAGGGCAGCGAATAACAAAAATGGACCTGAAAGAAAAGAAGTGGCGCCACCGGTATTGAGTGAAATGTGTCTGGACGAAGGTCATATGATGAAAGACCTTTTAGTCAGGCTTTTTCTACAAACGAGAAGAATAAATCACCTTAGTAGGACGTGACGATTTGGAACTTAGAATTGCACTTATCGGATTTGGTGTTGTGGGTCAAGGATTTGTTAGGATCCTAGCCCAACAGGAAGAGTGGCTTAAAGAACAAGGCTGGGATGTTAAACTAGTCGCTGTATCTGACATTCAGAAAGGCTCAGTCTATAATCCCGATGGACTAAACATAGATACTCTACTCAATCTCATGTTGAATGAAAAGACGATAGCAGGATATCCTGATGGTGTGATAGGTTTTGACGGGACTAAGACAATAAGCGAATCAAATGCAAATCTGGTTGTTGAGGCATCCTGGAGCAATCTTGAAACAGGAGAACCCGCTCTTTCTTATGCAAGGAGAGCAATAGAAATGAGTAAGCATATTGTCCTGACGAATAAAGGCCCACCAGTGCTTGCTCTCAGTGAGCTCAAGAAATTGGCGCAGGATAATTCAGTAGAACTTAGATACGAAGGAACGGTTCTGAGCGGGACTCCAGCAATCAATCTTGGACAACTCAATCTTAGTCAATCTGGTCTTCGAGGGTTTAGAGGAATTCTCAACGGCACCTCGAACTTCATCCTGACGTTAATGGAGGAAGGCCAAGATTACGACGCTGCGCTGAAGCGCGCACAGGATGAGGGATATGCTGAAGCTGATCCAACAGCAGATGTGGATGGTCATGACGCTCAAGGTAAGGTTGTAATACTTACAAACTCTCTTCTGAATGCAGATATCAGACTCTCAGAGGTTCATTGTGAAGGAATCCGAGGCATGAGCAAGGATGATATCGAGTCAGCAAGAAAAGAAGGCAAACGATGGAAGCTCATCGCTAGTGCTGAGAGAATTGATGATGGAACGATTATTGCTTCTGTGAAACCCGAAAAGCTTTCTTTGAATCATCCTCTTGCATCGGTCATGGGTGCTACAAATTCAATCACCTTCTCGACAGAGTATCTTGGTGATGTGACGATAACAGGTCCGGGAGCTGGTGCGTTTCCAACGGGATACGCTATCTTCACTGATATCTTAGACATTATCAGATGTATTAAGTGAAGGAACCCTGCGATGTGTTCGATTTCAGCTTTCTCTCTCTTTCACACCCACTCTACACCGGTAGTACTTAATCCGGATACATCAAAATCTTGAATGAAACGAATCCTAGAATTAGTTTCCAGAGAAATGAGAATAGTATAATTAACTATAGTGAATGACGCCACCGGTAGCAATCCTCATACTAATCCATCTTCAACGTTCTTTATTCTCTTTACAAATTTCTTCTTCGTATTTTTATCAACCTCAGGTAACTCGGAGAGCCTTCGTAAAATATCAAGAAACGAGGAGTCTTTTCTTGCTGCCTCCAAGTCCGCATTCTTCTTTTCCATAACTGATTTTCTGTATTTTCGACCACTGATGATGCCCAAAATCGGCGTGAGAATATATACAGGTACGGTCAAAAACTCCAAGCCCGTAATTGCCCCCTCAGTAATCGTTAAGATCAATAGAGCTATTACAGTTATACCAAGTGCAAAAAACAGTCCATAGACAGCGGCATCAGCATCAGAAAACGGCGGGTTTATCTTCTGTTTCACTTCGATATATGTTAGAAGCTTTGAAGGGCTTAATGTACTGATCTCCCAGGTTTCGATATCTACAATACTCTCTTCTTTCTCATCTAACACATCAAATGGGTTAGTATTCATATCCCCCCACTGGACACGTTTCACTTCACATTCAGCATATTTCGAGTCATTCTGAAGGATCTTCTCTATTTCCTTGCATTTTTCATCTCTGTAGTACAGTCCATACTCCACGTCAGATACATCGATCTCAACTTTCACTCTCTTTCACACCCACTATACACTAGTAAGAGTAAATTGAAACCAAATGAGGGTTTCTGATAAACTGACAGCAAAGGAGAAGAAATGGCGCCACCGGTAGGCAATAACTATCCAAAAACTCTCTCCATATTCGCTGTACTAATACGTTCTGCAGATTCTGAATCTTTTGTATCAAACCAATATACACGCGCATGAATACCATAATGTAGCGATAGTAATATGGATAATGGACGGAATTTTCGTTCAACAGTTTCTGGTTTTATTCTATCTAGGTATATGAGCTGATCAAAATGTGCACCACTTCTTTCAAGTCCATCATACATCATCCTCGTTTTGAAACGACCATTATAAGATACCAAATCTAGAGCAGTTGGTTTAGCTTTTGATACAATAAAATCAAACGAATCTTCTTGGCGCCATAACTTCCATTGAGATACACGATTCACACGAATATGTCTATTCTGAACCAATGCTTCTCTCACCTTTTCTACATATTTTTCGCTAACTCCTGTTCGTTCTGCTACTTGAGCGTGACTTAGTTTAAGACTCTCCTCATCTGGAGTCGTCTCGTTTTGCTTGATTATCCATGGATTACTCCTAGCATTATTTACAATTTTAATAGTAGCAGATAGTTCTGCAAACGTTCCAAAATCAAGTGCAGTTACATTAAGTGGAAAGCGTAGCTCTAATTTTGTTGTTAATGTATTAACATTAATTCTTCGAAGGTTCAACCATTTACTGTAGATTGCACTAATTAAGGGATGATTATTTGAATCATAATCGAATTCAAAGATATTCCGGTCATCATCACCCACCCTATTCTTCCAAATCTCGAGTGCATCTAGTTGAATATCTCTTGGCTGATCGGGCAATGCAATTGGTCTACCCCACTCTTGTAGTTCATCTGCAATCGCTAGAATTACTGCAATTGGATGATTACTATATGCGAATTCGTTCTGAAAACTGGAAGCATGTAGTAAAATTGCAGATGCTATTTTGAGGTGTCTTTCCTTATATTCCCCCTCCCGATGATACTTCAAGAATTCAAGTGCACTTATTGCTGCATGTTCAGGCTTCTTTCCTTCAAGTGAATCTATTACGGCATCATATTCAATATTTACAGCTTGACATAGATATAACAAACCCTTGATGTATCCTTTCATTCTAATAGCTGGCATTGCATCTCCAAAATCGAAAAGGGAACATACCTTTGCTGCTGCGTCCGATACGTCACTTACGATTCCCCCAGCTTCTTGTACTGGATATCCAATATCATGAACCAATGCAGCTATTGTGAGGTCTAATTTCATTGAATCATCAAGATTTAGACGGTTTGCTAAGTATGATGCAATCAGAGCAGTTCTTAACATATGATGCAAATGATCTCGATAAACCTTGCCTCGAAATTTCGTTCTAATATGGCCAATTAAATCCTCGAACCTATTTATGTTAGAAGCTATTTTTCTAATATGGGATTCTTCTTTTGATGTTGATTCATACCACTCTTTCTTGATATTACCTAGGGTCTTACAGGCTTTTTCAAGTAGTGCAGTGAACAATGTTGTTGCGTTATCAGAACGACGTTTGTAATCTGTTTCTGTAGCCCAACCATTCAAGAAGTTTCGTAAGGTTTCAGGCTCTCGTAAGGTGACTGGTAAGTATTCAATAAGGCGTGTATCGAGAACAATCGTTCTTCCCGGAGTATTTAATGATGTCAACTACAATTCCTCCAGTCCCGAGAAATGCTAGATAATTCCATGTAATAAGATAATCGCAAATGGTTGTAATAGATTGAAACTCGTTTAATGATGTTGTTTTAGCTTTGAGATGATTTTCTCTTTGGTACATCCCTTCGATAAGTAGAGTAGATATTCCTTCATAGCTCTTCTAAGATAGTTCCCTATTATTGTAGTAAATTCTCTTTTCGTGTATCCAGTTTTTATGATCTCATCTCTTATTTCGGACTCTGTATCTCCATGAGCGATAGAATTTCTTAGATCGTATGCTGATTCCATATGTTCAACTATAGTATCACTTTCTGAAGCATCTTTATGAATCAAAGTTGCAACTCGCTTTGGCAGAATAGGTTTCTTCCTATCATCCTTGAATAAGAATAGAGCTTCAAATGCAATCATGTAGTCTATCATCATATCATAGGGATGTTGTCTTTCAATAGCATCATTCAGACGTTTAAGCGACAACTCAAATGCGGGGTTTTCAGGAGCACTGAGTATTGTATCAAGAATTTGTCTAAAATCATCAAGTTCTGCAGGTTCGAGTGAATATGATCCCCAAAAAGGTTTCATGACTGATGTAGACATCCCTCCACTTGGAGATAACCATCCTTTGTATCGTTGGATTATTCGTCTAAATCCAATGTCTCCTGATTTGAATAATCTCAGAGCTGATACAATTCTTCTGACTGTTGTTTGATAGCTCTGATATTCAAGAGGCGATTCAAATTCTTCTTCATTCTTCAATACATACTTCGGAGCTTGTAATCGCCAGTAAAGTGCATGCTGACTCATTTTATGAGATTCTTCCAATAACCTCTCTGATAGCAACCCATCTAATTGAGTCTGAGGTATTGCTGATATTTCCCAGCCATTCCCAAAATCTAATCTATCTGCTTTAGATTCAAATCCCTCTAGATGCACAAATACTTCTACCTCAACCGTATCGGTGTAAAAGAAATCCTCCATAATTTGATACACTTTCAAGAATGATGAAATATCCAAATCAAACCCTTTCACTTCAGACATAAGATGTTTTAGAAATTTTTCAACTACCATCGGGGTTTGGAGAAGAGAAGCGTTTGTGAACGAACCGACTCTATTTTCTAGATGGTTCTTCACAACATCATCTTTTTTCATGACTTCGATACATTGCTTAAATTCTGGTATCTTTCGGATAATTGACATATGCCGACTTAGAAATTCATTCATGTTGTATTCGTGATACTTTGAGATTATCAACCCAACTTGAGTCCAATTGGCTTTCCTTTTCTCAACTGTTAGCAGGTGTTTTCTTGATTTACACTGATTCTTCAGCATTTGCCAAACTACTTTTGAGAGATCAAAGAATGCATCTTTCATCTCGTTATTTCGGATTGAATTAGTTTCTCCCATGTATACCACGCTAACAAGTGCAACTCTCTTCACCCATTGATATAAGCTCGATGATGAATTGGGTGTTCTGTACTAGTTCAAAAGGCATCATTATCATTCACTTGTGACATCTGGTATCGACCATGGATTCATTTTTGACCCGTCTGACTTCTCCTGGTCAGTCCCCGATGCCATTCATCAACTACTCGGAGAATCCACGATGTCATTCCTACTCATGCAGACCCCCCTGCAAAACTTCACCAACCTCCTCGTCACCTACTTCATCGAAATATGGGATTTTCTCATCTTCATCGGTCAGATCTCTGGCATCATCGTACTTATCGGTGCCATCCTCTGGTTCACTGAAACTAATCAGAGCAGGGGAAAGGGTTTCGTCTTCAGCGGAGTCATGTTGTCCATAGTCATCGAGTATTTTGTTCTGTTTCCGCCTGCCTTTGCAGTGGTATAACTTGTAAAACATGAATAGTAAAAAGTAGAAGAAGTGGCGCCGTCGGTATATTACTTGCTAAAAGAAAGATGGACCATCTAACAACGCCCATCCTTTTGTTCTTCCAACCAGTTTGTAGTTTGATCTCTCTTGAAATAGTATATCGCTCAGACCTGAAATCCACTCCTTGCTATCTTGTGTGTCTGCTAATACACTCATTCGCAAGCATTGGCGGACCAATGCCTCTAGATCTGCTATGAACCATTTCAAATCCCTCTTCTCTCCATAGAACTCCTTCAAAGGTTTATTGAAATCTCTTCCAAATCCTTTCGAACCATGCATAATCGGGTTTCTTTGTCTATACACCAAGGCAAGAAAATCATAAACCGAACGACGAATACTGTTATTGTAGGATATCAATGAAACAACGCGGTATTGAGCGTCAGCCATCGATCCTTTGCAAAGTGATTCTATCGCGAGTACATAGTCAATGAACTTACTTGTATCATCCCGATTAGTAATTGCTTTGTCATACCTAAATTTCGCACGGCGAAAATGGTCTTGTTCAGTCACTTTCTTGAATTTTTCCCAGAAAATTGACAAATCATGAGAATATCTCTTGGACAAAATGTATCTATTTGGTCCGCTTAATAGAGCCAATTCGGGATGCCCAACCAAAATTGGGTTAGTAAACGAATAACTCTCACCCTCAATTATTAGATTTACCATTCTAATATGTGGAAGTGAGTTTGAGAAGACTCGTAAACATGAAGTAAATTGAATGGCTGTTGTTGCTGAGCTCGCTAGATGTTTGAAAATTTCACTCTTATCATGTAGCTTCTTTGCAAGATTCTCATCTCCAGCAATCTCTAAAACGCAACTAAAATCATCGTCTGTATAGCCTGAGAAGCGTTTTGTATCTGTGATTTGAAATCGATCATAAGAAGTCACCTTTCTAATGACTATCTGACTATCAATTTCAACATTTTCTTCAATATCGAAGTTGAATATGGGTGCAATGAGCCTAACTATTTTTTCAGGTTGACTAAACTGATGCATCAACTCATTCAACCCTCTCTGGTACAGGTCCTCATTCCACCAATACGGTGCTGCTTTGTTATTCCAATCATCTGATTGTTCATCTGCAACTATGGCCCGTTTCATTACTATTTTCAGAATACTTTCAGATTTGTTTCTAAATTGAAGAGGAAGTTGTTCAGAAACAGCAGATCTAAGATTTTCATACTCCTCGGTGGCTGTCATCTTATCAAAAATATCCTCAAAATCTGGAGTAGAGTATGTAACTTTTTTAGATGGAATTTTGATTTCGTCTTTTGGTGGGAATTCCATCCCTTCATCCAAGGCGGTGATTATCCAATTCTTTGACATCTCCTGAAATCTGAGAACAGCCTTCTTCAGGAGATCAGCTAATCCTTGTCTCTCTTTCTTTCTCATTGGAAATCCTCCGAAGAGAAGAACTGTACGATTTTCAACACATGAGCAATAATATCATCCATTTCATCATCATTGGGATTCCAGTTCTCATGCAAGACCCTGTTCCTAATCTTCCTGTGACTATCCGCTAGTAATAGCTCACGACTCTGACGGATGTTGTTTTCATCCATATAATCGCTCAGTTTTTTGAGAATTGAGTAATATTTCTCATCATCTTTCAATTCAATTCCTAATTCAGTGGCTTTCTTCTTGATGAACTGCTCTTCAATTGTTAGTGCAAGCATACTTGTGCTCCAGCTGTTTTCTTTACCAAGAGCCAGCTTTGCAAGCCCTATAGTGAAGAATAATGGTTGTTGCGAATTAATGGAAATACGTGTCTGAAGTTCTCCAATATATGAAATCAATAACAAACGCACAACAGCAGAATGGTCTGCAAGAATTTCTTCACCATCTACATACTCAACAAGATTTTCGATAATATCTGAGAGTAGTGCAACCTGATTCAGTACGTCCACTGGATCTCCAACTTTCGATCCGAAACGTATCATACGTTTTCCAACTTCTTCTGCATCATTCTCGATTTTGCTGTATTCTTCACCAATCCATTTTGTAAATTTTGGCTTTGCAAGTCTTCGAATTACTTTGAGAGCACATTTGAATCCATATTCCTGAATTAGTGCATGGTCATCAAGACTCAAATTTGAACTAACCTTCGGATTTGAGAGATCAAGTCCAGTTTCTCTCTTGATACATTTGAATATTCGATTGTTTAGCTCTTTCTGCAACTCACTCAATATCTACCACGGTCCAAGTACATTATCCCCAAATCAGTGATATAAGCTAGATGATGAAATGGGAGTTCAGTACGAGTTCAAAAGGTATCACACTCATTCACTGATGGCATCAGGAAGTGACCTTGGATTCATTGTTGACCCTTTGGACTTCTACTGGTCCCTCTCAGGTGCTATGTTATCACTACACGGAGAATACACGATGTCACACCTCCTCATGCAGAGCCCCCTGCAAAACTTCGCCAACCTAATCATCACCTACTTCATCGAAATATGGGACTTTCTCATCTTCATCGGTTAGATCTCTGGCATCATCATCGTACTTATCGGTGCCATCCTCTGGTTCACTGAAACCAATCAGGGCAGGGGAAAGGGTCTCGTCTTCAGTGGGGTAATGTTGTCTATAGTCATTGAGTATTTTGTTCTGTTTCCACCTGCTTTCGTTATGGCTTGATATAAATACAAGGAGCATTCATCACATCAGTGCAATCAAGATTCATAATATGCCCTCTTGAGAAAACTCTTCCTCGTTGAGGTATGTATTGAGGAGATTTACTGGTTCACTTCTACTTGCACGATAGTATAACACCGGGAGAATCATCATCAACACCAGTACAAAAGACCAAATTACTGGTTGAACCAGAATTGTACTAAGAAATCCTTCATAGACTGGTTGATTATCTAATGTTGATAATACTAAAAGTAGATTGAGGACATGCACAATCGCAATGGTTTCATAACCCTGTGGTACTGCAACATCAGTCATTTTAATCAGCAGATCTCTTTTTGCTTTTTCTCGGTTTGTTTGGAAATATTTCTGCTTTCTAGCTATTTCGAATGATTCTAGCCAGATATGATGGTGGTTCTTTGTATATTTTTGAATAAGGTATACTGTGGGTACAAATATCATCAAAAAGACAAATATGTCAAATATTCCTAGTTCTTGGGTTGCGAAAATCTCAGATGAAGCCATTAACCAAAGAAAAAGAGGTAGCATAGCTAACAGGGCAGCTATCAATGATATGATGTAAATTTTAAACATCTTATAGACTGCCAATCTATATTGAATCGATTGCAATCGTTTTGCAATTTCATATAAAAATGAAAGAACACCGCCAATAATGAAAATGACCAGTCCCATATTGAAATTTAGTGCTCGATTTTCAATTTGCACGATGGCAACTGCTAGACTAATCAGCTCGATTGCCAAGAAATAAATACCTACCCTCTCATCGAACCGTTCTGCTTTTGCTGGAGCAATTTGTGAGTTTATAAAATCTCTAACTTGGGATATCTGTTTAGCTGTTGGTTTCATAACAAACCCTACTAGTCTAATTCTATCCGTGGAATCATATAAACTGAAACACTCGAAAGCGATAGTTTGTTATTCATTAGTGTATTTGCACACTATTGAGAATCATGAGTTTGAGGTTCATTCTATCTATTGCAAAATATTATATGATATAATCAATCTAGCGTACACCCGTGGTTTGGAGGCTTGTAATTGTCAGATTGGAATTTAGAGTTTTGTGCAGGTTATATTGTTGAACCTCGTAAAGGTCAGGAAACAAGTAAAATCAAAGATTCACTGGTTGGTTTCCAAATAAACATCGCAAATATACCAACAGAGTTTTTTCTGAAGCTCTTCGCAATGGCCCCTGATAAGTATCCCATCAATGTAGCGTTCATCCCTGAAGAAGGCAAGCAAGAAAATGAGATACGAACATTAATCAGAAACATTGCCTTCGCAAAATCAACAGGAAAAGAGGTTGAAGCTCTAGCCCTAGCAGTCCAACTTGCGGGAGCTACTGATAACCGTTCTCAGTCAGGATTGTTAGTTATCCTCTCAGGTAAAACGAAGAAAAACCATCGCGTCATATTATGGAAATTCCCTGCGGATGAAAGTTTACGAATGTTAATCAAAGGTACCAAGAAAATTGAACTGGTAAGAGATGTGTTTTCTAGAAAAGGTACATACTATAAAGCAGCTATGTTCGAAGGTAGTACTGCAACAACTTCTTTCTGGAAAGGAAAAGTTCAGGATAACCAGGCACAGGACACCTTGTCAGAAGCAGCTGAATTCTGGATAAAGGACTTCCTCTGCGCAAGATCTGAATTGACTAATGTACATGGAACTCGGATAGCTAGCAAAGCTCTGAAGAAACTAATTGATAAAACAAAAGAGTTGGATAGAAAGGAATCACTAGTTGCTGCAGCTCGTGTTCTACGAGAACAGAGCGGCAAACGAACTTCCTTCAAGGATATAGCTGACACTTATCTGCCAGTAGAAAGCCGTCCAGAATTCATTGAAACCACCGGAACAGAAGAAATCTCTCAACAGACTTTTCAATTGGATAAAGAAGTGATAGAGAAACAATTCAAGTATAAATCGATAATACTTGACGATGAATATATGGTAAAAGGGCCACTGGATAAGTTTGATGAGGAGGTGAAAATAAATCCAATAGACAAGGAAGGTAAAGTAGAAGTTTCGCTAACAGGAAAAATCACCTCTGAATCTGTAAGAACACAGTGAGAAATAGGACATGAATATAATGACCTTTATTTCAATCTATAAGGATAAACTTCCGATTCTGGAAAAAGTATCTGAAGACATAAAGAAGCTTCTGAATGTAATTCTTCGTGACACACCACGAAAAGATGGAATATTAATTCGAGTAAAATCTGTTGAGAGTTTTCGTGAGAAATCTCTAAAGAAAGATGATAAAGGGAAGAAAAAATATAAGAAGCCTTTAGAAGAAATTCAAGATCAAATTGGTGCTCGTATCATTGTCTACTACAAAAGTGATGTGGAATCTGTAACAAAGAAAATACTTGATGAATTTTGTGAAGTTGAAAGTAAGATAATTGAACAACCAGATCCAGAAGCATTCTCATACCAAGCTAAGCATATTGTATGTTTAATACCTCCAGATATCGAATCCAAGTACAACAGTCCCATAGATTTCTTCGAACTCCAAATTTGTACATTATTCCAGCATGCTTGGGCTGTCGCAAATCATGACCTTGGGTATAAATCAATTCGTGATTTGGAATATTTAGAAAAGAGAAAAATCGCTTGGGCAGCTTCACAAGCATGGGGAGCAGATTTGATTTTTGATGAGTTGTGGAACGATTTAAACAGATAAAATGTAAAAGCGACTGAATAAAACTACTTCAACCCTTAATTTCTCGTATACTAGAAATCATCATGAATCGAGTTCTACTCACTTTTTGTGCAATGCCAACAATATTGATAGATAATTCGGGTAGATTCAGTAGCAAATCTTCAATCTCAGCCATTCTCGATTCACTGATTGGAGTTCGATGAGATATCTCGTCGAGAAAAGATATGAATATTGCACCTCAACAGCAACGTTAATATTGCTTTTACAGCCGACACCGTCAATAAGCCACCGTGGCTCAGTTGGTAGTGCGATGTTCCTTTGGGAACCTCACACCGAAAGCGACAGCTTTTAGGCGCATTTTGCGTCATGCCGCTTAAGCCTGTTACCTCTCAGTAGGTAGCTGAGAGCCAGACAGTTGTAACATGTCACATTTCGTGACGTGTGGCGAATGGTCGTAGGTTCGAGGATCAGTCACATTTCGTGGCCGATAGAAAACCCTACCGGTGGCGCCTCTTAACCATTGTTAATTATCTTGTACACATCAGCATGATGAATGAATCAATACCCCATTCGATCCAATCGCCTGCGATTCTTTTCATCAAGTTCTCTCAGTCCTGCCTTATATTCCTCAGATTTTTCCTCCTCTGAAATCAAGTAATGAAACTGAATGACTTTCTCATCTTCCTGTCTGAAAAAATCGTCCGTCTTGCTTGGAATATAAGGAGCATATTCTATATCATACCCCTTTTCTCTCAATGCATTCAGGGCATCATCTGCGCGAATCACACCAAGCCTCCCCTTTTCATTTGAACTACGAAGCATCTTCAGGAAGACCTTAGCCACATCAGGAAGATTTCTGAGTGCTTCTGTTTCCTCTTTATTGAGGGTACCAATATACCAAATTAATTGCCCTATTGACTCCATGGAACTATCGTTGTAATCCAAGATTTTGTCAACAATCCAATTGTCCAAAGCGTAATGAATCACTGAATCCACACTGATATCGATTTTGTTGTTAGTCCGAATGGTCTTCTGTAGAGCGATCTCCAGTTCACTTAGAGGCAATCTCTTCAACTCTGCATTTTGCAGTAGTTCCAAGAGAATACCTACGAATCTCTCTATTTCTTTACTGTTCATTCAACATTCCACCACCTATCCACATCCAGACCTTGATTCTTGAATTGTTTCAGTGCCTTTACTACATATTCTGAATGACTCTTAATAATGTCCTTTACTTTTGCTCTCTTTATAATATCATTAGGAGGAGCTATTATCATTATTTTAATTGATTCAAGTAATTCGTCAGGCACAGCGGTCCAAGCAACAGAAACCCGACCAGTTCTTTTATGATAGCGAATAGTATATGGTTTTGGACGATAATTTATTCCTAAACTACTAACAACTTCAATCTGATCAAGAATTAGTCTGTTGGGATTATCATGCACACATTTCCACAAGAATCGTGCGATGTTTCTAATCCTATCAGATTTCGAGTATCTTAATTCTTTTAACGTGCCATAATTAAGCACCCAACTATGTTTCTCCTTTTTCCCATGACTTTTAATGAAATCAATTTCCCTTTTCCCAATTTTTGGTTTTACTCCATAGATTTCGGCTTTGTTAGCAGCATCAAGAACATTCGTATGGGTCCATTGAACTTTCTTTCCACTAATAGTTCCATCTTGGGGTACTAGATCTTCTATTAATGCACATTTTGCTCTTGGTGAGAATTCCATAATTTCACAATAAAGTCCAGGATTTTGAACAGATCTATCACCTGAAGGGATACCAAAATACATCAGCATTACGCCTAACGGTGTTGGAAGGTATGAAAGGTACAGATTCTCATTTTCTCGTTTCTTTGGATTTAACATGATATCTCCAAAAACCTGCAAGTCTCTCTCAACTATCTTTATCCTACTCATTTCAGATTCTGCATATTCTAAGGTTCCATTTGGTTTAAGATGACAATCACTCACAGCTATTGCAGTAAGTCGGGCTAGAGCTTCTTCCAATCTTCTACCTTCGGGAAATTTCGGGTTAACAATCCCACCTTTTCCACTAGCTTTAGTTAGTTTTGTTATATTGTCACCAAGTTCGGATAGGGTCTTTCCAGAAATGTCATTTATCAGATGGATATAATCGCCGCAGACACGTCTAATCTCAGTATTGATACAGTTATCATCGATTTGTTCTGTGAACATTTGAGAAGCAAGTTCATGGAGCGTCTTCTCAATCTCATTGCGATTTTCTTGTGGAATTCCTAAAGAATCTCCTACATCACGGATATATTGTTCAAATGATTCCTTATCACGAAAATAGTAGTAGAGCTCGCTGTAGGCTGTTTCTAGTTGAATAGGAGTAACATTGGGTTTCCAGATGAGTAACTTACCATTAATCACACCATATCGAGTATTCTTATTCTTACCTGTCAAATTGTGAGATTGTTGAAATTCCTTATTGATAGTATGTGCTTTATTTTTGTTGAGGTTCAGATGTTGTTGAATATCAAAAGAAACTACTCGACCCTTAGGTTTCATTGCTTTCGAAAGAATACGGTCCATTGTTCTGAGGATAACTGAACCCACTGCAGAGGTCCAAGCTCGCTCAACCTCATCCTTCCATAATTCTTTGATGAGTCGAGGAACCTTACCCTTTTGTTTCCCTCGTAGATACTTCTTAGCATCCTTGTACTTTTCCTTATAGTCCGGACTTGCCTTAACTGAGGAATTTCTTTTGACCCACTCATCGAGATTTTCAGTTTTCAACTTGGAGCGAACAGATTCCTTGAACTTCTCACGTTCTTCCTCTGAGAGCTTGGCGAACATCTCGTCAATCTTTTCTTTCACTTTCTCCTGTTCGTTCTGCTCACTCCCTTCCTCAGTTTCTTGATAATACGGTCGATATTCAAGAGACCTGTCTATGTGTTCTTTTCCAGTCATAGCATCAACGATTATTCGTGATTCATCAACTTGCTCTTCTTCTTCTTGAGTTTCTAAATCCTCAACGAGCTCCTCTGCAAGTTCTTCAATATCCTGCTCAATCTCTTCAGGGAGTTCGACAGGCAGTTCAAGGTCATCTTCAACCTCTAGAGATTCAGTGAGTTCATCTTTAATGATTTCATCCGACTCTGTGGTTATTTCTTCTCTTTCAGTTTCAGACGAGGTTTCACGGGATTCATTTGAGGTGTCGAGGTGCTCTTTTTCAGTATCCTTCTTCTCTTCAGCAACTTCACTAATCTCTTCTTGACCTTCGGTAGACGATATTTCCTCGATTTCCTGTGAGTCCTTCACAACTCCTTTTTCTTTATGGTCCCTCTTAGGCTCGTCAACAGAGGTCTCTTCAATCGATTGTTCTTCTATGGTGATACGTTCCTTCTTTCTCTCAGGTGTTTCAACCTGTTCAGGTTCAGCTTCTTCAGATTCTGAGTTTTCAGGACGGACTATGGAGTTGCGAATCTTAGTAGACTGCTCTTGTACTTCGATTTCTGAATTTTCTTCTGAGGTCTGTTGGACTTCAGGTGCTTCTTCCTTCCCTGAATCAACTGACTCCTCTATCTCCAACTCAGCCTTACTCTCAGAAACCTCTCCAGTTTCCGTGACATAGACCATCCCATCGCTACTGTCGATATGAGATTCACTAGATACAGAGGTCTCTTCAGCTTCACCACTCTCAGTGGTTTCTTTGGATTCTGAAGATGTATCCTTCAATGATGATTCTTCAAGCTTGCTCTCCATATCATTGACAAACTCTTCATGGAGTTCTTCACGAACTTTCTCAAGATCATGACCAAGGTCT
>SDBU01000044.1_pt1 | contig 155042 bp, 126 predicted proteins | sample 2277071 | NCBI WGS metagenome assembly SDBU01 (sample SAMN10397929, study PRJNA504765) | marine sediment metagenome | isolation source: marine sediment core GS08_GC12, 126 cmbsf | place: Arctic Ocean: Gakkel Ridge, Loki's castle | collected 2008
TTTGTTCCTGCTTCGCCAGAGGCTACGACAGGATAAATTGGGTTTGAATTGGCTTTGTTTTGGCATAATATTGGCTTTAATTGGCTTTGAATTGGCTTTGAATTGGCTTTGTTTTCCCACTCCACCAAGTGTCCTTTTTATCATAATCCCTTGTTAATACTTTATTTACGTTCAACTTGACTTTTCGGAAATTGGCTTTGTTTTGCATAAAAAGTCTGATTTGTAAAGAACTCTCTATATCTGTAGAGGAATCTCTACAGATGTAGAGCAGCTTGCAGGCACGTAAGTCGTTTATTAACCACGGATTACGCTGATTAAACGGATTTCTAACCACAGATTTCATAGATTTTTTAGACGCAGATTTCGCAGATTTCGCAAAAGAATGTAGCCACAGAGGTTTTTGCCAACCTATGCGGACTTGGCAGCGGCTTTCTCGATACCAGTATCTGCAAAGCCTGCAGCCAGCATCCGCTGGGCCATCGGGGATGGCCGGCATAAGAATATGCAGGCCGGCAAAAATGGATTCTTTATTAGTCATTAATACACCAAAATGTTTAAAAATTTGGCTTTTATGATACAAAATAATGCTTTTTGATGTGTATCTGCTGATACGAAGACTTGGGCGACTTGCCCGATTCGTGCGGTTCTCCGCTAAATTCCTGCCATTTCTATGGCTGTTTGTATTATACCAAACCATCCCTGTGTGTTCAATAGAAATAAAACTTTTTTAAAAAAATAACCACAAATTTCAAACCACAGATTTCACAGATTTTTAAAGGCAGATTGCGCGGATTTTTTATTATGGACAGGTGGGGAGAGGATTGGTAGATTGTGGGCTTACAGGACGCAGATAATTTAAATGATTATTGATTAAGGATAATTGATTATTTATTGGATAAGGATGATTGGTTATTGTCAATGAGGCCGGGAAGGCCCCAGTGAGATAATGAAGAAATGATCTCACGGGGTAAACCGGCGTTTGTTTGAAATGATTATTGATAAAGGATGATTTATTATTGTAAACGAAGCCGGGGCGTTGGGATTAATGGCTGACTGGCCATACTTTGAAAGAAAAAATTTACCAAACGGCTTTAATTATTAGTTGGATTTAACATGAAGATTACTGACCTGATAAAGTTAGGGAAAAGGTCCCTCAGCATGTTCGAAAAGTACGTAGCGGATATGGGGATTGAGCCACCGATGAGATCTTACGTCAGGTGGTTCGTTACCAAGTTAGAGATGTCTGAGACAAGATCTCGCAGTGAAATGTCATCAGAGGTCATTGAGAAACCGGATTGGTCAAAGACAGTGTATGACTTTGTAGAGCAGAAGGTTAAGCCACTGCCGGAGTTCGAGAAATTAAATCAATCCATTGCCAATAAATACAAGAAAAATATCCACAAACTTGCGAAGGGAAGTAATGAATTAAGCCAGGTGGCACTCTGGCTCAGGACGTTCATCGTGAGACTCATATACGAGAAACTGGATGGAAAGTTAACGCAGGATTCCCTCATCGAATATGCTTCTCTATTCAAATCGGAATTAGAGCTATCGCCTTACGAATTCAAATACGTTTACTATTTGGATGGACTATTCGTAAAAGCCAAATCAATACAAATCAACGACAATGTCGTGATTCGGAAAACGCAGGCGAAAGACCTTGAATACACGAGGGACATTTTTCTTGAAAGATCAATTTCTCCGTATATGCGTACACCTTCATCCATCCTCGAAATCGAGATGTCCACAAGGGACGAAAAAGAATGCCATGAATATGCAGAAAGATTATTCAATGCTCTAAGACTTTATAAGCTTAGTTCCTTGAATTCTATGATGCAAGTGTCAAACAAAAAGACAATAATCTGGCCTCTCGGAACAACCCAAAGCTGGTCACACAGACAATACATCTCAAGTAAGAAGTATACGGTGACAACCAAGGAAGCTGATATTTTTGTCCAGTTCATCAATAGAATTGAGGAAAGACTGAATATCAGTAAGGACGAGAAGGAATATAGAAGCCTCCCTGTATCACTCGATAGATACAACTCGGCCCTTCTGGAATCGACTGACACCGGTAAAAGACTGATGAGTGCCGTGATGGGATTGGAATCGCTTCTTACCTTGGAGAAAGACAGAGGTGAAAATGCCTTCAAGTTAGGTATAAGAACTGCAAAACTGCTAAGCAATCTTGGATTTGATGCATTGAAGGTGAGAGAGTCAACAGAAGAAAGCTATGGTTTCCGGAACAAGGTTGTGCATGGTTCACATGTCTCGGAAGCGAATAAGAAGAGAATGAGTGAGATACTCCCCGATATTCTCAACTACCTCAGAGTATCCTTGACGGCTTTTCTCCTTAGCAAAAACGTAGCGAAGAACAAAATGGTAGACATGATTGATAGAGCAACAGTAAGTGATGCGCACAATGCGAAGCTAAAGAAGACCATCGAGATCAATACGGGAGAATTCGCAAAAGTACTATCTTAAAATAGGGATACTTTGGCTGTTGAAGAACGGCAATTGATAAAATAAGGCCAGTCGTATGTTAAAGGCTTTGGCGAGTGCAAAGAAGACGGTGAGTGTCCCTAATAAGTGGAGGAATATCTTATGGAAGTTGCAGACTTTGTCGTTCGGCTCTTTGAAGCAGTTGCGTGGCCTATTACTATATTTGGTATTATACTAATATTTCGGCGACAATTTGCTATGGCTGTTCTCGGCCTTTCAAAGCTAAGATTCAGAGGCTTAGAGGTAGAGTTTGACAAGTCACTTAGAGATGCTGAGGATAAGGCTAGAGGATTGGGGTTAGCCTCACCCGAAGATATAAAAGAAATACCTGAAGAACTTGTGCCAACATCTGCGTATGATAGGTTATTAGAAGTCGCTATGATATCGCCGCGTGCTGCCGTAACGGAGGCTTGGAGAACAATTGAATTTTATACTATGGAGGCTGCCAAGGCACATGGTATTAAGGTAGGGGGAGCGATAGCAGGAATAAGGGTCATTCGTAAATTGGTGCAAAGTGAAATGCTAGAGGGAGGTGCGTTAGGACTGTACGAGAATCTTCGTAAGATGCGTAACAAGGCAGCTCATGCGAACGAATTTGAAATAGATTCCGAAGACGCAGTTAGGTATGTGGATTTAGCTCTAAGCATGGCCAATAGTCTAAAAATATTGTTTAACAAAAAAAAGAGTAAGTAAATTGAGGTCGGATAATTAGTCGTTAGTTGTTAGTATTTAGTATATAGCCGGTTGAGGCCGAGAAGGCCAGCCCCAGTTAGATAACCCCAGAGAGATAACGCTCCGCTATCTCACGGGGCAGGCGCTCCGCTATCTCACGGGGCAGGCGAGTGGAGAGAAAAGTGAAAAGTGAAAAGTGAGAAGGGAGAAGGGAAAAACGGTTGGACGGTTTAACGGCATGGGTGAGCGTTATAGAATAAGAACGGTGGGGCAAGGCACCACCCTACAAAACTGGAGCGTGAATTATATGCGATAGCCAGAAAAAAGGTGTGCAGTGCACACCCTACCAACTGCTTTTGGCGAGTGTACAGAAAACGGCGGTTGGACCTAATAAGTTTCTAAAATGGGAAAAAAGAAACTAACTATGAAATTGGAAAAGTTTATGAATTGGTTCTTCAGACAGCATTTTGATGAGGCAAAGTGGGAGCAGATAAAGAACCAGGAAAGAGCAAATCCTTTAATATTTAACTTAAAAAAAATATTTTGCATATTATCCTATGTTACCGTTTGTGTTATCTTTATAATTTTGCCCCTTGTTGTCATACTTTGGAGAATATTTAATAAATAATTTTAATCCTGTTTTGAATAGAAAAGATAATATAATCCAAAAAGGGCAAAAACAATAAGTAAATCGGGATGGCCAGCAGAATAGGGAAATTAGGATTATGGACAAGGAACAGAAGCAAAGATTCGATAAGCTTGAGGAAAGTATTCATAAGGTCTATAGATTAATGAGATTAATGCTGGCTATTGGAGTCGGAGTATTGGCTGGATGCCTTGTATTCGCATTAGGAGCTTCTATAAAGATATCAGCTTGGACTGCAATTGCTAGTATGCTTTTTGTCGAGATAGAAACCATATATGAGGCCAAAAGACGAGCAAAAAAGAATAAGTTAATCGAGAAATCCAGGAATTAATTGCTTTGTCCCCAGAGAGATAACCCCAGTGAGATAACGCTGTGCTATCTCACAGGGCAAGCGTTTCGCTATCTCACGGGGCAGGCAATAATAATATTAAAAAACAAAAATTCGAAGTATGACCCCCCAAATAAATTTGAGGGGCTAAACAGGATTGAGATTGCCATACTCGGCTTCGCCTCGCTCGCAATGACAATCATCAATTGGGCTGTCACAGAACACTACTGATTGGCGACTGAATCCGCAATTTGTCGTCCTATTCACACTTCACGTTGCACTAAATAGGATTTTTATCGTTCCAGGCCGATTTTTAGCTGCTCAAATACTGTTTTACAGCCGATATTTTAAGGAGTCTCATTTTACAACCTATTGCAAAAAGAGTGCTTAACCATTATTATAGCGTAGAAAAGCTGATTTATACGGGGTCGAGTATGGAAAAAAACAGTCCCGAAGTATCGGTAGTTGTGCCTCTGCTGAACGAGCAGGACAATATCAGTCCACTCTATGAACAAATTACACAAACCCTGACCGGTAAATACAACTACGAAATCATATTCGTGGACGACGGCAGTACCGACGACAGCTTCACCATACTAAGCAAGCTGCAAAAGGCGGACAACAAAATGCGTGTCATTCGGTTTCGGAAAAACTTTGGCCAGACTGCGGCGCTGGCTGCCGGTTTTGCCCACGCACGAGGCAAAATTATTGTGGCAATTGACGCCGATTTGCAAAACGACCCGGCTGATATACCGAAAATGATTGAGAAACTCAATGAAGGATTCGATGTTGTAAGCGGCTGGAGAAAAAAGAGACACGACAACGCCATCACAAGGCTGATTCCCTCCAAAATCGCCAACTGGCTAATCGCTACAATTACACGGGTCAAACTGCACGACTTCGGCTGCACACTTAAAGTGTACCGCAGCGAAGTCTTAGCTGAAACGAAATTGTATGGTGAAATGCACCGGTTTATCCCTGCTCTGGCAAGCTGGAACGGCGCCAGTATCTGCGAAATGGTAGTCAACCACAGGCCCAGAACGGCCGGCACTGCCAAATATGGCCTCGGCCGCACTTTTAAAGTCGTTTTAGACCTGATTACCGTAAAATTCCTCGGCTCGTTTTCCACAAAGCCAATCTATATCTTCGGCGGAATCGGACTACTAACCGGGTTTGCTTCGGTATTCTCAGGCTTGGCGGTACTCTATCAAAAATTCATCTCTGCTACACACCTGCCCATGAACAGAAATCCCCTCCTGGTTTTAACAGCCATGCTGGTTACCACAACCATTCAGTTCATCTTGATGGGCCTGCTCGCCGAACTCCTGGTCCGAACGTATCACGAGTCACAAAATCGCCCGACTTACGTCATCAAAGAGATTCTGGAATCGCCGGGTGGCCGTCGTGACGATACTGGAGGCAAGAAATGAGCAAACCTGCTCGAAAGAGAATGCCGCCGAAAAAACATGCTATACCTCAAAAACGAGAATCCGCCGTCCTTGCTGCACTTCAAAGTAACAGAAAGTTTGTGGTCATTGCAATAATAGCGATTGCGGCGGCAATACCTTTCGCACTTGGAAAATACTTCGAGCTTAACACACCCGGGCCCTATGACAGCGGAGCGTATGTCTATTCAGCCAAAAGAGTAGTTGACGGCGCAGTCATTGGTGTTGATGAGATACCCAGCGCCCAGCTGGGAACGCTGCTGGTAAATATGCTGGGAGTATGGCTCTTTGGGTTTAGTGAAACCGGCCCCAAATTGATTCAGGGGATTTTGCAGGCAGCCGCCTTGGTGCTTATGTTTATTGCTTTGCGAAAGCTTTTCGGCACACTACCTGCGGCGGTTAGTGTTATAGTGGCTTCAATTTATCTTTCGGCCCCGCTCATCGCAAAGTTCGGTAACGTCAAGGAACAATATATGATTGCCTTTATGGTGATGGCGATAAGCTGTTTTGTTCTGCGACAGTTGGACGGCAAATGGTGGTGGGCCGTTTTGGCAGGTGCCTTCGTGATATGGGCCCCTTTGTTCAAGCAGACAGGAGCCTCTGCTATGGCCGCAATAGGTCTGTTCGTTCTGATTCAACCGGTGTTCAAGCACAGAAGCTGGAAAAAGACCGCCTCGGACATAGGACTGTTAGCTGCGGGGGCGGTGATTGCAATAGCGCCTGCATGTGTCTGGCTGCTGACCTGCCACGGTGGCCGGATGTTACCATATGCCTTTGTATGGAAGCCGATAATCTCATCCTTTACAAGTTCTCCAGAAGAACCCGAAGGTAATCCGGCAGAATCCGACGCCGATGACGGTGCCGTTCAGAACACCTCTACCAAGCAGGGACTTTTAATGAAGTTGTTACCGGCATACGTTAGCGATAGCTGGCAAATACTAAAGCCCGAACAAAAGAGACAGGCAAAGCTTAGAGTGCTCCGCTGGTATTGGCTGTTAATACTGCCGATAGCTCTTGCGGCGGGCGCGATTGCAATAAGAATCGTACGGCTGATTCGAAGGACTGCACCGGCAGGGAAAGCTGGGAAAATAAACTATGACCGCTTTGTGTTCCTTTTTGCTGTCTGGTGGCTGTTGGATATGGCGTTTGTATGGATTAGCCCGCGTTCCTATGAGCAGTATTATCTGCCGTTAAACGCTTCGGCCGCTATGCTCGGGGGATACCTCATTGCCACTTATACAAAGCTGCTCGAAAACCCTGTAAATAAGAACGTTTGGAGGGTCGTTGGTTTGATAGCTCTTCTGGTTATGATAGGGATGTCGTGGCACATATTCTTCGGCATATACAGAAGCCCACACACCGGCGTAATCTACCGCAACCCCGCCACCGGTGAGCCAGAAAAACGAAGGGGGTATGCACAGAAGCTAAAAGAGATAGCCAACCGAAAGGAAGGAGCAAAGGGTTCCTGGGAAGTTTTGAGCGATTACATACGCAATAACTCTACAGAGAGCAATAACATTTACGTCTGGGGCTGGGTGCCGGGAATATATGTGCAGGCACAAAGATTGTGTCCGGTGCCGGAAGCGTTTGAAGGGACAATGCATACGCTGTCCCCGGAAGTGCTCTCGAAAAAAATTGAGGCAATGGTAAGCACCTTTGAAAAAGAGCCGCCGAAGTTTATTGTTGACACACACAAGCTTCATTTCCCGTGGAACAGGCCGCCCTTGGAATTATGGCCGATTGTACGAAAGGGATTTATAGGGATGAAAGAATCCGGTTTTTTGCCGGCCAACAAACAGATAATAAACCGATACGATGCAAGGTACTCGGAAATTCTGCATGAGCAAATCGAAGCCGATGAGGCGCTCCGGTATGAGGCAATGAAGCCATTGAGGGAATTTGTTATGAACAACTACCAAATTGCTGAACTCAGGCAATATGTAAGAACCGGAGACGGTCGGCTCCTCCACCGAATGTTCGGAGAGAACGTCCTTTTCGTTCGGAAATAAACGCAAAAACCACAAAAAGATGGATGGATAAGAACCTAAAAAAGCAGCAGGAAATCTATGACAGAAGCTGGCGCAGCGGACTTAAGGCGGGCAGGGAAGAGTATGGGAACCTGCAGACGAATCTGGAATTCATTGCACATACCGATTTGCTCCGGCCAAATTATAAGATTTTAGAAGTCGGCTGCGGCATCGGCAGCATAGTGTCTGAACTGACTAAGCAGGGATACAATATTACAGGCAGTGACATATCACACGAAGCAATTGCTTACGGCCTTAAAAGGTACGGTGACATTCAACTCGAAGTGCAAGCGGCTGAAACACTACAAGTTGAAAATGAGACTTTCGATATCGTGTTGAGCTTCGATTTGCTTGAGCATATTGCCCAGGTTGATAGGCATATAAGCGAAGTTTTTCGTGTTCTTCGCCCCAGCGGTTATTACTTGTTCCAGACACCAAACAAGTACAGTAACATCATCTTTGAGACTTTGCAGACAAGAACACTGCGATGGCGCAACTACCACCCTTCACTGCATTCGCCCGGGCAATTAAGGCGGCGATTGTCCAGGCACGGATTCGAAACACGATTTGTCAAGATGAATCCTATAAATGAATTCACTATAAAGAAACTCAAAAAGCTCGGCCCTGTAGGCAATATCTTTAAGCATATAAACTTTCGCCGCATGCCTCTTATCCTGCAGACGAATCTGTATGTCATCGCTGAGAAAATAAAACAATGAAAATACTGATGCTTAATTACGAGTTTCCACCGATTGGCGGCGGAGCAGGAAAAGCTCATCTTTGTATGCTCAAAGAGTTCGCGGGCAACAACAGTCTGGCCATAGATGTACTAACCTCTGCACCCCAGCCCGGCTTCACCGTTGAGGACTTCTCAGATAATATCACCATCTATAAAGTTGGGGTGCATAAAAAGAATCTGCACTTCTGGCGAAAAACCGAGGTGATAGAGTGGCTCATTAAAGCCCAGCTTCATTATCGCAAGCTGTTGCGGGAAAATAATTATGATTTAGTTCACGCTTTTTTTGGCTTCCCAACGGGATGGCTGTGCTATAGAAGTGCCAAGATTCTGCCATATATTATCTCGCTGCGTGGTTCGGACGTGCCGGGAGAGCACGCAAGATTAAAACTTGACTATAAGCTCTTAGGACCCGTGTTCAAGTTCATTTGGAAAAAGGCCGCTATATTGATAGCATGCAGCGAGGGGTTGAAAAGTCGGGCCCTAAGATTTCTGCCATCGGTCCCAATTGATGTCATCCCAAATGGCGTTGAATTGGACCGGTTCCATCCTCCGGAAACCAACAAAAGGACTGATACCCTTCAGCTTCTGACCGTTGGCAGATTATCTGTTACCAAACGGGTGGAATTGCTCATCGATACGGTTGAAATGTTGCACAGAGATGGCCATAAAGTTCATTTCACTATAGTTGGCGGTGGGGGAATGGAGCAGAAGCTAAAAAGAATCGTCTCGGAAAGAAACCTTAGTGACATTATCGAGATAACCGGCAGAATCAGCTCGGGGAAAATGCCGCAAGTTTACCGCCAAAACGATATTTTTATAAGTGCCACTATGCTGGAGGGAATGAGCAATGTGTTTCTGGAGGCAATGGCCTCTGGACTGCCGATAATTACCACTCGCTATGAAGGTGTCGAAGAACTGATGGTGGACAATGGCATCATCGTGGAACATCCGGACCGCAAAGACATCGCTGCTGCAATCAGAACGCTGAGCCAGGACCGGCAGGCCTGCAACTCCTTCTCTGCCGCATCAAGAAAACAAGCAGCTTCGTTTACCTGGTTTTCAGTAACCGACCAATATATTGCACTTTATAAGAAAGTCATAAATAACAAAAAAGGCAACTATTAGAAGAAAATATATGTGTGGCATAGCAGGTTTCAACTGGCAGGATAAATCCATCATAGAAAAAATGTCGGAGACTATGAAACACAGAGGGCCCGACGACCAGGGTCTCTATGTGGACGGCAGTGTCTCTTTAGGCCACAGGCGACTGTCAATCATCGATACTTCCGAAAAAGGCCACCAGCCTATGAAGTTTAAGAACTTGGTCATAGTCTACAATGGCGAGATATACAACTTCAAGCAGCTAAGAGAACAACTCAAGGCCAAAGGCTACGCTTTTACTTCCGATTCAGATACCGAAGTTGTACTCTACAGTTATCACCAATGGGGACCAGCTTGCGTAGAAAAATTCAATGGAATGTGGGCTTTATGTATCTATGACAAGCAGAAGAATACTTTCTTCCTGTCAAGAGACCGATTTGGAATTAAGCCTCTTTATTACTATTTCGATGGCAGCCGGTTTATCTTCGCTTCATCATTGAAAGCTATCAGGAAACAAAACCTGGACTTAAATATCAGTACACCGGCCCTGAACTTCTTTTTTTATCAAAAATACATTGGCAATGACTTGACCATATTCGAAAACTGTTACAAACTCAGGCCTTCTGAAAACCTGGTGTTCGACCTAAACGAAAAAAAACTCACCCGAACAAAATACTACAACCTCGAACAGCAAATCCGCAAACATCAAGAGACCGCACTAAAGCAGAGGCTCGAGTCAATTGAAAACATTATCATCAACGCGGTTGAAAAAAGACTTGTTGCTGATGTGCCGGTAGGAAGCTTCCTCTCCGGCGGAATCGACTCATCCCTGATTTCCGCTATTATCAGTAAGAACCATAATGACTTCGACACTTTTTCAATCGGTTTTAAGGATAAATCCTACGATGAGCTGAAATACTCAAAACTCGTCTCAGAATACATCCGGACCAATCATCACTATGATTTTTTGCAAATCGATGAAGACACCATTAAATTCGTATTAGAGAACATGGATGAACCTTTCGGCGATGCATCCGTGCTGCCGACCTATCTGCTGTCGAAAATAACCCGCCGTAATGTCACCGTCTCCTTATCCGGCGACGCCGGAGATGAGGTCTTCGGCGGCTATGATACATACAAAGCGTACAAACTCGCCCGATATGTGCCAAGAACCGCGATGAGATTATCAAGGTATTTGATTAACCTGTTGCCTCCCTCTGATAAAAAGATGGCTTTGACCTTTAAGATGAAAAGATTCGTAAGAGACCTTGACACTAAGATAAATAGAAGACACTTAAACTGGATGGCAACTTTCAACGACTCACAGAGGCAAAAACTGCTGAACGATAAGTTCGTAGGTACTGAATCTCTTATCAAATGTGGCCCTGAAAAAGACTTTCTTTCCATACAGCTCAACGACATTCACAGCTATCTTCCGGAAGATATTCTAAAGAAGGTTGACTTTGCCTCGATGCTAAATTCCCTTGAGGCAAGAGTACCTTTCCTCGATCATGAGCTGGTTCCTTTGGTTTTGTCTCTGCCGGAAAAATACAAAGTGAGGGGCCTTACAACAAAATGGCTCTTGAAAAAAATCGCTTGCGACTATCTGCCCAAAAATATAGTTAACAGGCCCAAAAAAGGATTTACCGTCCCGATTTCTAAATGGATTAAAAAAAGCGATTTAATCCGGGAGTTTGTAACTAATCGCAGGCATTATGACCACAACCTCTTAAACTATGAGTATGTTCAGGGCCTCTTTGATGCCCATATTAACAACAAAGAAGATAATGCCAGACACTTATGGCTGGTCTTTGTTTTCAATTATTGGATGTCCAGCCAGTTATAAAGACCGAATATCCGCTCTATAACTGAATCAGAACACACGTACCGGCTCGATTAATACTAACCGGCTCGTAAGGCGGGATAAATTCAGCGGAAATCGCCGCTTGTGCACACCCAAAGTGGTGGGGTGGTGGACCCATTTCGAGCGAAAAAAGGCCGTAAAAAAGGCAAAAAAATAAAAACTCAGTTGACTTTCAGCAGACAATGTCTATGATTATAGATAGTAGAGAATTGGAACACCTGAGGAGTATCTGAAACGATCCTTTGCGTTTGTTTTGATCTAATTGCGCGGAGCAGGAATTAGAAAAGGCAAATTTAATTGGATGTAGAAATTATGAAAGCGAAAATGTTTTTTGTGGCACTGGTTGGTCTGTTGGCTCTGTGTGGACCAGTTTTGGCGGATGAATTACTTGTACCTGACGAATACGTTACGATTCAGGCTGCTATCGACGCGGCTGTGGATGGTGACGTTGTTATTGTCGCCGACGGCACCTATACTGGAACGGGAAACAAAAACCTCGATTTTGGCGGCCGGGCAATAACAGTGCGATCAGAAAATGGCCCGGAGTTTACCATTATTGATTGCCAAAATGATGGCCGAGGTTTCTACTTCCACACCGGTGAGACTCAGGATTCTGTCGTGGCCGGACTCACTATTACTAACGGTTCTACTGATTATGGCGCTGGAATACGCTGTGATGTAAGCAGTCCTACTATCGACAACTGTATATTCAAAAGTAACTCAGCCGTCATCTTAGGTGGTGGAATTCACGCTGGAAGTTCCTCACCGATAGTGACTAACTGTACCTTTGAGGAAAACCGAGCGGGGGATCACGCTGGAGGTATGTCCTGCTCACGCAGCAACGCGCTTATCAGCGGATGCGTATTCATAAGAAATGTTTGTGATAATTACTCCGCCGACGGAGGTGCCATATTGATTGCAAGTGATACCTCAGCAACGATTGTGAATTGCCTGTTTGTGGGAAATTCAGCCGCCGAGTCAGGCGGTGCAATCAGAATCGACCGCAGCTCACCGGCTATAATTAACTGTACATTCAATGGAAACTCAACTAGGATTGGAGGTGCGATTCATAACGCCCCGTACGCTTCGCCGATTATCACTAACTGCATTTTCTGGGGGAATTCCGCATCCTTGGGAGATGAGATAGACAATAACGGTGACTGTCATCCGACTATTAGCTACTGTGATATCGAGGGTGGATGGAACGGCCCTAAAGTGGTTAACCGACATGGCAGCTCTACTATCGATGGGGGTGGAAACATCGATGCTGACCCGTTGTTTGTCGATGCCTCAAATCCCGACCTGTATGCACGCGATTATTATTTGTCTGATGAGTCACCGTGTATCGACGCCGGTATGGATGCGGGTGTTTATACTGATATCGAAGGCCAAATACGTCCAATGGACTTTCCTGACGTGGACAACAATGGTGATTTGCCCGAGTTTGATATCGGGGCATACGAAGCTGTTCCACTGACAGAGCTTGAATTAGCTGTGTCAAGGATAGAGGATGCAATTACTGAGAAGGTTGAGGCGTTGGAAAGGATCGATGCTGCGCTGGAGAAAGAGTGGGCGGCGTACGAAGCACTTGAGGAATTGCTTGAAACCGGAGATTACGGCGATTTGAAGAAGGACGACATCGTTACGGCTATGCAGAAGATTTACTCGGCCATTCAGCATGAGGAGCTTTCGAAGAAGGCACTGGAGAACAGCATTAAAAAGCTGCTCTATTCGCTAAGCGCACTGGGCTATGGTCCTCAACCGCCGCCTCCGCTACCTATGCCGCCTTCACCCCCGGCACCATAAGGAATCTGATTATAAAGCGGATGAACAATTAAAAGTGGCTTCAACCGAAATGGCGTGGTTTCGTTTACTGTGAGACCACGCCTTAATTATTGCGCCTGTCCAAAAGATGCAATAAAGACAGCAAAAGAATAATCAAGATAGTTTCTAAGCTGGTCGATTATTGAGCTGTGTGCTGATAGTTTAAATTCAGCTTATAGAAGCACCAAATGTTTCAATTGACTTGGTCGGGTAAGGCGGTATATTCGTGACAGCGGCAAGATTATGGCTGAGTAAGGATTTATGTTGATGTGTTCGAGCGATAAATCAACACCTATACGGGTTTGTTTCATAGCTCCAAAGGCATATCCATTGTTTAATCCTGATGTGAAAAAAGTTTTTGGCGGCGCGGAAGTGGACCTGTATTTTCTTGCGACGGAGCTGGCCAAAGACGAGAACTTTGCAGTAAGTTTTATCACTGCCGACTACGGCCAGGAGGATATCGAAACCATTGACAATGTCAGGATTATCAAAAGTGTGGATTTCAATAAAAATTCCCTCGTTGGCGCTACCAGGGTCTGGCAGGCGATGCACGCAGCCGATGCTCAAATATATTTTCACGAAGCAGTATCCTGGGGCACATTCTTAGTTGCACTGTTTTGCAGCTTGCACAAAAGAAAATTCGTTTATCGCACAGCTAATCAGGGCGAAAGTGATGGAACTTTCCTCAAGGGACAACGCTTGTTAAATAGAGCTTTTTCCTGGTCTCTGCATAAGGCGGGAGCTGTCATTGTGCAAAATAAGATAGATAAAGCGAATCTGCGAGACTCTATAGGTATTGATTCGATGGTAATACCTAACGGCCAGCGGCTGGCCGAATCAGGTCATAAACAACGCGATACAGTACTATGGGTCGGCCGAAGCTCGCATTTAAAAAGACCTGAGCTTTTTATAAAACTGGCTGAGCATATCCCTGATGAAAACTTTACGATGATTTGTCAAGAGGCAACGGGTGATGAGAGTTACAAGGCTTTGCTGGCTGAAGCAAAGGAGGTTGATAACCTGCAATTTATTGAGGCGGTGCCTTTCGCAGAGATTAGCAACTACTTTCAGCAGGCGAAAGTGTTTGTAAATACGAGTGATTCGGAAGGTTTTCCGAATACATTTATTCACGCATGTAATTGCGCAACACCGATATTGTCATTGAAAGTCAACCCGGACGATTTCATAAACAGGCACAATTGCGGTATCAGCTGCAATGGCGATTGGCAGCGGATGGTTGATTCACTCAAGGATATGCTTCAAGAGGACCGCTGCGTGGAAATGGGCGGGAATGGAAAAAAGTACGTTGTAGAGCACCATGATGTAGGAAAGATTATAAAACAATATAAGGAACTTTTCAAGGAACTTGTTAAGCACAAGGATAATCCCGCATGATTAGTCTTCAGCACGTTAATTCAGATACTACAGCAACGCTAAAGACGATAGGAGTAAACGAACCATGACTGGCCAAGCAGTTCAGCCCATCCGGATTTGTTTTGTTATTTTAAGGGCTTATCCACTTTTCAATCCTGATGCTAAGGGTGTAATTGGAGGCGCTGAGGTTGATTTATACTTGCTGTCTACGGAACTGGCAAAGGACAAAAATTTCGATGTCAGCTTTGTGGTAGGCGATTATGGCCAGGAATCGATTGAAGTTCGCGAAGGTGTGACTGTTATTAAAAGTGTGGGTATAAGCAAAAGTCTTTTTCTTGGAAGTTGGCGTATCTGGCGAGCTCTCCGACAAGCCAATGCTCACATTTATTTAGGGAAAGCTTTTTCTTTGAACACGTTTCTGCAGGCTCTTTTCTGCAAAATTCACAAACGAAAATACGTTTATCGAACGGCCCATTCGAATGAGTGTGATGGCACATATATCAGTAAACATCCCTTTAGAAGCAAAGCAGTCATCTGGGCTCTTCGCACGGCATACAAGGTTTTAACACAAAATCATACTGATGCAAAAAATCTTTTGAAGACTGTAAATATTAGTTCTGAAGTGGTTCGTAATGGATGCCGCTTGAAACCTTTACATAAAACGGTACGTAATGTCATATTGTGGGCGGGGCGCAGTGGTCCTTTGAAAAAACCATATCTTTTTCTCGACCTCGCTCGTCAAATGCCTGAACTGAGCTTTACTATGATTTGTCAAAGAAATGTCGGTGATATGAACTATGATAGGCTTGTTAAAGAAGCCGGTAAAGTCGATAATCTACAGTTTCTTCGCAGAGTGTCGTACCATGAGATTGAAGACTATTTTGAGAGGGCCAAGGTCTTCGTCAGCACAAGTGATGCAGAAGGTTTTCCCAACACCTTCATCCAGGCATGTAAGTGCGCCACACCTATCTTGTCGTTGAATGTTAATCCGGATGGTTTTCTCGACAAATACAAATGCGGCATGTGTGCAAATGGCGATTGGGAACTTTTTGTGGACATGTTAAAAAAACTGCTCAACACCGAAACTGCCGAAAAATTAGGCAATAATACAAGAAAGTACGTTGAAGAACACCACGACATTACTAAAATCGTGGAGCAATATAAGAGCTGTCTTACTCAAATCGCTCAAAGATAATAAGGATTTGTGTTTCTTGGCTGTCCTGGTCCATAATCCTGCGAAGTGTCAAACAGAACAGTTTTATTTTTGACAGAGACCTGATATATTAGCCGAAATGAAGCTCGGCAGTGCATTATATTTATCCAGGCCCTTTGGCTCTCGAAGGACAATAGGAGCAACAAAATAGAAAAGGATGAGAAAATGATAGGGAAAGTTCTTCTCAAACTGTTACCGCTTTTAATATTATATTTTGCGGTCTTTTTTACTCTTGCAAAAGATTCCCTCGATTACGGTGACGAGCTAAGGTATGCCACGTACGCCGAAAATCTAACCAAAGGATTCTATGCCCCTTCAGACACGCGTGCTCTGCCCAACGGACCGGGCTATCCGCTTCTGCTCACTCCATTTGCGTTCTTTGGTATTCCCTGGTACGGGGCGAAAATGCTAAATCCGGTCTTCATTTTTCTGGCGGTTTGTTTCATTTACTGTGCTCTCAGAAACTACATGTCGGAAAAAACATCCTTTTTTTTCGCATACTTATTTGGCCTTTATCCCCCATTTTATGCCGAATTGTGGTTGCTGCTGACAGAGCCTTTTGCTTTGATGTTAGTCAGCCTGTTTGCATTACTTGTAATAAAATGGTTTGGCGGCGGCAAGCTTCGCCATATGCTCCTGGCCGCAGTTGTTTGTGCGTTTATTGCTCTGACAAAAGTCTTTTTCGGCTATGTTGCTTCTGCCGCTTTGTTGTTATCACTGGCGCTTTCAAAGTGGAGCCCCACCTCCCGAAAGACCATACCGATTTATGCCATAGCCTTACTGCTTTGCGTACCCTATCTGGCGTACACTTACTCTCTCACGGGAAAATTCTTCTGCTGGGCGAATTGGGGCGGGTATACTCTCTACTGGAACTATACTTCTCATCCGGACGATTTGGGCGGCTGGAAATCTCCCGAAGATGTAGCAACACGTCCTGAATTAGCACACCACCGACCTTTTTTTGAGAAACTCCAGAAACTTGACTGTGTCCAAAGAGACGAGCTCATGAAGAAGAAAGCCATCGAAAACATACTCAATAATCCCCGCAAAGCGGCCTTGAACTACGTCTGTAATCTCGGAAGATTGTTTTTGAATTTCCCCTTTTCGTTTAAGCATCAACATCCCCGGACATTACTATATATGGTGCCTAATACCCTGGTTGTAGGGGCGATACTATTGTCACTCTATCCGCTCTTAAAACTTCGCAGGTTCCTGCCTGCGGCTATTGTACATGCTTGTGTTGTCTCGGTTATATACGTTGCAGGCCACTCTTTGTTATTAGCCGGAGCAAGGTATCTTTGCACCATAATGCCATTCATCTTTATCATACTTACCTACACCTCAACCAACTTGATAAGGATACAGGCTCGCATAGAGCAACCGAAAACGTGTTGAGCAAAACGCCGTTCCTCAACCGACAAGAAGGGATTTAAATATATCCGCCAGCTCACGCGCTATGATGTCCGCGTTATAAAACTGCTCCACCACTTTGCGGCCCGCCAGCCCTAATTCCTCCCCAAGTGTCTTCTCCTTATAAAGGGACACCAAAGCTTCATACCATTCATCGGGTGAGCCCGCCCCCAGACCGATATCACCCTTCTCCAAAACATCCCGGTTCATACCCACAGGCGAAACAATCACCGGCAGTCCCACCGCCATATATTGCAGCATCTTGAAAGCACATTTCCCCCATGACCATTTGTCGTCGGCCAGCGGCATGATACCAACAGACATCGAATGCAAAACACTGACCTCTTCTTCCACGCTCCACCGAATAAACTTCACTTTCTCAGGAGGCAGCAGCCTATGCTTCCAGGGGCGATCGGATATCAGCATCAGTTCCGCCCGGTCATGCTCCTCGATAAAACGACTAAGTACCGGTTCGATATTGTCGAGATATTTGAAGTTGCTGGCCAAACCTGTCCAACCGATGACGAATTTCTCCGGGGATTCATTGGCCGGCTCGGGACGCAGTGTATACCTGTCCAAATCGATCGCGGTAGGTACAATGTGGACCTCCTTACAATATTTGCCGAAGTACTCAGCCAGATAAGAATTCCCCGCTATAACCGCATCCATTGTCCGCGCGATATCAGGCACAGTAAATCGGCCAAACGGACCGCGAAGCCAGACCGCATCATCAACATCCAGGATGCGAGGCCGTTTGAGCAGACGCTCAAATGTTTCATAGCCTTCGACAAATCCCCTGCTGAGCCAGACCACATCGGCATTGCGAGACCGAAAAAGCGCTGAAATCCGATTCGCTGCCTTGAAGGGCCCCGGAAAATAGTAGGTCTTCTCGGAAAACGGCATATGCTCTTTAACAACTACACCATGCTCGGCAAGCCGGCTTATATATTGTCTGATTCGGAAGCGGGAAGAGGGTCGGCTCAATCCGGCGGTCAATGCCGCTAAGGTGATTGTTTGCTCAGGATTCGCACCTTGATTCATTACTTATATCTCAAGCAGCCTAAGAATTTATTGTATTCGATCTTGCTATACCCGGCAGTTCATTCATCCCTGGTAAAAACTATCTCGATACCATAGCAGGGAAAAAGGTAGCAAAAATCTTCCTCATACCACTCCTGGAAGAATCGGCTCAAGTTAAAAAACGCCCCTACCATCTTTTTGATAATTCTTCCAAAGAAAAACGGCGAATCAAAAATAAGTTTCAGCGATACAATTCTTATTTTCGTGTCAAAGTAGTAATTAGGCACCTTTCGCTTTAACTGATGCCTGGAATCAACAAAATAATAGAAACTGTAAAGACCGAAAAACCTCTTATGCGTAGGGTCTGAATAATAGTAAGGATTTGAAAAATGCGGGACAAAAACAAATACTTTGCCCCCCTTCTTGAGCACCCGCACAATCTCGCTCATCAATCCTTCAAAATTCTGTATGTGTTCGAAAAAGCTGTGGGCATAGATCTTGTCAACGCAGCCGTCCGGCAGGAAATCAAGCCCCTCTTCAACATCGGCAACTATATCCACCTCCGGCAAATCTATTCTATCGACGCCGATTGCCCCTTGCCTTTTCTTTTTGCCGCAGCCAAGCTCCAATACGACCGGCTCGTCACCACTCAGAACCTGGTTCAAATCAATCTTTATCACGGGCTCCATCAGTTATTCCAGTCAAAAATAATAATCTATTTTTACTTTTTCTAATCGCTGATGTTCCTTGGTTTTCGAACCTGTAGCAAGAACAGGTTCATAGCAAGTTGTATCACAAAATACAGCATAGAAGAGATTACACCGCCTAAGATGCCATACAGCGGGATAAGTGTCGCGTACAGAACAACCACTGCTATCATGGAAATGATTCTACTAAGATTAATCTCCTTGTTCAATTTATACTTTATCATGAAATGGGTCGCTATCGTATTCAGAAAATAAAACGGGATAACAGCTACATAAAGTTGGGAAAAACCGACCACATCCGAATACTCCTGCCCGTACAGAAAAAGGACCGGATACTTAATGAGCGGATACAATATAATCGGCACCAAAAACAACAAAAGGAAGAACTTGTAAAAATACCCGATTGTTATCTTCCTGGATTGGTACAGGTTGGGAACTATCGCTTCCACTGTGCTTTGTATTATCCTGAAAAATACATCTATATATTTCATTACCAAACCATAAACGGCAACCTCACCAAATGGAAGTAATGCCCCTATAAAAACCACATCAACCCTGCCGAAAATGACCGTGGATAGAATCACTATCGTTAATGATAAGCTCTGCCTTTTCCACCCCTCGTCCACTTCATCATTTTTCAGTGAATTTAAGGCTTTCAAATGATAAAAGATGTTAAATCCGCTGCTGACCAGAAAATAGGCAACGAGAATTACTATTATATTTTTGGTAAACACAATCGATGTCGTCACAGCAAGCAGACTGATGAAAAACTTTATCGAATTATAGAAGGCCAGTTTCCGAAAAGCAGACCTTCCTTTTAGAAACAGCATCCAGTTCTGTAAGCTCTCCTCAAATGGAAAAAATAAGGCGACCGCAATCAGCCCTATCCCCAATATCCTCGCCTTAAACAGGTAAATGAAAATACCTGTTATAACCAACAAGGGTATTCCGAGCAGACTCCATAAAAAGCTGAACCGCGTGGCTCTGTGGTAAACACCGTCATAGCCCTGGGCAGCGGTCCTGAATACGCAGATTCTAACCCCGGGAACCGAAATAATTGAAAATAGCCCGAATATCCCCAATATAAACAAATACTGGCCGTACAGTTCTTTGCTGCCGAGTCGTGTTAATACAATAGAAACGGCCAATGCAAATGCTGTAGTGACACCTTGATTGAGATTTGACCAAAATATTTTGGATGTGTGTGGCTTGAACTCCTCTACAAATCTCTTGGCTTTGTCAATCATATGTCATATTCTCACTATCGATAACAAATGGCGTGACCTCGCAAGATGTCGAACGAACGATATCTGTTCTTCGCTCAGGCCACCAAAAACAACAAGACTCCATAGGTCCGCCGGATACATTTTGTAATCTGCTTTACGGCCAAATATAGCTCGGGTCATGGTCATTCTTTATTTACAACATATGCTGTTATTCCTAACTCTGCCCACACAATTACTTTTGTGGACAACCACTCCACCCAATTGAAAAACCTTACCGGCCACATGCTGTTTCTCATCTTATAGAAATCAGTAAGACTTAAAACACAGTCACTTGATACAAAATCAAAATTATAATTTTTTATAGTTCTCATGACCGACTTGTAATCATATATGTTTACATGAAAGACCGGATTGAGATTTCTTGTTAATGTCGGCAAATTATTCTTAAGACGATTGACATTTCTTCTTATATATATTGACCTATAGTCCATTACAGAAAAAACAAAGAGTCCCCCTCTCTTTAACAACTCTTTCACCAAATTCAGACTATATTTTACATCTTGTAAATGTTCTAAAACAGACAGCATCACAACTACATCGACCGGCCCAAAAGATTTCAGTTCATCGATATCTCCAACTATTCTTTGTCCGCGTTTTGTAGCCAATTCTGTTTTGTCACTGTCTAAATCATACCCCACAGCATTAACACCATAACCCTCAACCGTATCTAAAAAATCTCCCCAGCCACATCCAAAATCAATGATTTTCAAATCTTCTAATTTCTCTTTGCCTAAAAGTTTAAGTGTACGTAATATATTCGTCCAGATACGTGCTAATGACATTCTTTTGTGAATCAATAGTATTCCGTCCTTGTTCTGGGCATGGTCAATAGAATCCACATATGCCTTACGCAGAGTATCATCATCCCATATATACTCACAATAAACCATCCCGCAATTTCTGCACTTTGAATAGGTAAGAAACTCTTCTTTTCCCTTGATAATATTCTTGAACTCTTCAATCTTGAACTCTTCCAAACGATAAGGTGGAGCAACTCTAGAAAGTAATTCAGGGGTAAACCTCATAATTACCACTGCTTCGGTTGAATCACATACAGGACAATTACGTTTGTTCATATTATCCTCAGGTACTTTGCTTTTAGTACCATCCGAAATTTCTCATATATAAAATTCAATATCTAATCCTTCTATATATATCTATAAGTATCGGAGGGGTTATCCACTTCACAAGTGTCTCCCATGACCTTCCTGTGGGCTCGTGACACCGCTTCTTCCAATCTTCGAGCTTCATCATAAAATCATTTATGTGACTTTTTGGGCTTTCACCCTTAAAACCTACACCTACAACAGTATGAGGAAACTTTTCATCACCGGCAAAATCAACAAAGCAAGACCCAAAAATTTTGAGAAGAGACTTAAACGCCTCCGGAGTGAAACGCCAATAGTCATATGGATAGTCATGTATAGGGAAATTCATAATCGAACTAATTACAAGAACCCCGTCGGGCTTAAGTATTCTATGGGCTTCTTCAGTTGCTTTCCTGACGAACTCTACATGTTCAAGGGTATCCAGCATGAGAACTGTTCCCACTGTTTCCGACGGCAAGTCTATATCATGGAGATTTAGAATTCGGTCCACCCCGGGACCTTCCTGCATATCACAGCCGACATATTCCTTACCGGTAAATAGTGGGCGAAGATCCGCAAATCCTTCCTGACCCGGTACCTGAAGCGACCCAAACTCATAAATTGGCTCAGGAATAGGCAGGGCATCAGCAACAATTTCTACAAATTGTTTGATCGATTCACGCATAGTATCTTAAGTTATCACCTCCTATTTCAGCGATTTTATAAAAATCAAAAAGTATTGTGGAATTATGGTTTATGAGACAATATTGTGCAAGAACTTGTTTCACTTCCATCAACAACAAAAACAATCGCTGCACCTATCTACACAACGTTTTGTAGATACATAGTTATTTTTCTCCTGATTTTTACGAGAAAGTATATAAATAGAGAAATCTACACTTCTATTATCGGCCAAAACCTCCCTGAAAACGGCCAAATCTACAATCCTAAGGCTATAATCTACGTCAAATCCTAAAATAGCAGAAAAAAACTCCGAAAAAATGAAAAAAAACGTGCTTGAAAAGCATATCTCGTATATAATCCAGTATTGTGCTAAACTAGTGAGACACCTTGACGACTTCGGAAATCCTGTTAACCGGGCGCTTACGCTCAAGTGAATGGAGGCAAAAGCTATGAAAGTGAAAACAATTCTCGTGGAAATCCTGATTGTTTTGATCCTGTGCGGGCTGGCATCGGCGGATTGGACCGAACCGGTACCTGTAACGGAGGTAAATTCCGAATACTCGGACTGGACTCCTTTTTTATCATTCGATGGCCTGTCGCTTTACTTTTCCAGAGGGAGGACCTCCAGTTATTATTATTTCCGCATATTCGAGGCGAGGCGGGCGGAACCTTACGGCCCATTTACCTCGGTAAGCGAGGTCCTTAGCTCAGGCAGCCAACATGTTAACGCTCCATGGGTATCGCCGGACAACCTGCGGATGTACTATCACGCATCGAAAGAGTCACCGGCTATATGGGAGTTCAAGGTCAGCGAGCGGGCTTCGGTTAATGACCCCTGGCCGGCAGGCTCGGATATTTCGGAAATAAACCAATTAGGTAAGCCACACATACCAACACTGACGGCCGATGAGTTGATTATCTTCTTTTCTTCATATGATATACCCGGCGGATTAGGAGGATACGACATCTGGATGGCGTCTCGACCTGATATGAATTCGCCATTTGGCACCGTGACGAATCTAGCGGAGATTAACACGACCGCTAGAGAGGTATGTCCATCTATTTCGCCTGATGGCCTTACTTTAATTTTTCAATCCGACCGTAATGGGGATTGGCAGTTGTTCAAGGAAACACGGCAGTCTTTAACTGGGCCTTTCGGCGATATCGAACATCTGTCAACATTCGATATGCCGGGGTACACCGCACAGCACCCTTCCCTGAGCAGTGATGGCAGCGCTCTATATTTTACAAGGCTACTCGGAAATGATCTCTCGACGGGAGATATTTATGTGTCGTATTGGACCGAGCCTCGGGACATAGACATCAAACCCGGAAGCTGTCCCAATCCGCTTAATGTAAAAAGCCGCGGTTTTCTCCCTGTGGCTATCTTAGGGTCGGAAGATTTTGATGTTTACAGTGTTGATATAGCTTCTATTCGCTTGGCCGGTGTTGCACCAATCCGAAGCAGCTTTGAAGATGTAGCCGCTCCAGTGTCTAACGGAAATGATTGTGAATGTTCTACGGAAGGCCCTGATGGTTTCCTTGACCTGACACTCAAATTCGAAATGCAAAGGATTGTGGAGGCGATAGGTGAGGTCAACCATGGCGATGAATTGACGTTGAAACTTACCGGCGTGTTGTCATATGGAACACATATAGAGGGAAGTGATTGTGTTATTATTCACGGCAGGCATAAGCCTGTTAACAAGGCTGACTTCAACGGTGACGGGATAGTCGATATGGCAGATTTCGCTGCCTTTGCCGAAAACTGGCTTCAATCGAGCATTGTAGAGTATTAATCCTGAACGCTCTTACTACTCGGCCTGGGTAGTGGATAGCTGGCTCATAGGAATCGTGCCGTAGTCACCGAAAGATATATTTACAGTAGGACTTGTCGACGCATTAGAACCAAATGCGAAGGCCAATGTGGCGCTTAACGCATAGGGAACCTGCTGCATAAATCTTTTATTGTGGCCTGCGTCTGTTCTCTCAAAGACTCGGCTATCTTGTATTCACGGTCACCTACTATTTCTACCCTCTAATCCTTTGGAGAGGCTGATTCGGGCTTTGTAGGGCCGTTTTTGGCCAATCCCTTCGATGGCAAAAAAATTAAACTTACACGTAATACCTGACACTATCATCGGAAAATAAATCATTGACTAAATCAAGGGAGAAGGTAAAATGTTATTTGATTCAGAAGTTATCTGCTGAAATACAAGTTACAGGAAAGGGTTTCAAATATGTCTAACAACAAGCTCAAACAAGCGTCCCTTGCAGCGGGGGCTGTGGCAGTGACCGCCGGGACGGCAGGTGCCGCGAAGACAAAAGCTGTGGATGAATTTGTTGCCAAGGTCAGGAACAAAAATGACAAGGTACGAGCAGAAGCGCTGCTCAGTGCCGGTGAAATCGGTGCGCCAGCGGTCAAGTCCCTGGCTAAGGTGATGGCAGATAAGGATGTCGAAGTTAGCCGTGCGGGCAAGCGTGCATTGTGGAAGATTGTACGGCACGCCGGCCGGCCCAGAGCCAGGGATGAGAAAAAAGCGGTCATTACTGAGCTGGTTGGTCTTTTGGGCGATGACCAGCCGACGTCGGTGCGACGCGAAGTGCTCTGGATGCTTTCCGAGATTTGTGGGAGGACGTCCATTAAGGCGATTGCCACCCTGTTGTCGAACAAGGAACTGCGTGAGGATGCCCGGATGGTGCTGCAGCGTATTCCCGGCAGGCAGTCCCTTGCGGCGCTCAAAGCCGGACTGAAAGCCGCACCGGAGGACTTCAAGCTCAACATCGCTCAGTCGCTGCGACAGCGGGGCGTAAAGGTTCGTGGGCTTGCCTGCGTAAAGCTGGTGCCCACGAAAAAGACGAACGTCAAGCCGTTGAAGTAAAAGGGTGCGATGGAAAGCAGTTTCAAAATAAAACCTAATGTAATATTCTGGCATTAAAGCGGAAAGGTGATAGAACAATGAAACGAACGAATCAACTCAATAGGCGTGAATTCCTGGCTGGTGCTGCTGCGGGCGCGGCGGCAGTGAGTTTTCCGTACCTGGTTCCGTCCGGCGCGCTGGCAGCGAGTGGCAGAGCCGGGGCGAATGAGCGATTGACAATGGCCCATATTGGTGTTGGTGGAATGGGTGGGTACCACCTTGGAGATATGGTGAAAAGGCGCGACAAAGGCGAGGTTAATATAGCGGCGGTCTGCGATGCGGATGAGAACCGGCTGGCGAATGCTGTGAAAAAAGCAGGTAAGGGCGTGCAGCCCTACCGTGACTACCGTTATATCCTCGAGCGCAAAGACATCGATGCGGTTGTTATTGCAACGCCGGACCACTTGCACGCGGTCCAGATGGTCCACGCGGCTGAAAGCGGCAAGCACGTTTATGTGGAGAAGCCGGCCTGCTGCACCATCGAGGAAGGCAAGGCGATGGTTGCTGCTGCTAAGAAGAACAAGGTGTCGGTCCAGGTCGGCTCGCAGGGGCGTTCCCAGCCGGAAGCCTACTCGGCACATGCTTACATTGCCAACGGTATGCTGGGAACCGTCCGCAAGGTAACATGCTGGCACTACGCAAGTCCCGTGGACAATAATCCGGTGCCGGACAGTGACCCGCCGGCGGAGCTCGATTGGGACCTGTGGCTGGGGCCTATGCGGTGGCGGCAATACAACAAGAGATATTGTCATGGAGTGTTCCGGTGGATAATGGAATCTGGTGGTGGACAGATACGCGACCGTGGCGCCCATGTTATGAGTAACGCCATCTATTTTATGAACGCTGACAATACAGGTCCGGTCACTGTCGAGGCCACAGGGACGCTACCTACGAAGGGTTTGTGGGACACGGCCATCGATATGAAGGTAGTCTACACGTTCAAGAATCCCGACTGGCAGCTAATCTGGAACCAGCCGGGCGAGAAGATTCCCTACTTCGACCAGGAAAAGAGAAAACGGCGGGGAATCCGCGACTCGTACGGCGCCGTCTACCATGGCGACAAGGACAAGCTGGTCGTCTGGGTCGGTGATGGTCAGGTCTTCACGGAACTAAAAGCAGTGAACTACAAGATTCCGGCCGGCGGCAAGCAGGTCTATAAGAGTCCCGGCCACAAGGAAGACTGGTTCCAGGGCATCAAGACAGGCAAAAAGACCATTATGAACATCGAGGCCGCCGTTGCTACGGCCAACCTGTGCAACCTTGGTAACATGTCGTTGATTCTGGGAAGGAAGCTTCGCTGGGACCCGGTCAAGCAGGAGATAGTCGGTGACCAACAGGCCCGGCGGATGATGGGCCGACCGCAACGCCACCCGTATCACCTGTAGAGAATCCAGTGGTTTCTTATTGTGAATGTAGTACGGCTCACTCAGTGTTGAGGCGATATTCGTACATTGTGTATCCGACCTGGCGGCAGGCCTTTATGGTTTCGGGGTAAGGTTTGTCGCATATATCGATAAAGCCAATCTGGTAGTTCTCGCCGTCACCGCGGCCGGTCGTGGCTTGGTCCTTGTACTGGAACCAGTGCGTGCCGACTATATAAGGATTACCGAGTGCTCCCTGGACATAGCTTTTGTACTTGTCGGCGCGGTCCTGCTGGTTGGCGGTTTTTCTTAATCCAGTGTGGAACATGCCACGGTCCAGAGCGCCAAAGTGGAACTCGCCTATGATAACCGGCATGTCAATACCATCCGGCAGGCGGTGATTTTCTACGCTGTAACTGTAACGGTTGTAGCTGACGATGTCGCAGAATTTTGTCGCAGCGCGGGCGGCACGGTCGTTGACCCAGGCGAAGCGGCAGCCCATATAGAGCTGGTTCGGGGCGACTTTTTTGACCTCCTCGCGGATAATCTCGAAATAAGTCTCTGCGATCCTGGTGTAGAAAGCGGTTAAGTCATCGTGGGCCTTCTTTTTGTCCGGGGCTTGTGTAGATTGCAGTAAAGCGTCCCAGCTTGTGTAGTCAGTTCCCCATGCGTTGTTCAACTTGTCTATCGACTTGTACTTTGTCTTGAGGTCTTCGATGAACACTTTCTTGGCGGGTTGATCGGGCGGTGAGGTAAAAGTGGCTATGGCAAGGGAAGTCTCGTCGCCCCATGAAAGCTCGTTGTGGACGAAGTAGCCGACACACCATGGGTCTCCGGCGGACGTATCTTTTTCCCTTTCCAATCGCCGGCGCAGCATCTGGCGGAAACTCGAGTCAAAGACGTCGTAGAATTTTCCCCAATAACCCTTCGAGCCTTCCAGCCTCCTGGAGCTGTAGCTGATTGTTGCCACGTACGGCGTCTTGCGCATAAGGTAAATTTTGGAGTCCGACCAGTTGGCTATAGTGTTGAGGCCCCAGCTTTTCAGTCGCCTGTGTGTAATGTCGGTGAATTTCTGCTGCCAGTCCGGGCCGTATTTCCGCAAGAAGTTTGCCTGGCTAAAGTCATAGGTTCTGTAGGGCGAATGGTCTTTGTAGTAACCGTGTGGTGCCCAGCTTCCCCTGCTGTAGAATGTTGAAAACAGTGAGTCGGCTTTGGGAAGGTTGCGATAGTAGTGTTCGCGGTCGGTGATGGGTGTTGCATTTGCACTGCGGACGCAATCAATACCGTGCGACCAGAAGAGTCGGCCTTGCGGATCGATGAGCCACCATTTGCCTTTGTATTTTTGCACGCCGAAGAAGCCGGTTGCTTTTAGCTTCGGCCCTGCGGTCCAGCCGCCATACTTGTTTCGGCCGAGCGGGCCGGGATTGGCGGTGAGGTACTTTTCCTCAACCTTGCCGTGGGCGATTAGCTCTTCGAGGGAGTGTGTTTTGCCGGGCCAATCCTTGTGAATATACTGGCCGAACTCGTCAATGAATGGGAAGAAAGTTTTTGCATTCATCATCTTGATGCTGCCGCCGGCACGGATGTTGTCAATCTCGAAAATGTGCATGGAGCTGGGCTTGGTAACGAACAGGAGCAACTGGTTGACATTTGAGGTATCGAGCTTGCCTTGTTGAGCAGGTGCTCGGCGCATACCAATCAATTCAACCGGTTCAGAGAGCTGATATTTAGTAGGATAGAGACGAACCTTCAGTGTTTCTGATTTATTCGGATTAAGGCTGATGCTTTCGGTTACGCAGTTGTTTCTGCCATCAGCACCTGGATTATCAACCCTGCAAGAGACTGTGACCGGTTTGGTGTCGATGTTTTTAATGTCGATGGTAATATATTCATATTTTGATAAGTCCCACTTACCTTCCGGTGCTTTGAGTGTTATACCGGGCCAATTATGTTTGGTGCCTGTTTCAATACGCAGCATGCCGTCTTGCGAAAGGTTTACTTTGGCATCGGTGGTTATTACTTTACCGATATCAAAGCCCTTATCGAAATTAAAAAGGAACAGCGAAGGAGGTTGTTGCTGTGCTTGGAGAGGAAGGGTCGCCACAAGTAAAATCGATGTTATCAAAGACGAAGTAGAGTTGATTTTATTCATTGTCTTCTCCTCATATTACCATGATGAGCGATTCAACATAATCTTATATGCAAACTCGTTTTTGCGTGTCTTAAATGTTGCGAGATTTCGCTTCGCTTCCGCCGTAAGGCGTCCCAAAGCGGAGAATTCGACATTTCGTATATTTTTGTCGTCAGCGTCGATGGCGGTAACTGATGCAGCTTGTTTGCCTTTAGTGCCGGTCAGTTTGTCTGTGCGCAGTGTAACTGTGAAAGTATCGAGGCCGGGCAATGGTGTGACAACAATAATATCGCCCTTCAACCGGCAGCGAAAGGCGCCTTCAGTTACGGCAGGGCCAAAGTCGATCTGTATCCTTTTAACATTTAGCCGGGGCGATGGCTCCGCTTTAGGCTTGGGCTTGACGGGATTGAATCCGCGTGCATTGAAGTAGCAGCGGGATGGCGCACTTGATTGTTCGACGATGATACCTTGTATTTTTTCGATGCTCGATTCGATTTGGCCATTCTTTGCGAAGTATCCGTATTGAGGAAGGATTTTGCCGGCAACCTGCCAGTCCTTATCGCCGCGATTAACGAAAACCTGTGCTCCGGATTTCCATTTGATAAGCTGTTTGTGAATGTCCCCATCGACGAACTGCACGTCCTCGATTGTGTCGATGGCAATGCTTCGGATGAAATCCTGCGCGAGCCAGTACTTCCGGACGGCACCGCGGCCAAACGCCCTTCGGTCGGCCATAAGGGCGTGTCCTTCGAGAATCTCGGCGCTGATGTAATCGTCGCTTTCGAGGATTCTTTGGTCACTCTCTGCTTGTTTGAGTTTGTAACGTGAGGGATAGCCGACTCCGTGCAGACTAAACTTGTCGTGCAGGACTGCATCGAACCACGGCACACGTTCCCAATCTTTGCAGGAGATTCGGATGTGGGGCCATCCCTTTTCGGGCGACAGTGTCATGTGCTGGCAATCAGAGCCGTCGAGGTAACCAATAAGCTGGTCGTGCCCTGCCTCGGATGTTGTGGGCGCATTGTCACCGAGATAATCCCGTATCCAGGCAAAAGTCTCGCCCCAGCATTTGCGAGTTTCGAGCATCGAGTGAAAATTTCCATATCTATCGTAGAAGTCGAAGCACGGCAGCGCAGTGAAGACGTCGATGAAATAATGCGTAGGTTTGAGGTTTGGCTTGATGAGCTTGAGATTGCGTTTGACGAAAGGCATGATATGGTCCGGCCGCCAGCGGTAGCTCTGGGCGTCGCGTCCTTCGTTGATCCATGCCTTGATAGGCTCACCCTGTTCGGTGAAGCAGATGTGGTCATAGCTGTAATCGGCTGCGTCGGGATAAATATCGATGTAATTATCGTGCAGGCCCCACGGGATGTCATGTTCGGCACATACTTTTGCAATTTGCTGCATATCTTCGACTGTACCAAGCGACGGCAAGGGTGGGTAAATATCCGGCAGGCGGTAGTCGTAACCCCATCGCTGCCAGACGTGCACAGTCAGCAGCGAATCGGTCAAACCATAAGATATCATTTGCTTCATTGTCTCGGCGATATTGGCATATCGTCCGCCCCAGATATCGAATACAAATCGACCAGCCTTACGCTTTAGCCCAGCTGCTGGTTTCTTGTCGAATAAGGGGCGGTACTTTCGGGCACAATCAAAAGCTCCCCTGGTACTCGGCACAAAGGTCATCATCGTGTCGAGGTGCGTGTGCAGTGCGTATGTCTTTTGCTCAGGATCCACTTCGAGATAATCAGGTGGATTGTCGCAAGCGGTCAGAAGTGAGATGCCTTTGTCAAAATCAAATCCAACGTGGCTTGTTGAAAGGTTATGTCCCCCGTAATTTGCTCTGAAGGCTTTCGGCTCGATGATGCAGTATCCATGGCCATAGTAAACACGAGGAGCCTTCTGATTAGCCTTTCCCAGAGCTATATCTGTAATACGTTTGGGGCATTTAAGCTTTATGCGCAATCCGGCTTTGTCTTTCCAAATTTGGGCAGTCAGAACAAAATCTTCGTCTCCGAGCGAAAGGTGATGGTTGATAATTAGTTTCCCGGACAGCCGGTCCTTTTTTGTGTCAACTTTTTGTACAACGAGCTGTGACAGTTCGTGTCCGAGCTTGTTACGGAGGACAGAAATGTTTAAGCCGTCGAATACCACACAGTGAGTGTCATCGCCGAAGGCAATGGCGGCGTCAGCCAGGCCGTTTTTGCCCAGGACAAGTGTCGCCACGCAATTATCCTCAAGTTTGAAGACGAATTCATTATTGCCCGAGACTGTTTGCGATTTGATAATATTGGCGGCGCGCTTGCGGAGTTGCTCGCGTTCAGCGTCCGTGAGTTGAGGTGGTAATGTTCCTGCAGTAATCGTAGGTTCGCCCCAGTAGGACGAATCGCAGGTGGTATCACGCTTTGGTCCCGGATGGCTTTCCAGTCGCAGAAGTATTTTCTTGCCGGCGAACTTGCTCAAGTCTGCCTGGCCGGCCAGCCATTTCTTGCTATCGGTGTGGCGCTCGAAAAGTTTCTGGTCATCGGCCCAGACACGAAACGTTACGCCGTCACTGGGTGGTTCTTGTTCTGTGTGGTCGCGTATGGCGTTGGCAAAAGTGAGTTTGATTGGCACAACATCGGGGAGCTTGAGCAGGTATTCAGCGAAGATAGTTCCGCCGCCAGGTCTCCAGGGAGGGTGCATGTGAATAGCGTGTTTTGATGTGCCGCGAGTCAACTGGTGAATTGAAAAGCCGGCGGATGATTCTGTAGATGAACCCTGCCAGCCCACCGGCATGTAGACCAGGGGCTTGTCGTAAAAGCGCCAGGTGACACGATTTGTCCTCAAAGGCCAAAGCGGCAGGCCTCCGTTGGCGGGAACAATATTCACTGGCATTTCATCCGGCTTTCGGGACGAGGGGATTGCTTTCTCAAAATTTGATTTAAATATTTGAATGGCATGGGCTGTTACTGTCTGCCTATTGTCTTTGAAGGTCGCGTAGATGTGGACAGGATACAGGGCAAAAAATGCGCCCTTTCCAGCGGCTATTCTAAAAGTAGCTTTTGTTTCCTGGCCGGGAGCAACTGTAAGGCGTTGTTCGGTTTCGCCGACTGCGTGCCATTCGTCAACGAGGCCTGCCATACGCAGTTGAATTTGTAGTGGAGAGTCTCCATTATTTTTGACCGTGACCTTTACATCGCGTGGCTTGTTGTACTCTGTTACCCGCCCTGGCGGGTTGCCTATGGTCAATTTAAGTGGACCTTCTGTGACGATATGCCCATTGAACGCCATTGCTGTTGAAGCGGTCAAAAGGATAGAGACGGTAATTCCTATGCCAAAAGCCTTCATTATAAACACCTCATTTTTACTGATGACTTAATCCGCCACGCGGATTGGCGGATTAATCGGATTTTGTGATCCTCGTCAAAAGATACCACATAGTTTGATATTTCGGCTCCAGTTTCAGAACGCCCTGAACATTTTTGTATGAGATGGGCACCTGGTGCCTTGGTACACCGTCCGGACCGAGGGCCTGGCATGTCCACTTGGCATTCAGAGTCAGTGTGCCTTCAACCGCTTCGATTTGTACAGGTTGGCCGCCCCAATTGCGGCCGACAGTCCGGCGGTCCTCGGAAAATTTCATACCGGTATTTTCACACTTGCCGCAGGCGGTAACCAGAATTTTTCGACTCTGACTTAGCGGCGCTTTGTCCAGTGGTGTCACCATCACTGCAACAAACTCCGGCTTGGTTACCGAAAGCCGTCCTTTAGTAGCTTTCTCAAACTTTTCAGCGTGGCCTGTATAGACCCATGCACCCTGACTGTGAGCCGAATACAAACCTTTACCGTTTTCAACAGACCAGTCGAGTTTCGATGTCTCGTCAACACCTCCTTGTCCGCCATAGCTGGCGATTGCTGAAACTACCTGTTTTTTTAGTAAATCCTGCCAACCGATTTTCGCCTTATCAGCCAGGAGACTGAACATATTACGGTCATGCTTGAAGTGCAGTTTCGCGAGTTCTGTAACGATATCCAAAGATTTAGTTAATGAAATACAGGAAAATTCATTTAATTGGGCAATACCAATACCCCTGTTTGGTGGTCCGGCGTCACGGAAGATGGCGGCGCCGGCTCGCATGAAACCCCACTTGGCCGGATTGGTGTCTATGTCGAAGTAGCTGTTCAGGTTTTCTCGATACCAGCCATCCGAGCTGTGACTATATGTATACAACCAGATGCCGTCCCAGTCCTGGGCAGCGGCGAAGGATGCTATCATAGGGACACACTCGGCCTGTGAATCGAGAGGAGCGGGGTGGTTGTATTCGCTGACGGTAAAGGGTTTGCCGAGGAGACGTTCGGCAGCCAGGCGAAACAAAGTGGCCTGGGCGGGGTAGTCCGTCATTGGTTTCTGGTCGATGAGCCAGTTGCCGCTGTCCCACGGCCTGCCCGGAAAGCGCGGGTGCTGCCAGTATGCGTGGGCGTCGATGAAATCCATATCACTCTGGGCGTACAGTCCCAACGGCCCGAAGACAATTGTGCCGGTTACCAGCGCCTTGCAGCCGAGGTCATTTTTGATAAAGTTTCGCATTCCATCGAAGTAAGCCTTTTCCGTCTCGGCCAGGAATCGCATACGGTCCAAAGTGCGGGCTGGACTCTCACTATCAGCAAATACAGTAACCGTGCCAGCCTTGATTGACTCGCCCTTTTCCAGCCCCACGCGGCCGCCGGGCCGAAACTCGATATTGGCAAGGTATATCGGAATGTTGTTTGCACCGAATGAAAAGCTGATACGTGCATTGTTATCATCGGCCTTTGCAACAAAGCCGAAGCGGAAGGTCTGCCAATTGTCGGTCAGTTCCACTTGTTGTGAGAGGCTGAGATTGCTCCAGGGACTATGGGCCTGGGAGACGCCGCAGCCAATTCGGCGCAGCTTATCAGCGGCGGCGTCAAAGATAACAGTGTAATACTTACCGGCCTTGACAGCGAAGCCTCCCTGGTTGAGCTGAAGGTGCCATTCAGTATCATCGGCCTTACTAATATCGATTCGCAACGAGTCTTTGCCCTTATAGCGTGTGCGTGACAGCGAGGCTTTGCAGCCGGAATGTTGTTCAAGATTCCAGTTCTTCGGGGTACTTTTGGCCGGTTCGCTTGTCTGGAAGTTGCTGTTGATAAGTATGTTTTTGCCCAGTTCTTCAGCGCCTTCGGACCAGGAACTACGCAGCTTCTTATCAGAATTGTAGCGCTTTTGTAACCAGGCATTGAATTTGCCCTGCAGAATATTGGCATAATATGAGGGGAGGGTGCGCAGAGTCTGCTCGCTGCCCCACATAAAGAGGCTGTTTTCATTAGTGATTTCAATGATGGCCACGGCGGGGTCGTCGGCGTAGCGGAGCTTGCGATATCGATTGACGTGGGTCAGCAGCTCGCGGGCAAATTTTTTCTGAGCATCGATGAGTGCGGGCGTGAAGATGTTAGAGATTTTGTCATATTGGCGGTTTGTCTTGGGCAGGCCCAGAAACTGACTGTGTACTCGGCCGACGTGGAGGTTGATGTTGACACAGATTCCGCGGCGGGCAAGCTGGTCAATAAAATAATCCAGTCTTTCGAGTGCTTCCGGGTCAATGGTCTTGCCATCTTTTGCGTTCCACAGTCCACGGGGCCACCGAGCGGTGTCCATATGGTGACAACGAATGGCGTTGACGCCGGCAGCGGCAAGGCGGGCCGCAATGTAGGGGGCATCTTCTTGTTTGGGCAGGTTTGCTCCAAATGACAGGTTGACACCCCACAGGCGAACGCGGTTTTCGCCACGAAAGAAGTGGCTGGAGTGAGCAACGAGACGGTCACTGTCGGTCTTGATTGGCTGCGAGGAAGGATACGCTATCAGCGAACCAGGATTTGGCCGGGCGGGAATAACGAAAGGAACAAAGTCTTGTGCAACCGCGCTGCTGCAGACAAGCAGCATTATAATGATAAATAGCGATTGTCTAATCGTGGATTTGGATGTTTTAAGTTTTTTGTTCATCATTCTCAACTCCTTAACGGTATAGTGAAATTACTTTTTTTTTGTACGACCAGGTGGCACTTTGCCTTTACAGCGATCCATACGTTTCTGCCAATCGCGCAGGTATTGCCGGCGCCACTTATTGACTGTTTTTGCTCCAGGGCGTCCGGCCTCAGCAAGGGTCGGGTCAGGATCATCAATCCACCAATTGGGGCGTCCTTTTCTTTTTACAAATCGTCCACCCCAACTTTCTTTCGTCGGGTCGTCCGGGATTCCGCGTATAAGGAAGGCATAACTTGGGGTATCGCCCATTTTAATTCGGCCGCCTTTCAATGGAACAAAATATTTACCCAGTGCGCCGTGGTTTTTAACATGCTTATCAACAAACGACCTGTTTCCCCAATCGCCGTTCTGCTTACCGCCCGTATACCAGCCGCGAAATGTGGTGTTATTGTGAATAAGCCACAAATCCGTGTGGTTTTCGTCGATATACCTGAAGGCGTTTTGGTCCTGTTTTTGGTTCCATGATGCAATGAAGTAAACGCGGATTTTTTTCTTTATGCCGGGTTCATCGTGCAGGGCCTGTGCGACATCGGTGATTGACCCCCATACAAGCACATACAGGGGTCGGGGCTCGCGTTTCTTCGCACAACGAATAATCCATCTCGAACCTTCGGTCGGACCACTATGGCCTTTTTCAGGTGCAGGATTTATCGCGCCTTGTTTTGCTATTGAACGAAGATAATCCGGCTTGGGATATTGATCCGAGTATGTTTTCAGGTTAGGGTAATCTTTTTGGTATTTGTCAATTACTTCGAGAATATCCTTCTTTCGACCTTTCTGGGGTGGCGAGGAAATAATACCTTCGGTATCGAATAAATCGGAATAGAGAAGGTAATGGACCATTGACTGAATATCATCCTCGTCTCCTCCGCCGATATCTGTTGAAATAATCACTCGGTACCGATTGCCTGCAAGGGCGCCGCCGTCAAGACTGTAAGCGGCGGTATTGCCTGAAGTTATAATCATAATCATCACGATAATTATGGTCGCAAGCGTTCGCTTTGTGGTTTCTCGAATGCCTTTTTTCACGTTTGAGTCCCTCTCAACAATATCACAAAATGAAAGCACGGCCATGGAATGAAATCCCTTATGTTTTTTCATGGTGCTGCCCTGGTTATGCAATGCCCACTCCATAAGAAGTGTCCAATATATGTCTTTGAGCGGATGGAGTCAAGCGAATTCCGAGGATGCTCGGGCAATAATTAGTATAGAGGCTAATTCCGCCTTGCTCTTGTGCCGGTGCGTACTAAGGTTTTGCTTGCCTGTAGAGTTCTATTTTCTTGCGGATGCGATTGGCCAGTTCATCGGCTTGGGCGGCAGTGGCGAGTTTAAGTGCTGCCTCTGCGGTTGTAACCGCCGGGTCGAATTGGCCCGCTGAGGCGTAAGCTGCTGCCAATGTTTCAAGAATGGTCGCGTCCTTATGCCCTGTTAATTCAGCTGCACGTTTGGCAATCTCAATGGACTGACCTGGATCACGCAGCTTTGGGTCTGGGTGCATAGCTAAGATCCTCGCCATGCGGTTCAGAGGCTCCAGATAGTCTGGCTTCAGACGCACTGCTTCTCGAAAATGCTCAAGTGCCTTATCAAGTTGGCCTGTCATTGTAAGTGCCAGGGCCAAGTTGTTATGTGCTTCGGCAAGGTCGGGCTTGACCTGGAGGGCCTGGCGAAGGTGCTTGATAGCATCGTCAAGCTCGCCTTGTGATTTGAGCGCGAGGCCCAAATTGTAATGTGCTTCGGCAAAGTCGGGCTTGATTTGCAGGGCCTGACGAAAATGCTCAAGTGCCTTATCAAGTTGGCCTGTCATTGTAAGTACCAGGGCCAAGTTGTTATGTGCTTCAGCAAGGTCGGGCTTGACCTGGAGGGCCTGGCGAAGGTGCTTGATCGCATCGTCAAGCTCGCCTTGTGATTTGAGCGCGAGGCCCAAATTGTAATGTACTTCGGCTGAGTCGGGCTTGATTTGCAGGGACTGACGAAAGTGCTTGATTGCCTCATCAAGCCTGCCCCGGGATTGAAGTGCGTTGCCCAGATTGTTATGGGCTTCGACGTAGTTGGGCTTTAACAGCAGTGCTTGACGATAGCAGCTGATTGCCTGGTCATGTTTGCCCTGTGCTCTAAACGTGATGCCCATATTGTAGTAAGCTTCCACATAGCTGGGATTGATCTGTATTGCATGACGGTAGTGGTCGAGCGCCTCATCAGACTTGCCCTGTAATTGAAGTGTGATGCCAAGATTGTTGTGGGCTCCGACGTAGTCAGGCTCGACCTGCAAAGCGCGACGATACTGACTGATTGCCTGGTCAAGTTTGCCCTGTGATTGGTACTTGAAGCCCAGCAAGTTAAGAACCAGTGGAGCATCGGGGGTCACCGTCAACATATGTTCGGTAAGACTCAATGTATCGCGCCAGTGCACCAGGTACGAGCGTGTGGCAACTGCCTCGGCGCCTGCTAACACTAACACCGTGATTGTTACTGCCATGCGCCGCGCCATGGGTTTGCCGGCTGTACCGGTTCCACAGAACCAACCTAGGAGCGACGCCACTACCATCAACAGCCCTACTGAAGGTAAATAGGCGAATCTATCCGCTGCAATCGCATTGCAGAATCTCAGAATTTGAATCGTCGGGAAAATCGCTACAAAGAAAAATAGCCAACCCGCCAGCGCCGCCCGCGTCCAGCGCAGCGAAATCACCAACAAAGGAACCAGTATGCAGGTACCGATCACACCAGCCAGCACCATTGGGTCTGACAATCCCAGCGGCCTGGGAAAAGCGTAGTGCGATGACAGATTAGCTGGCCAGATGATCTTGTGGAGGTAGAAGATGATGTTGTGACAAATGACCAGTGGAATACGTTCCAATCCGTAACCGCCCGCAACCACTGCGGGCGCGGCGCTACTTTGCGAAATGTAGGTTATGATGGCCGAGATACCGCCCACTACAAAAAAAGGCAGCTTTTCCAGAACGGTCGTCCACTTCCAGCGCCTCAGAGGCCAATAGTCCATCAGCAGCATTAACAGCGGCAGTGGCGTGCTGGTCGGCTTGGATATCAATGCCAGCACGTACATCACCAGGCAGCCAATGTAGAGGGGCCGGTTAGGTTTGCGGGCGTAACGCACGTAAAGAATCAGGCACCACAGTGCGAAGAACGCCGCCAAGAGTGTTTTGCGGTCGCTCACCCAGGGAATAGGCTCCACCGTCATAGGATGAAGCCCAAAGAGCAAACCCACCGCTGCCGCAACCCAGGCTTGACCGAATAAAAGGTAAAGCAACACAATCACCAATCCCGTATTCATCACATGCAAGGTAAGACTGGTGCGATGGAATGGTTGTAGGTTGTCGGGTCGCCCACCCAAGGCGTAGTCAAACATCAGTGAGATCATCGTCAGCGGTTGATAGTATCCCCCCACAGTTGACGGTTCCAACACTTCGGTGAGGAACCGGCAGGCCGACGCCCAACCGGGATTTTGCACCAACCAATTCTTGGTCAGATATTGGCTATCATCAAAAGACAATGCCTGGGCTGACAATGCCGGCCAATGCACCGCGAGAACTACAACGCAAACAACGATAAGCAAAACAGCCAGCAATCCGAAATTCGAAGTGGATAAATCCAATAATTTTTTGTCCCGTTGCATTTTGTTTCTTTTGCCCCCGTGTATTTTACTCATGTCGCCATATTATCATCAAATATGCGGTAGTACAAGAACTCCACGCCGGTCGCTTCGGGATGATTCAAGGCGATATTTCCCAGATAACCTCGGCCCTGACATTCCGGCATGCGTGGATCCGTCTGCCACTAGGATTTTTTGGTCTAAGGCCTTATTGTTCTTACATTCATTTGAATGAGCTTCAAACAGGAGTTAAATCTCAGGTTAAACCGCCCCGCTTCATGCCGGCTAACCACTCACGATGATTGTTTCACTTGGGCCGAGTAGTTTATAGTGTGTTCCTCTCCAGCAGATTGTTCTGCCAAAGGCCGAAGAGATAATAAAAAACAGCAGCAGTAGTGACCACAGCCAAAAGAAAAGGATATCGACGGCACAGGCAAGCTTCAATTTAGGCCAATCTTTTTGGAGCACTTTACTAATCATTTTCTGGCGCAGTATTGCACTGGACAATTGGCTTACGAAAAAGAGGATAGGAACGGTGACGATAATTAGTAATTTATAATCGGTGATTGACGATTCAATCGCTGCGTAGATTGCGAATGCGGCACCTGCCCATAAACCCAATATTGAATAAAGGCTGCTGAATAATCCGAACCACCAGGTTTTCGGAGCAGTTACGCGGGTAATTAAAAATTGTCGGTGAGCAAATTCAAAGAGCTTTGGCCAGGTGGTTGATTCGTATGAAGCGACGAGACAGGCGGGAACAAACTCCACTTTTTTGCCGGCCTTTTTGACCGCGTAGCTGAGGGACAAATCATCACTTATGGTCTTAGGCCAGATTTTATCAAGACCGATTTTTCGAAAGACGTCCACGCGAATAGCCATGGAGCCACCCCATGCTTGATTAAAACGGGTGTTTCCAAGCAATTGGGCGACCTTGGCGTTCATAACCGACAGGGCCAAGCTGGCCAGATTGTTCCTTCTTGGTATGAACCAGCGATAGCCACTGGTGGCGCCGATCTTGGACAGTCTAAGGTGCCAGACTAAATGACTTAACCAGTCGCTGCGGACACAGACGTCAGAATCAGCAAAAGCAAGGACGTCGATGTCATCACTGATTTTCTCGTAACAGTAGAGCAAATTATGGATTTTTTGACTACAGGCGTATCTCGTTGCTTGTTGCTCGCTGCTCGTAGCTTGTTTTTCGTTGTTACCTACTTTTCCTGCAACAAAGACCTGCACATCGTGTGCTTTTGAGCTTTGACTAAGTTGGCTTTTCAATCTGCATAATTCATCATAGGCAGGGTCCGACTCCTCAGCGACCACAAACCACAGCAGATAGTTTTCATAGTCCTGATTGAACAGTGAGGTAATGTTTTTTTGAAAAGCGGAATCCAGACCCTTGCATGGTACAATCAGTACGGCCCGAAGCTGGTGCCACGAACGCTTTTTTTTGTATTTGGCCAGCGTATAGCGATAGTTGTTAACGGTCTGAACTGAAAAGAGTAATTGTGAAAGAATTGCTGCCAGGGCTATATAGTAATACCAATCCATTGTTGCCTCTTGTGGATGCGTTTAAGCGTAAACGCCGTGTTGTGTTTGTCCGTTTAGACTTAAGAATACACGCGTTATGCTATCGAAGTCAAGGGTACAATTGAATCGATTAGCTGCTCGACGGTATATGATTCCGTGAGGTTGATTGGGAGCAGGCAGCCATGATTGTGGTTGGATGCGATAATAATCAGATTTTTGCCGGCCTGGCTCCATCCCTGCTGCTGTGGTTGATGGCCGAGTATAAACGTATCCACGTCAAAAAGTTCAGCCATTTTGTCGAGCAGGGCCTGACTGTGGTTTCTGCCCCAGGTTAAAAGGTAAGCTGAGCCCGGCTTTACACAATCGCTGATTTCCAATTGCCTCTGTAGAATCTGCTGGTCGAATTTATTGACGTAAAGGTCGCCGGGGAGCGAATGCGACAGCCATATTCTGTTATCACATCTGACCGCTAATGGCTGCGAAAGTAGAAATTGCCTTATTGCCAGCTTGATATCAGCGCCGTCCTGCTGGAATTCCCGGTCCAGGGCCAGATTCATTGGCTGGTTCATTTCTTTGCCATTTTTCATCACCTGGCTGCTATTGATGAAGGTAGTGTCATGGTTTCCCATGATGATATGGATTTGGTCGGGGAAGCTTAATTTATAGCGAGCGACGTCGAACAACAATTTATAAGATAGACAACCGCCTTCGGAGTCCTGGGGGCCTCCGTGTATGATTTCCTGCAGGACGACGTGTCTGTCGGGATTGTCGGCCAAATCGGAGAAAGTGGCTATTCTTTCGAAATTTCGTCGATGTCCGTGAATATCGCCGGTTATAATCAGGCTGCCTTCGCCAGACAAATGAATCAAATTACCTCGTCGAAATCTGTCTGTGCTGCAGGCCTGCCCAGCCTTGTTTAGTAAATCAATTATTGTTTGAGGCATTTTTCTTCGCTTTTATCTTGCTGCCTATTAAGCTGTGTATCATTATGTCCAGCTTCGATATAAGCGTCATCATATTTGGAGGGCGTTGCGGCGGATTGTCTTTTACGCAGTCCATTACAAGTCTTGAGATTCCTATCGGTATTCCTTTTTTCAGTTCGTGAGGTGCCGGATAATTTCGTTGAGTACCGATGTCGGGAGTGTCGTTTCTTCTTCGTATCACAGTGCCACTTCTTTTGTGTATCAAAGTGGGGACGTTCTTGCCGGTGAGTGCCCAGTACATTGTAGCGCCGAGATTGAAGATATCCGTTCTTGGGCCGAGTGGTTTTCGCCTGACCTGCTCAGGTGCGATATATGCTGGTGTGCCCTGGATGCGGCGTTTGGTCGTTCCGATTTTGCAGCTCTGACCCAGGTCAATAATTTTGATTGAGCCGGCCTTGCCCATAAGAATATTATTGGGCTTTACATCACAGTGAATAAATCCTTCTCTGTGCATAGCATTAAGGCCGGTCGCGACCATCCTGAATACAAGCAGCACATCGACCAGACTCAGGGCGGGGCCATCTTGGATGGATATGCCGTCAAATAGTTCCATAGAAAGCAGCATCTCTTTTACTTTGAGCATCGTGCGTATTTTCTTTAGCTTGTAGCACTTGCGGACATAGGGGTGATTGATTCGCTGGGCCACTTTATATTCATTCTCTGTTTGCTCAAAGACCCTCGTATCTTCCGGCCTTTCAAAGATAATACGTTTGAGAGCGACATCAGTTTTGGTCTGGTGGTCGGTTGCCAAATAGATTGTGCTGCGGGCACCGGTTCCGATGCGTTTTTTTATAATAAAACCGCCAACGTTGAGAATGTTTTTAGCCATATCACCGGGAAGCTGGAATTTAACAATCTATGGATATTTTACTATATTTTTCTAAGATGCGCTAAATAGGTCTTCTGTTCGGTTAATTCTGCATTTTACGATATGGGCACTGCAAGTATGTAGGAAATCATTTCTACATATAAATACAAACCCACTCAATTAGGCATTACAAAGGTATTATTTTACACAATAATCGGCTGTTTGTCCAGCACAGTTGCGTTTTTTTGTGATTTGGTTGCGGAGAAAAGATACGTCTTGACAGATTTTTGGAAATTTAGATAATGCTTTGAATTGATTTAGACGGCAATCGGTTTTGATGGTAAAATACGTTGTTTTTTAATTAGCTATTCCCCGATAGCTCAACTGGTAGAGCGAGCGGCTGTTAACCGCTAGGTTGTAGGTTCGAGTCCTACTCGGGGAGTTATATAAGTCTGTGCATTTCAACAACTTATAACTCCTCCCAAATTAATTCATGAATTAACGGTATTTATTTCTACGCAGTATCTACGCAGAATGATGCTATTCATGTGTAGTTCGTGTCTACTTTCGACAGAGAAAATGGGTGGATTTGAGCATTCTGCGTAGAAAGTGGAGCATCGGATTGGGGGGAGTAGTTGATCGTTACTTCCAGTTTATCTTGGCCCTTCTTTGAGCAAGATCTACCCAGACAGAAGCATGCTCATAAGATCTTGTATATACCCAGTTCTCTTTTCTTGCCTTGCCCTTCGGTTTGCCAAGGGGTTTGTGAAACTCTGGATAGTCAACCAGACTTCCGTGTTGCTCCCGCCATCCCCACGAATAAGAGAAATAGGAGTTCTCCTGTGCCGCTATTAGGAAGCATGCCAATGAGAAGATAATCTTTTTTCGAGCTTCATCAGCCAGCACCTTTGATGGAATACGCATCTTCTCCTTGTTGGTCCAATTGAATGTCGGATCAGGCCAACCCTTGACCACTACGGTTTTGCCCATGCTGGCAGCACTGGTGATTGCCTCGATATCGGCAGCAATTGACTCCTTGCTCTGGCTATGGAATGCAGTGAAATGCTCTACCATCACACCATCGGAGTATGGAAGATACTCTTTTCCTGTAGTGTTGCCCGCAGGATCCAAAGATCGTATTCCATTATAGACCAAAAGGGCATCTTCTCCCATTTCCTTATTGGCAAGTTGCATCATATCGATAACAGCCTTTGTCAGCATCTCTTCATTTCCCTCTCCCCATCTTCTTTTCATCCAGATCGGGCGTTTGGCCTGATTAACGGCATCCATGAAGATGCCATCACATCCATATTCAGTTACTGCCTTCCCTGCCATGGCAGCCCACCATTGACGAAACTCAGGAATGAGGAGGTTATACTGCTCCAGCGTCCCTGTCTTGTATATTGGCTCTCCCTTCTTATCACGAAAGAGCCATTGTGGATGCTTGGCAACTGTTTGGCATGCATCATACAGAGCGTAGTTAAGGAAGGTGTTCCAGTAGAAAAGCACTTTCATTCTTGGATTGAGTGCCTTGAGCCGTTTGGCGTCGAAGGCAATACCCTTTTCCGTGGAGCCAAATCGACCCCGGCCGTGGCCTTTCTCCAGACAGACAAAATCGGAAACCTGAGCGACAAACTTGAGTTCACTTTCTGACAATGGGCCACTGCTCTTGCCGAAGTGGATGTAGACAGGAACCGTGTCCCAAGAGAAATGGGGTTTTGCTGAATCACCACTGGCCAATGTCGCACATTGGAACGCAATGGCCAAGACTATGCTGGCAAACTGCCTCATATTAAACATGATTCCTTTGCATCTTTCTGGTTTCCTCATTCACTCCCAGCCAATCTACCACAGATTGTGATATTGTCAAGTAGGGCAAAACTACCTCTTCCTCGGCCTGCCTCTCCCCCTCTTGTGATCCCCATTGGCCAATACCTTATCGAGTTCTTCCCTGTCGAAACACAATCGACCACTAATTTTCTTGGGATGCAATGCTCCCTTCTTTATAAGCCGATGGATTGCCTTGTCAGGTCTTTTGAGACCAACTCTGTCGAGGCCCAAATGAACTATGGCTTCTTTGAGCCAGAGAGTAGGAGGTTCGGAGGATTTGGAGTGTGGGGCTTGGTGGGTGAGGTGAGGGAAGAGAATCCTTTTGTACAGCTCAGCATCACGTTTGGATTCGAACCAGTGGTCGATAGGGAATGTGTGGATTTTGATTTTGTTATGCATTGGAGTGTTCCTTGGTTTTGGAAGTATTGGCATGGCTTAACTCTGCCATAGTACCGTAAAGCTTTATCTTGTCATTCTTACCACTTTCGTGACACTTAAGAATGTTTTTCATGTTTTCATCATCAAGAACAAAAATCCTAATTGATGAATCTCGAAAGCAACAAGACTTCTCACCAGCTTTTTCTTCGAGAGCATTTACTCTTTGACAAATGTAAACTTTTTTCAACTGTTCTTCTAAGCCCTCATCTGACATTTTATTATGAAGATAACTAGCAGGGACACCAGTCATAATATAGTCTTTATGTTCCAAATGGATGTTATCAGTTTTTGCAATAACAATCTTATATACTATTCGATGTATGATATCGTCTTGGGTTTTACCTGAAAAAGGATCACTATTACAACCTTCGTACCTGATTATTATCTCTTTGTCAGGCATTTTTTGAGCAAGCCCAACGGCTGTGTCAATTAGAACTTCTTTACTATGAAGCCCACTTATCTAAAGCTGATGCCATGAGAAGAGAGCGATATTTTAAAACAACAAAAGGAAAATCCACGCTTAAACAGATGTTAAGGAAATCTTTAGAGAATTTTTAGGCCCAAAGGCCGGGGCCCTACTCAGGGAGGTTTGGGGGTGGTAGAGTCCGCAAACTGGCTGAAGCTAAACAGTAAATTAAGACTCAATTGCAAAAATTTAAATTATTTTCTTGAACACAACATACCCCTGGGGGGTATAATAGGAAAGTAGATATAAAAGGAACAATAAAATGGGAACAAATCCAAGTCATGTTAATAACCTGGTGGCATTAAGGCGAATTGAGGGGCAGGTTCGCGGTGTTCAGAGGATGGTCGAAGAGCGTAAATACTGCATCGATATTTTGAACCAGATATATGCTGTCAAGGGTGCGCTTGGCAGGGTTGAAGAGAAGATTTTAGAAAAGCACTTTCGAAATTGTGTGACCGAAGCCGTAACAGGAAGCTCTGAAAAAGAAAAACAGCAAAAGATGGATGAAATTTTCAAATTGATACATCAAACACGAAGGGGGTAAAATATGGCTATAGAAAAGCGGTTCACGATGGCAATTCCCGGCCAGGCAGGGATAAGGTTAGTTTTTTGGTGCCCAGATGTGAATTATGCCGATGAATAAAAGAGTTGAACAGTTCAATTTAGGGGGTTTGAAATGAAGCAGAAATCGCTAATTTCAGTTGCAGGGGCACTCGTGCTTATTTTTGTTCCATACCTGTGGGCTTCGGAGCCTCAAAGCGAGCCTAACATTCCGGTGAGCCTTCAGGATTATCTGCGATATGCCGCTCTCAATAATGCCGGCCTTAAAGCCGCTTTTGAACAGTGGAAGGCTGCTGTCGAGCAGGTACCACAGGCCGAGGCACTGCCGGATCCCAAATTCAGCTATAGTTACTTTATTGAGGAGGTTGAGACCAAGGTTGGGCCACAAAGACAAAAAGTTGGGATAATGCAGGTTTTTCCGTGGTTTGGAAAGATTGAGGCACGGACAGATGCCGCTGCGGCCAATGCGAAAGCCGCCAGGAAGCGGTATGAGGCGGCAAAACTGAAGCTGTTTTTCGACGTCAAGGACGCGTTTTATGAATATGTGTATTTAGCAAGGGCGGTTGAGATAGCGAGGGACAACCTTGAGCTTATCAAGGGTTTTGAAGAAGTTGCGAGGATAAAGTATGTGGTAACGGCCGCGACTCATCCTGATATCATACGGGCGCAGGTAGAGCTTGCGAAGATTGAAGATGTTCTCAAGAGCCTTGAGGATTTGAGAAAACCAATTGTGGCCAGGCTCAACGCGGCTCTTAACCGCCCAAGCTTTGAGATGCTGCCGTGGCCTGGGAAAGAAAATTTCAGGAAAGCAGAAGTAGGCCGGAAGCAGATGATTTCGCTGCTTAGACAGATGAATCCTGAGCTTGCGGCACTGGACTTCAGGGTTGAGGCGGCAAGGCACAGGGTTGAGCTGGCAAAGAAGAAATTCTGGCCTGATGTCGGAGTTGGTGTTGATTCGATTCGGACGGATGACGGGAAAGACCCGGTAATCTTGATGTTTACTATGAACCTGCCTATCTGGCGGAACAGTTACAAAGCGGCCCACCGGCAGGCAAAGGCAAATGTTAGGAAGACGGCACAGCAGAAGAGGGAAACAGAAAACACGCTTATAGCTCGTGCCGAGCGCGTGCTGTACGACTTTGACGACAGCGACAGGAAGATAAAACTCTATGGAGATATTCTGGTACCAAAGGCAGGAGAGTTGTTAGAGGCATCCGAGACGGCCTATACCGGCGGGACGATAGATTTTTTGAGTTTGGTAGATGCTCAACGGACACTGCTTGAGTATCAGCTTCGGTACGAAAGGGCAGTAACGAACAACCAGCAGAAATTAGCTGAGCTGGAGATGCTCGCCGGCGCGCAACTGCCGGTTCATTCAGAGGAATAACAGATTTCGTTGAACAATGTAGGTAACACTATATTAAGAAGAGAGTGTATTAGCCATGAAAAGTAGTGGAAAGAAATTATGGTTTCGCAGCAAAATAACTAAGATTGTTCTGATAGCAATCATAGCATTTGTAGCGGGGTATGTTTTTAAGTCACTTTTACAGCCTTTTCCGGCTGACGCAGAGCACAAACATCCCGGCGGGCAGGCTGTTGCGCAAGAACAGACGTTGTGGACCTGTCCGATGCACCCACATATCCGCCTGCCGGAGCCTGGCAAGTGCCCTATTTGTTTTATGGATTTGGTCCCTTCGTCTTCCTCTGACAGCGATATAGGTGAAAGGCAAATTTCCTTTTCCGAGGCGGCTATTAAGCTGATGGAGATTGAGACAACAGTGGTGGAGAGGAAGTTTGTTACGGCTGAAATCCGCATGGTGGGTAAGGTCGATTACGATGAGACGCGAGTCAAGCACATTACCGCCTGGGTGCCCGGCAGAATCGACCGGCTTTATGTGGATTTTACCGGCACAGTCGTTAATAAGGGTGACCATATGGTTTACCTCTACAGTCCGGAACTTCTAAGCGCTCAGGCAGAACTTTTGCAGGCAGTCAAGGCAGTGGAGAACTTCAAGGCCGGAGGCTCTGAACTTATAAGGCGCTCGATATTAGCCATGCTGAAAGCTGCCAGGGATAAGTTGAGACTGCTCGGATTGGCTAAGGAACAGATTGAGCAAATAGAAAAGACGGGAAAAGTGGTCGACCATCTTACAATTTATGCACCAATGGGTGGTGTGGTGATAGAAAAGCATCGCACTGAGGGGACGTATGTTGATACTGGTACCCAGATATACATGATTGCGGACCTTACCCATCTGTGGGTCAAGCTGGATGCGTATGAGTCGGATATGATGTGGATAAGGTACGGGCAGGAGGTCGAATTCAGCACCGAGGCATATCCGGGGGACGTTTTCAAGGGCAGAATCAGCTTTATCGACCCGGTGCTCAATGCGAAGACCCGAACAGTTAAGTTGCGTGTGAACGTTGATAATCACGACGGCAAGCTCAAGCCCGAAATGTTTGTGCGAGCGGTGGTGCGGGCAAACGTTGCTCAAGGCGGTATGGTGATGGACCCTGAGAGGGCAGGCAAATGGATTTGTCCGATGCATCCGTCTGTTGTCAAAACAGAACCCGGCAGCTGCGATATCTGCGGTATGGATTTGGTAACTACCGAATCGCTCGGCTATGTCAAGGTTGATACACCTAATGAAGCACCTTTGGTCATTCCTGCATCGGTCCCTTTGATTACCGGAACCCGTGCCGTTGTTTATGTTCAAGTCCCGAAAACAGAGAAGCCGACTTACGAGGGTCGTGAAGTGGTCCTTGGCCCCAGAGCCGGGGATTATTACCTGGTTAAGGAGGGTCTTACCGAGGGTGAAATTGTTGTAACAAATGGGAACTTCAAGATTGACTCGGCTCTTCAGATACAGGCCAAGCCCAGCATGATGAGCGCCAAGGACACCACGGATGAGCATAAGCACAAGATTATTGAAGTCTCGGAAGAGTTTAAGCAGCAGTTTAGGCCTGTGATCGAGGATTATTTGACGCTCCAGAGGGCACTTGCCGCTGATGACGTTAAAAAAGCCGCCGAGTCAATCGAGCAAGCCTTGAAGTCACTTTCGAGAGTTGATATGGGTTTGCTGGGCGAGAAGGCGCATAAAATATGGATGCAGAGCAGCGGCGCGATGACGCAAGCCCTGAAAAACGTCAAGAAAGCGGAAAATATTGAGCAGTTACGAAAAGCGTTTAAGAGTTTTTCGGATGAAGTAATAGTTACGGTCACACAATTTCAGGTTTTCGGTGCGGAACCGCTGTACAGGTTTCATTGCCCGATGGCCTTTGATAACAAGGGTGCGGATTGGCTGCAGATGGACGAGGATACACGTAATCCTTATTTTGGGGCTTCTATGCTCAAATGTGGTCAAGTCATTGAAGTAATTGGCAATAAAACGAAATGAAACGAAATTTTTTGGAAACTTATTTTTGAAGGAGTGAAAAAATGAAGACAAAAAGAAAAAATTTGGTGACAGTATGTTTGTTTGCAGGTGTTTTGGTGGTTGGAGTGATTTTGCTGCAGGGGTGCGAAGATTCAGGTTCAGGGACGTCGTCCGGCGGTAATCAGGGAACGGGTGAGCAAAAATGGGTCTGTCCAATGCACCCTGACATCACTGCGGACAAGCCTGTTAAATGCTCCAAATGTGGCATGGATTTGGTTCCGCAGGAGGCTGAGAAGAAGCTTGGGGCAATGAATATGCCGGCCAAGGAAATTGCCGTGGCTGTAGAGCAAACGACCTGCCCGATAATGGGGATGGCTATCGACAAGAAAGTCTTCGTCGAATACAAAGGCAAGAAGGTCTACTTCTGCTGCCCCGGCTGCGAAGATAAGTTCAAAGCAGAACCGGAGAAGTTTCTTGCCAAGCTGCCCCAGTTCAAGAATTAAGGCTTGGCAGGAGAAAAGTAAGGGCGAAGGGCGTGCGGGTCAGCTCTGAGGTTGGTTTGACCTGGTGGAGAGGTGAGCGTGCTGCGCGAATCGAATGAAGATAGTTTAGTTCAGGTTTAGTGGACGAAGTTATGAATGGACCAGTTGGTCAAAAACAATCACCGATAGACAAGGTAATACGGTTTTGCCTTGAGAACAAGCTGGTAGTCGGGCTTTTAGTGATAATGTTCATCGTATGGGGCCTTTTGGTTGCTCCATTTGACTGGAACATTTGGGGTCTGCCGAGAAATCCTGTACCTGTTGACGCCATACCGGACATCGGTGAGAACCAGCAGATAGTTTTTACCGAATGGATGGGACGTTCTCCCCAGGACATCGAGGACCAGATAACATATCCTTTGACTGTGTCATTGCTTGGAATTCCCGGAGTAAAAACCATTCGCAGCTACTCGTTTTTTGGTTTTTCAAGTATTTACATAATATTTGATGAAAAGATAGATTTTTACTGGTCCCGAAGCAGGGTTCTTGAGAAGCTGAGCAGTTTGCCGGCGGGTTCGCTGCCCACGGATGTCCAGCCGGCTCTGGGGCCTGATGCAACTGCGCTGGGACAAATCTTCTGGTATACGCTTGAAGGTCGAGACGAGCAGGGAAATCCGACCGGAGGGTGGGATTTGGATGAGCTGCGGACTATCCAGGATTGGTATGTGCGGTGGGCCTTGCTCTCGGCGGAGGGCATAAGCGAAGTAGCGTCGGTGGGCGGCTTTGTTAAAGAATACCAGATAGATGTTGACCCTGATGCGATGCGGGCCTACAAGGTGGGGCTGGATGATATATTCAAGGCTGTGAAGGCGTCTAATATCGATGTTGGCGCGCGAACGATAGAGATAAATAAGGTCGAGTATGTAATTCGCGGCCTGGGCTTTATCGAGGACCTCTCAGATATAGAAAGGTCTGTAATAAAGGTCAATGAGAATGTCCCTATCTACATTAAAGATGTAGCGAATGTGTCTTTCGGGCCCGCACTTCGGCGAGGGGCCCTGGACAAGGGCGGAGCAGAGGCCGTCGGCGGGGTGGTGGTTGTACGCTACGGCTATAATCCTCTGGAAGCCATCAAAAATGTAAAAAAGATGATTGAGGAGATATCGCCGGGGCTTCACAAAAAGACGCTGCCGGACGGTACGGTTTCACGGGTTACAATCGTTCCCTTCTATGACCGCACGGGGCTTATTTACGAGACTCTGGGTACATTAAACACCGCTCTGACCGAGGAAATACTGGTTACAATCATCGTGGTTATCGTTTTAGTGGTGCATCTTAGAAGCTCTGTACTGATTAGCGGCCTGCTTCCACTGGCGGTACTGATGTGCTTTATCGCGATGAAGAACTTCGGTGTCGATGCAAATATTGTTGCGCTGTCGGGCATTGCGATTGCTATCGGCACAATGGTGGATATGGGGATAATCATTTGCGAAAATATTCTAAAGCACCTCGATGAAGCAGGGCCCGACGATGATAAGCTGGAGGTTGTTTACAAAGCAGCGAGTGAGGTTGGTGGTGCAGTCCTGACAGCGGTCTCAACTACTATCGTCAGCTTTTTGCCGGTCTTTACGATGACCGGGGCAGAGGGCAAGCTCTTTAAGCCCCTGGCGTTTACCAAGACCTTTGCGCTGATTTCCTCGGTGATAGTGGCTTTGACGATAATTCCGCCGGCCGCCCACATCCTCTTTACAAGAAAAGCCGCTCTTAAAAAGGTCAAGAGATACATATTGGGGGGCCTTCTAATTGCCGCTGCTATTGTGGCAGGTATTTGGCTCACCTGGTGGATAGGTGTTCTTATCGGCGCAATCGGGCTTTACCATCTCTCAAGAGACTACATTCCAAAGAGAATGAACAGTTTGCTGCCACTGATTGCCAGTGCTGCGGCAGTAGCTCTGGTTGGCATAATACTTGCCGGCCACTGGCTGCCGTTGGGTGCCGATAAAGGTATGGTGCGAAATCTGGTATTTGTGGTGCTTTTAATCGGCGGGCTGCTGTCCTTCTTCCGGGTCTTCCAGAAGTTCTATCCCCGCATTTTGGGCTGGTGCCTCAGGCATAAGATAGCGTTTTTGTCGGCTCCGGGGGTACTGGTAGTTCTGGCTTTGATGGTGTGGCTTGGGTTTGGGAGGGTCTTTTCCTTTGTGCCGGAGAAGTTGAGGTCGAACAAATTGTGGTTTGCTGCGGTGCATAGCTTTCCCGGACTGGGTAAGGAATTTATGCCTCCTTTGGACGAAGGGTCATACCTGTTGATGCCTATAACTATGCCTCATGCTTCCATCGGAGAGTGTCTGGACGTATTGCAAAAGCAGGATATAGCGCTGCAGTCCATCCCCGAAGTCGACTTGGTAGTCGGTAAAATCGGCCGGGTCGAGTCGCCCCTTGACCCTGCACCTATATCAATGATCGAAACGGTTATCAATTACAAGCCGGAGTATATAACCGACAAAGATGGGCACCGTCAGCGGTTTGAGTTCGATCCTGACCAGAACGAACTGTTCAAAGACACCGCCGGCAATCCTTTGGTAGGAAATGATGGTGAGCCCTACACAGTACGCGGAAAGTTTCTTCGAGATGAGCAGGGCAAGCTCAAGCCGGACCCGCACGGCAACTCGTTTCTGCTCTGGCGGCCGCCGCTCGACCCGAAGCTAAACAAGGGCCGGGAGGCCTGGAAAGGAATCAAAAGTCCTGATGATATCTGGGATGAAATAGTAAAGGCCGCTGAGATTCCCGGCACCACCAGCGCATCCAAGCTGCAGCCTATTATGGCAAGAATAGTTATGTTACAAAGCGGTATGCGCGCCCCGATGGGTGTCAAGGTCAAAGGGCCTGACCTTGAGACCATTGATAAGGTAGGTCTTGAAATCGAGCGTTTTCTCAAAGAGGTTCCGAGCGTTGAGCCGGCTGCTGTAATAGCCGACCGGATTGTAGGCAAGCCGTACATTGAGATTGATATAGACCGTGACGCCATTGCCAGGTATGGGATAATGATTCGGCAGGTACAGGACGTTATTGAAGTTGCGATAGGCGGCAGGCGCATTACGACAACGGTTGAGGGACGTGAGCGATTTGGCGTCAGGGTCAGATATGTGCGTGAATTGCGGGACCAGATCGAAACGCTGGGCAAGATTTTGGTTCCAGCAGCCGATGGGGCGCAGATACCACTTATCCAATTGACGGAGATTAAATATTTACGCGGTCCTCAAGCCATAAAGAGTGAAGACACATTTCTTGTCGGCTATGTGCTCTTTGATATGAAGAAAGGCCATGCTGAGGTCGATGTCGTCGAAGACTGTCAGCGGTATCTAAAACATCAAGAGCAAACATTTAGTAGTGCTTTTAACGATGCATCCGAAAAAGCCGCAAAACAAGGCCGCACCCTTACCGAGCAGGAAATCGACGCTCTGCCAGGACTTAACCTCAGAGGCACCAGTTATGTCTTTGCCGGCAACTATGAAAATCAGATTCGCGCAGCCAGGACGCTTTTACTGGTCATACCATTGGCCCTTTTTATCATATTTTTGATTCTGTATTTTCAGTTTAAGTCCGTAATAACGAGCTTCCTCGTATTTACAGGAATAATTGTTGCGTGGTCGGGCGGATTCCTGATGATATGGCTGTACGGTCAGGAATGGTTCCTTGATTTTGGCGTATTCGGGGTCAATATGCGGGATCTGTTCGATGTTCATACGATTAATATGAGCGTTGCCATCTGGGTGGGTTTTCTTGCGCTGTTCGGGATAGCGTCGGACGATGGCGTTGTGATGTGTACGTACCTGGAGCAGACATTTCGTGGAAAGCGGATGGAGAGTAAAGATGAGGTGCATAAGGCCGTGATTGCCGCCGGCACGCGGAGGATTCGACCGTGTCTTATGACAACGGCTACAACGGTACTGGCGCTTATTCCGGTGCTTACATCGACAGGACGCGGCTCGGATATAATGGTGCCTATGGCGATACCATCGTTTGGGGGGATGACAATTGAGATACTTACCATGCTCGTTGTGCCGGTCCTGTACTGTGCAGTCAAGGAGCTCAGGCTCAAACACAAAATTGCTGCATAACGGCCGGACATGAACACCGTCTTGGTTATATTTGTATAGGAGAGGTTTTTTTCCGCCTCTTAAACATCGAAGCAAGTTTTCTTCACGGAAAAATCGTTTCACACAAAAAGAAGTTACTCGTAAATTTAGTATTCCTCTTAAGCCCCTTAGACATAGACTATTGATTTTACAGTTGTCTAAATACCCGGGTTACTCTTGTTCTGGATATGCTGAGATAGTAAAGCTGTTGGTAAGAGAAGGAAACTGGTATTGACTATTGCCAGAATGTATCTGCCGTCTCTCCGGCTTTCTGTGTCCATTTCCGGTTGTTTTTCTCGAACTCAACCTTGTCTTCATATATTTTTATAACTTTTACACCGTGTATCGTGTCCCCTTCTTTCAATATTTTGCCGTCAATTATTGCCGAGGGATTGTCCTTGTCGTACAGGATTCCACCGACCACTCCGTGCGTGACCTTTGGTTTTGTTGTTACTATATTTTCTTTCAAGGCAGGCCTCTGCCACTTCCACTTCTTGAATTTAACCGATTCTTCCATTTCAACTTTGTCACCCGAGTGCCAAATCGCGTTGTCCCTACCGTGACAAAATACCTCGTCGTAGCTGGGGTATTTTATGTGGATATAAACCGGTTTCATTGTTTGAAATAGTTCTTTTCGGAGCCAGGGTTCTTTCGCATCGGCCCAGGTTGGGTCAAAAGGGACCCAGCCGTACTTTCGCAGATAGACCTCAGCCCATGCATGCTTTGGTAAAGTGTCACTGACCACTACTGCATAGCCTGTAACGACTCTGGCTGGGATGCGCTTTGCTCTACATATAGCAACAAACAGGTCAGAGTATTCGGAACAATCGCCTGTCTTCTGCTGGGCCGCATAGGCTGCGCCCTTTCTTTCTTTATGGATGCGATATTCCAGATTATTAATCACGTAATTGTGTATGCTTTTCACTGTGTCTGTTTCGCTTTGACCTTTTATGGTTCTTGCGATTTTCTTTATCAGGAAATCGTCGCATTCTATCCCACTTTCGTCCTGTAGATAATCCTCGCCGTCGTACCTTAAGAAAAGTTTCTCTTTGTACTTTTTTCGCGCAGTCGACAGGTCGTATCTGAACAATTCAGCCTTTACATGTATTTCCACGTCGAACCGCCTTTTCGGCTCCGTGAAAATAAACTCCGCGTATTGGTTTCCGCATTTGCTGGAAAATTCCCTCGATGGTCTTGGAAAACACTCTATCTCCCGTATCTTCTGCCTATCAGGTATTGTTTTCGGAAGGGCAACGACGAACTTTATCTTGTGGGTCTTCCCCGGTACGAAGAAGTCATAGCAGAGATGCATTTCCACCTCATTATTCAAGGGTGCAAAGAAGTCACGTTGCGAGTATACTTGGGCGGTATTATCCTCAGCGGTTGCTCTCTGTAACTCTGTTACGCCTCTTGCGTTAGTCAGAGCCCCGTAGCTGATTACCCACACAACAATGAACAAGGTTTTGTACTTCATGAAGTCCCTCTGAGCTGATGTCCCTTCAGTATATCGGTGATTTCGGTGTCGGGCTTAACTTGGTTGGCCATTTCTCAGCAGCACGGTTTTTGTGGTTTTCAAGATTATTTTAGACCGAGGTCAGGTGCTAAAAAACGAAAACTGCCTCTGGGCTTTAGATGTCTTTATTGGTGGTATTTGACGAACATCAAACTACACAATTGCAGCAGCCAATAGAGTTTTCCATGTCCAAAGCTTTGAAGGTGTCAGCTTCTTCCATGCATAATCCGATTTGTAGCTTGGGTTGGAGTTTTCTTATTGTATCAGCCAGATATCTGTAGACTTCAATCCTTAACTTTATAGGGAAACGGATTCGGCCATCTTTGGATTTGCCTTTTTCGAGCATTCTTGAGATAGGATTGTCTTTACCCAATTTTCGCTCGGTAAGTTGCAGGGCCCCGGAGTAGCTACAAATTTGCCCCAACGTGATACGACTGAGTGGTACAGCCCTTAAAAGATTTTCCAAAAAGCAGGTATAAATATTTTGCCAGTTTTCGATAGGAATAATTGGCATTATAACAGCACGTAGAGTGTAACCTACATCTGCACATCTTCGCATAGCTCCGATTCTTTCGTCAGGTAGAGGCAGGTTTGATTCGAAAGCTGTGGAAATTTCAATGGGATTTAAACTCCACGAAAGAATGGTGTGGCCTTGATGGTCAAGGTCGAGAAGATTCTGCACATTGGCACTTTTAGTCAGTAATGTCAACCTGGCATTTTTCTGTTGAGCGAAAAAAGGGATTATTATGCGGGAATAACCGGTAAGAGGGTCAAGTGCAAGCCCATCCTGGAGTTTGCCTAAGTAGAAGGCCGTAGGTTCGGATAGTCTGGATGCAATGCCAGCAATCTGGCCGAGAATTTCGTCTATATTTACAAATATTTTTACTGTCGGTGAGAATTTTACGCCGGGGGTACCAGCTAAATAGCAATATTGGCAGTCGTAAGGACAAAAGCCATAGGGTGAAAAGTGCCAGTAGCTTGGGCAGGTGTTGCCATCTTCTTCACTGGAGCGAACGGCACTTTTATGTACCCCGAATACCAATGTGTTTTTGCCTCTGTAATGTAATTTCAGAGGATCTGTTCTACCGAGGTCAAAGCGGTTATGAGGGATGTCAAATCTTTCAATAACCTGGGCTTGGGGGTATAGATTACAAATTGCCTGAACGAAATCACGTTGCTGTGTGGTTTGGAAGCTGCCTTTGGTTAATACAATGTTATCTGGCTTAAAGTGAGGGGCTGGCTTTGGCTGATAGTTCAAATATGAGTTCTCTATTGGAAAAAGGCTGGTCATGGTTGAATTTTTATAAGGTCTTCAGACCGTTACATTTTTGTACATCACGCGGTTTATCTGCTCTGGTTTTGAATAATGGGGGTGGCTTTGGCCGAGTCGGTGGCTTTGATTCCGAGGTAGTAACCGGTAACCGGCGATTGTTCGTAACCCATGGACCGGTGTGCTACTTCCGCGCGATAGACCGGGTCCTGCATCAGGCAGACTCGCCGGTCTTTCGCCGGGATAGTCGTTGTGTAGATGCGAAGCTCGCCGGCTAAGATGGTGATGAGTTCCTCACGCCAATCGCCTAAGATATCGGCCATCATCATAATACTTCCCTCGATATCTGAGGTCAGGGTTGGCCCCTTGTACTTGACAATGGAGATGGATCTGCTGCGTCCAAATCTACTGCGACCCATTACGTTGCCTCGTGGGTTACCGCGTCCGAATGTTTCCCGCAGCAGGTCGGCATCCCAGAATATCCAGTTCCTGCAGCCGGGGACGTCTTCTTGCCGGCCGAGCCGCTTGCCGTCGGCGGAGAATAAATAGCGGTTAGACGAGCCGCCTTTGGAAGATTCGGTCGCAAAGCATTCCAGGCCGGGGATTGACGGGTCGATGTCGGCAACCATGCCGTCGCCCACGTGATAGGTGCGCTGGCCGATGCTCCAGATTATTTTTCCGGTCTTGGCGTCAACCAGGCAAACACCCTTGCCATCGTCGTGCCACGGCTCGATAGCGTAGAAGATTTCCATGCCGGGGCGGGTCGGATCCACGTCGGTGACATAGCATTTATCGGGATGGCCGAGGCCGATCGACCACAGGCACGTGCCGTTGTCGTCCAGCACAGCGGAGCCTAAGATGACCTCGTCGCGGCCGTCCTTGTCGACATCGGCTGAGTGCATGCCGTGCGCTCCCTGGCTGCGAATGATTGGGGTCTCGTCATCTCCCTCCCAATGCCACAGCCGCTTGAGCTTGTTGTTGTGATACTGGTAGGCGTCCACTATCATCAGCTTGTACGTACCGCGGGCTACGAGCAGACAGGGTGTCTTGCCGTCCAGGTAGGCCATGCCCATCTGGTTGCGGTTGGTCCGGTTATAATCGCCCAGGCGCGGGTCCCGCGGAGGCCAGTCGGCACGTGCGAGTTCGGCGCCGGTCATACCATCTAGGATTGAGCACCACTCCGGTCCCTTGCGAACACGCCCATCGGATTCTCTGGCGTCCTCCGGGCCGGTCTTGACAGCTACCTCGGCCTTGCCGTCGCCGTCAAAATCGTAAACCACGAACGGCGAATACCAGATGCCCGGCTCGATGCCCGGCCCCAGGTCCTTGCGCCACAGGAACGTGCCATTGTTGAGATAGGCCTCCAGCTTGTAGGTAAGGCCGTCTGTATTTGGTCTGCCCGCTGGGTCGATGCCTCGGGACGGCTGCTTGATGACGAAGTCATACGCCCCGTCGCCGTTGAGGTCTGCAACGGCGATCCTCTGGGGTCTGTAATCACCCTGGAACTTGATAGAGGCATAGCATGGCTTATCTTTGGCGTTTGCCATCAGCATCGCCTTCTCCGAAGGCTCAAGTTCCTTGCCATTAATTACTGGCCTGACCCAGTAGATGCTCTCACGCCCCATGACAGGTTTCTTGTCGATGAAGTCGGTGGTGGCGACCACGGGCTCCTTATTCAGCCTAAGCGGTTTGCCGCCTTCGACCGAGCGGTAGACGTTGAAAGCCGTTCCCTTGGCATCGTTCTTGAGCAGCCGCCATCCCAGATAGACCTTACCCTCCTTGTTGGGCATGGTCAACATTCCACGATTGATTTTCTCATCAATCCGCTTTTTGGCCCAGCCTGTTATTTTAGGTTTGTCCTTGTGCTTAGGACTGAGCGCAGGAGTAAAGAATTGTCGCTCTCTCGGGTCTTCTGCGACTGCCGTAGGAACAACAGAGCAAAACAACATAACAATAAGCAGGATTCTTCTAATCATGGCCCATCGCTTCCGATAAGTTAGTCCCTGTATTGTATAAGGATTTATATACATCTGATATCGCTGAACTAAACCTGGCTGATTCAATCACTTATTCTATCGTCTGACCTTTTCGCATGCAAGGCATTGATTCGGCAAAGTTGGATCTGATGATGAAGATGATCATTGAACAGAAGCTGCCTGTGGGTTCCGTGATTATCGTCGGCCACGGGTATATCGTATTATGTATGTGGCCTCACGTATGAGGCGGGATGAGCACCCTTTGCCCCGTTAGAAATCTTAACTTCTATTATCAGATTACTCTGTGTAGAATTTCTAACGGGGCGGGGATTTTTTACAGAGTTCACGCTTTATTGGCGGCGGTGTAGGCCTTTAAGAAACTGTCCGAATATATCTGTTTGTTCATCAACATATCAGAGGTAGCTACGACATTCATCAGGTCTTCGTCAAGGGCATCAGCGATTGCCGAGTCCAGGCCGTGCGACATGGCCATGGCAAGGAATATACGATTTATCAGGCTTCTTTTGCTTGTGCCTTGAGAGACATTTGACAAACCTATAGTCATATGCGGCGCAGGGTCAGCTAAGTATTTTATCTGGTCTATTGCATTGAGGATATTGCCAACCTGGACCTGGGCATTTGGCACTTTCACCGGCAGAGCAATAGGGTCGATAAATAACCGCTGCGTGTCAAAGCCTTTCTCCATTGCCTTTTGCACGATTTCAGCAGCTAAAGCCACCCGCATATCAGTGTCCTGGGGGACACCGTTTTTGTCCATAGTGAGCGTGATAACATTTGTCTTTGGCCCGGCCTGGTCAGCCATTTCCAGGTATTTATCAAAGACCTCTTCATCAGATTTCTTATTCAGCGGCGTGGAGTTCAGGAGCAGGCCGTTCTCAGCATTAACAACCTTTACTCCCGCTGCGATGACATTGAATTTTTGAGAATCCAGGCATAGGGCTGTTGTGCAGGTTTCCTGGATAGTTTCAACAAGCCACTGCATAGTGCCTTCCTGGTCTGCCGCGGCGGTACCAACATTTACATCCAGATATGTGGCGCCTGCTTCGGTTTGCTTTTTGGCCAGTTCCTGAATGGGCTGCTTATTCTTGGACGCAATCGCATCCTTAACATCTGTAAACATCCCGTTAATTCGTTCTCCGATGATTATCATAACAGTCTCCTTGTGATATGAAGAGTTTAGTTCCTATTGCCAGATTTGATTGATGAAGTTCTTAACAGTCGCGACGGCTCGCGGATGTCGCATCCGGATTATGTCGACGCCGGCCTGTAACAGACAGATTGCAGTAGTAGCTTCCCACATTGGCCCGCGGTCTTTAGCGTCTCCCCAGCCCGGGGCGTCCGCAAGTTTGCTCTCTTTTGCCCGCCAGGACTCATAACCCACATCACAGATAGCAGGCATTGCCATCATTTTATCACCGCCAAGTGCAGCCAGACGCTGGCGTTCCTGAATCGAATAGGCATACTCAATCCCGTAACCTAACGCTCCTGTTGCCTGAAATGTTACAACCTTTTCCAGCGGAAAGCCCATATCAGAAACTAAAATATTGATCTGTTTGGCAATGTTAATATCCAACGGAGCATGCGTGATAAGGTGATGGCCGTCAGCCAGGGCGATGGCCGTCAGGGCCTTGTAATTGTCCTCTTTAACAGAACCTATCAGAACGTTTTCTCCCTTGGCTGCCTCACTTACTTTCGGCATAACCTGATTGTCCTTTTCGTCGTATCCACTTCCCCACAGAATAAGCGGGACGCCTACGGCTTTCAACACTTCCTCGGTGACCTTAACGGAATGAGCGGCGTCTAAATCTTTCTTGTCGGGGTGGATGCCTTCGAATTTTACGCAAATCAAGTCTGCACCGAATTGCTCTATGCACTTTTTGGCCCAGTCGGCGGGGCTGTCCATCACATCTTGATAATTTTCAGCCAGGGCATCGGGCCAATCGTCCGGCCTGCTGTCGAGAACGTCCATAGCGATAATCGGTTTCTCACTGGCTTCTTCTACGGAGCCGCCGTAGACTACATTACGTGCCCCTCCAACGGTTGCTGTTGAGGTTCGAGTGCCGCCGCTGTCTTTGGTCGCTCCAAGTGTAACGCGATTTACCGAACCGGCAAAGCTCTCCTTAACTTCAGGAACTGGCATTTGAAATCCTCCAAGAATAACTTAGAATTTAGTTTTGGTTTTTAGTTAGCTGAAAACTACGGTTTAGTTTGGATTCGAGTATTTTCCGTACCGCCGAAAGTGCAGTACTGTTTTCTTCGAGATCGAAGATTGTTTTACCCTGCATTGATGCGTCAAATATGGTTTTGTCTTGAGGTATATGCCCAAAGGTTTCTATCTCCTCCACTTTCTTGCTGCTTTCGGTCCTGTTCCATATAACGCCGATTTCTTTTACGGATATCGGCAGTTGTTTGGCAAGTTCAAAAATCCTCCGGGCAGTAAGGGTACCGAGAGAAGTTGGTTCGGCTACGATGCACAGCAGGTCAACATTATTAGTGGTTCGGCGGGACAGGTGCTCCATTCCCGCTTCATTATCGATAATTACATATTGATACTGCGAGCTTAGTTTATCCAGGAATGTTCGCAGTATATTATTTACGGCACAGTAGCAGCTTGGTCCTTCGGGCCGACCCATGGTGAGCAGATCGAAGCCGGCGGCCTCTGTGATTGCCTGCTGGATGCTGTATTCAAGGGAGCGCAACCGATCCGTACCTTCACCACCCGGCTGTTTTTGACGGGTTTGTTCGCGGATTTCCGCAATGGTGTCCTCAGGTTCGACTCCCAACATCGGTGCCAGGCAGGCATTGGGGTCGGCATCTACCGCAAGTATTGCGTCTTGAGATTGGCTGCACAGAAGCCTGATAATCATAGCGGCCAGCGTTGTTTTGCCGGACCCGCCTTTTCCACTTATTGCAATTGTTGTTGTCATATTTGACGCTCCGTGACTGATGTCACGTTTCACACTTCACGTTTTTTACAGACGGGAACAGGGATAAATCCGTATGGGGCAGGAAACTTGCTCTGACAAATTCGTCCATGTAGCCCGAATGACTCATCAAATCAAAATACGTCATACTGTTGGCGATTTTTTCGGCTGTTTCAAGGGCCTTTCGACTCATCAGTACCGTCTTTGCTCCCGCGATTGATGTGTTTCCCACAAATTGAATCTTCTCCACGGGTACATCGGGCAGCATTCCGACGGTAACGGCCTGTTGAACGTTCATGAAGTTTCCGAAGCCGCCGGCGATGTAAATGGCGTCGAGGTCTTCTGTTTTAGTTTGCGTCGAGTTCATAAGAACTCTAATCGCGGCAAATACCCCTGCTTTGGAACGGACCAAATTGTCGATATCGGCCTGGGTGATTACTATTTCCTGGTGTTCATTAGCCGCCGGCACTAATTGGAATTGCAAGCCCTCGTCGCCTTCCGTCAATCTTGTGTCCCCGTTGGTTTTGAATCGGCCGGTCCGGTCTATGATACCGTTTATAAACAATTCGGCAATTGTGTCCAGGAGACCTGAACCGCAAATGCCGGCAGGATGGGTATTGCCGATTGTCTTGAACTCGATGGAGCCGTCCGGGGCAATGTTTAGTTTTTCGATAGCTCCGGCTCCGGCCCTCATGCCGTGCCTGACGCCGCTTCCTTCAAATGCAGGCCCTGCCGAACTTGAAGCACAAACCAGCCAGTCTCGATTGCCGAGAACAACCTCGCCGTTTGTTCCGATATCAACAAAAAGCGAAACCTCTTTTTTGGTATAAATTCGTGTAGTTAAGACGCCTGCTACTATGTCGCTGCCCACATAAGCCGCTACGCTGGGCAGGCAGTAAAGCAGACCTCGCTTGTTAATCTGGATGCCTATTTCAGCCGCCCGGATAGGCGGCACAAAACTGGCCGAAGCGACATATGGCTCTCTGCGTATTCGTGTAGCGTCTAAATTCAGCAGGAAATGCACCATGGCGGTATTGCCGGAACATATTACAGCGGTTATCTCATGCAAATCGATTTTCTGCCTTGATGCCAGTGTTACGATTAGGTTATTTACATCGTGCACGATTCGATTTTGCATTTCATCGAAAGCGTTATTTTCTTCTGCATAGATGATTCGGCGGATATAGTCTTCGCCAAAGTTTATCTGGCTGTTATATACAGCTTCCGTATCTATTGTTTTTGCATCGTTGAGGTCAAGAAGATGGGCCACAACCGTTGTAGTACCCAGATCAACAGCCACGGCAAAATTCTTCTCGCATCGTTTGATCGGCTCGACCTCTATTACTTCCGTGGTTCCGCTTCGCCGACCAATAGTCACGGCAACCTTGTAATTCGTTGACCGAAGCACCTTCGAAAGTCCCTGAAGGATGCGGAAGCCCGTCTGCATTATAGGAGCGTCAATCTGCTCACGTATCGCCACATACAGACGCTCGTGGTCGGCTGTATGGTCGTTTACCGTGGGTTCCGACATCTCAACGGCAAGCTTTCGAACCAAAGGGTCGAACTCAAAAACACCTTCCTGTACATCACCGGCAAGCTCACTAAATCTGTGGGCATCGGAGTCCATCAGGATTTGACTTGTTTCGATGGTGTGGGACTTCGGAACGGTTATTGTCATATCCGAAAGAACCTTTGTCCGGCAGGCGAGAACGATATTTTCACGGGTCTCATCCGGGGTAAGTAAAGTGGTGGGTTTGCTTTGGAATTGTCCTTTGTCGATTACTACTTTACATTTACCGCAATACCCGTCTCCCCCGCAAATGCTGCTTAAATAGACGCCGGCTTTACGGGCCGCCTCAAGCAGAATCGTCCCGGTAGGGACTTCGGTTTTAAGGCCGCTCGGCTCAAAACACACTGTGTTTTTTTTCGGTTTCCCGTCCATTCTCACATCTCATGAGCCGTGTCCCGCGACTCGAGAGGCGTTGCGCATAGCGCATCGCCTCTATTTCCAGACTTCTTGCAGAAACTTTGGTATCATCGACGATTCTCTTGGACCCACTATGATTTCCCAGCCTGTCGCCTCTTCGAGTTTGCCGCTCATCACCGCAACGTAACCGGGGATTATCAGTTTACGGTGTTTAACCAGGCTCTCGGCCTCAAATTTTACCATGGCGTCGGCTACGGTTTTTTCGTTGAGCTTATCTCCTGAATAAGACGTCAACACACTTGTGCCTTCGGTATCAACGACAAGGATATAGCTTGGCACCCTGCTGGCCTCGACATCCGATTCCACGGTGTAGTATGTCAGGGAGAAGTTTGTTGTAAACATCAGTGGTGCATTCGCGTCCGGTTCCCCGATGGGATATACCTTGGGTTCTACCTGGATGGGCTTTTGTGGGTCGCTGAAGACATTCATCCTCGCAGTCAGCATGGGGAAGAACGCATATTGCTCAACTGTATTGACCACGACGATACTGGAATGCTTGCAAATCAGACTTGTGGCGTAGGTGGCTTGTTGGTCTGCGTCACCATCAGGAACAAAGGACATAGTTGGATAGCCTAACGGCCTGAAGGTTTTTTTCAGCGCCAGGGCCCTTATCTTTGAGAGATTGTACAATTGGTCCCGAAGGCTTAATCCATCGAGGCTCAAAACGATATCCTCGACACCTTCGGCCTTGATTTTTTCAGTCAGGTCTGCAAGGGCTTCGACTGATTCGGCACATGCGGCGAGCGGACACTTGTTTTCCTTGGCGATTTTGGCCATAGCCTGGGCGGTATCCGGTGTAGCCTTGCCGATTAACGGAGAGCTATCACCTGTCTTGGCGACCGCCGCGGCTGTAGCTTCGGGTGAATCTGAAAGGAGAATTATAGCCAGTTTGCTTGTATCCTTTACAGTTGCGGCAGCAGTGGCGAAGGCATCAGCTGAACCGCTGTCGTTTGTAACCGCTATGGCGTTCACTGAGATGTGTACCCCGATGCGCTCGAACTGCAGCGAATTTATGGACTCAATGCGGTCTTTTAAATCCTGGCCGGTAAGTTTGTCCGATACAGTTACAGCTAAAACAGTCGGATTGTAAAATTTCTCTTCGTGTCGGAACATCACCGTTTCCTGCCCCGTCTGAACTTGATTGTCTCCGCTGCCAAACTCTACCAGGCGTATTGGCGGGGCGGCGGCAGCTGCGAGCTGTTGTTTGGCTTCTTCTGAAACGTCGGGGCAGTCTTCAAGTTTGGCCCGTTTTTGAGCAAGCTGCATGGCAAAGGCCAGACATGTAGGCATGCCGCACTTTTTGCAGTTGGTTTTTGGTAGGAGTTTGAAGATGTCTAATCCTGTTAGCGCCATAATAATTACCCTTTCTGCGTATCTCGGTTATTGGTAATTGGTTATTCGAATTCACCAGTTACCAATCACCAGTTACCATTCACCAGTTACCAATCACCAGTTACCATTTTAGAACATAGGTTCCAAAGTTGTTACAGGATGGTTAGCTTTGGTAATAAACTCCAGGACCTCTTCTTCTGTAGTGGCGGATGTTTCATCAGCAATCTTGGCCAGAAATTCCTCACCACCGAGTCCGAGCTCATCGGCCCTCTTGATGAAAGTTTCTTTGATTTCCTCCTTCATCATTTTTGGCATCCACACGATTCGTTGAATTCCGCCTTCTGCGGCGATGAACTTTTTCGAATAGACATAGTGTTTTGAATGCCCGATGAATCCCGGCGTCTGATTACCACCGCCCACGGTGCCTGCCAGCGTCGAAAACTTCATTCCGCATGGAGTCATCTCAGGAAACTCACGGTTCACAATCATTATTCCGCCTGTCGACGGCAGCACGGCAGCAATACATTCAAAGCAGCCGCAGGAAGTCATTGGATCGGTTATCATGCTGTACTGGCTCATTCGCTCGACGCCGCCACCGGTGGCCTTGATAACAAATGCGTTTACCTTGTCCCACTGACCGATGGTAGATTCAATGCACTTACCTTTCGATATGGGCTGGTTTGGCCCTGAGGGGGTTATTTCGTATGCCGCCCGACAGTCCAGCCAGCTATAAGCCCCGCACAGGCCAGGCCGTTCAGGAGAAACTACACATAAGTGATTCGGCGCAAAACTCTGGCAAAGTGTGCACGAATAAAACGTGTCTATGTCTTCATCCACCATACCCGCCAATCGCGCATCACGTTCTGCGAATACCACCTGGGCTTGCTCTCGCAGTTTCAAGACCTGTTTTTCTTCACTATATATCTTAATCTGCACCTTGTCTATAATGCTCGAGAACTGCTCGTGGAGCATTGCATGCAGGAGTTTTCCGATGTGTTCGAGTCTGAAGCCTGCGCCGAATGCATCCTTGCTGATTCGCATCCAGTTGCCGTCCCGCTGGCCCATGTGCCACAGACCCTGTGCCTCATTCATAAATGTATGTATCTGGCGTTCCAGCACGGGTTCAAAATCGGCCTGCATTTTCCTCCCTGCTACTTCGACCAAAATCCCCAGCGGCATCTTGCCTCCCACTTCAAGCGAATCTACGTCCGGCCCATCCACGGTTATCTTTCCATCTTCAACGGCCGAGATGTCCTGCGTCCGAAGCCACTCGAAAGCCGGTGTTCTTTGCCCGCCAAACTCGCAGTACATATCATCTTTTCGTATACGTTCACCTTCAAATGCCGGGCTGTGTGCCACGGGAATATCTACATGTGCTATCTTTATCTTTAGGCCGCGGACTTCGATGGCCTTTTCCACAATCTGGTCGTGGGGGATATTCGAGACAACATGCTCGTAAGTACATACGCCGGTAGGAAGGATTTCCGGAATGTCGGAATCGGCGATAGTGGGGAAGCCGAAATTGATTGCCCCCGCCGCCGTGGCGTACCACTCATCTGTAACTTCACCGAGTGCCAACACGAATGCAAAGACCCGGTTTTTGTTGTAGAGCAGGTTCCGCCGGAAATCGCCCGCTTTAACGCCGCCGAAGCTAAGGGCCGCCCGGCTGGCAAATCCAAGCGCGTATATTGCTGCGCTAATCTCCGACCCGAAAGGCACCAGTCGGGTATCCCAGCCTAATTGCACACCGCCTTCGACAAGCTGCTCTGCAAATGTTGTTCCATTGTTGTGGGCTGCCATAAATACATAAAGACTGCGCTCCTGGCACTTTCTTGCGATTGTGACAGCCGTTTCCACATCCGGGGCTGCACCTACAATCGCTGCAAAACCCGGCGCCGACCCGTCCACGAACTGTATTCCCCGCTCGCGCAGAATCACATCGTCTGCCGCTCCCAGCCAGATGCCATCGACCGGATTAGGCCCGATTAGATACTTGCACGCTTCGATAATCTCCTCGGCAAAAAGCGTGGCCATACCCGCATCAAGTATGGGGCCAAGATATGGCAGCCACATGTCCTCGGCAACCGGTTCGGGCATCAGCGGCTTGATTTCCTCTTCCATCACCTGCTCTAAATCGGCAAGGGTTTCAACTGCTCGCCCAGTCATGGAATAAATAATCGGTATGTAGTAACCGGTGTTCGGAAACTCGACCTTGCAGTCTTTTCCTTTTTGCTCGATAGCTTTGGCCAGCATCTCTTTGGCCTGCTCAACTATCTTATAAGCCCCGTTTATCGCGCTTGTCGCAATGATTCTTGACATTAACAAGTCTCCTTATTTCTGGTTTACCCTCTGGTTTTAAGCTCTTAAACGGTCAATGCCCGACGCTCTTCCATATCGTAGAGCTTTCGCTCTTTCTTAACGTTTATTCCGAGAGCATCGCGTTTGGCTTCGATACGTTGGAGCATCATTTCAGCTGCTTTGACTGGGTCGGATTCCACTGCCCATCGGCCGCCCATATCTTTTTCGATATCATTAAAGAGGTAATTGTAGACATTTTTACTGCCGACAAATGGGAACAGCTCTTTTGCAAAGACAACTAACAAGCCGCTGGCCACGAAGTATTGACCGATAGTAAATGCTTTCTCAGTGATTGATTCCAAACAAGCTCCCGCCGCCGGCAGATCGGCCAGGTCTTCACCTAAGCCGCCTTCTTTAACAATCCCCGAACAAATCACCAGCAGCCGGCTGTTATCTACACAACTGCCACACGCCAGCACAGGTGAGATTCCAACAGTTTCACAAACTTCTCGCAAGCCGGGCCCCGCCAGTTCCAGCGCCTCTTTCGGATTCAACAGGGCCTGCTTACCGCACGCAATAGTGGCGCAGCCGGTAGTCACTACCAGAACGTCTTTTTTGATCAGTTCTTTCGCCAGGTTTGTGTGCGTATAGTCCTGTTGGATTTTGGGATTTGTACAGCCCACAATTGCTCCGATACCTCGAATTCGACCATTGATAATATTGTCGTTCAACGGCCGATAGCTGGCACGGAACCTGCCGCCCAGCATATACTTGATAGACTCATGGCCGAAGCCTACAATTGCCGGCTGTTTTTCCGAAGGTATGTGCACCTGGCCTCGATTTTTGTAGTTTTCTATGGCTTTTTTGACCACCTCCTTGGCAGTTTTGAGTGCTGTTTTCTCTTCCATCGCAACGTGCTCAACGCCCAGCATCTTTGCCTTATCGGAGGTAGTAATCAGCTTCGTGTGGAAACATTTGGTGATTTCGTTCAGCCCTTGCATCACGCACTGCACGTCGACCGCCATCACCTCCACGGCGCCGGTAGCGACAGCCAATTCCTGATTAAGGAAGTTACCCGCGATGGGGACTCCATGCCGCATCAGCAGCTCATTGGCCGTACAACAAATGCCGGCCACATTGATTCCTTTGGCCCCGACCTTTTTCGCCTCAGCCAGCAGGTCTTTATCCATAGATGCTGCAACTATCATCTCTGACAAAAGAGGCTCATGTCCGTGGACTATGATATTGACCTCGTCTTTCTTCAAGACGCCCAGATTTACCTCTCCTCGACCCGGATAAGGTGTCCCGAAGAGAATGTCCTGCAGTTCAGTACCCAGCATAGAGCCACCCCACCCGTCAGCAAGTGCCGTTCGGCTGGCGTGCATAATGATGTTCTTGTAATCCTGGTCCACACCCATTGTACTGCGGTGCAGTGCCTCGACGACCTCTCGGTCGACAGCGCGAGGGGTAATCCCCAGTTTTTTCCAGATTTCCTGGCGTGGCTTGGGGGCACGGCGTACCATCAATTGATTACCTTCCGGCTTGCCAAATTCGGCCAGTGCAATCTTGCCGATATCTTCGGCGATTTCGTTTATCTGCCGGTCCTTTGTTTCCACGCCTAACTCTTCGGCCAGCTTATACAGTTTGGTAGTATCTTTGAACTTGTAGTCGGGGGCCTCGCCCTTGGCTGCGGCAAGGAATACTTCCGCTACACCTCGGCCGTGGTCACTATGGGCGCTGGTACCTGCGGCAATCGCCCTTAGAAAATTCCGAGCTACGATTGTATCGGCGTCTGCACCGCAGACTCCAACTTGTGGCCCATCTCCAAAGGGATCAATTCTACACGGCCCCATAGTGCAGATACGACAGCATACTCCGAGTTTGCCGAAGCCGCACTGTGGTAACTGAGCGTCAAGCCTGTCCCATGCATTTTGCTGGTTGGATTCGGCCATCCGACTTATCATATTCTGCGCTGCTTTATCGCTACTGCGTTTTTCTGGGTCCATAAACAACTCCTCAGTAATTACTTAACCTCAATAACTTGAAAAATTATTCTTATACCATATTTGGTTCCGTGTTTCAAGCAGCTGGCTTCTGCTCAGCTGTGCATCACGGAACGTACCTTATTTTTTGCGAAACGTGACAGCTCCAAGCTGTGCAACGGTCTGTAATCTTCTACATTTCGGACACAGGCGCAGACGTGCACGGAATTCTTCACTATTTAGGTCGACCTTGTCCAAGGCCTGCTCATTTACAAGAGTGCTGGTTATGAGCGATCCACATTCCCGGCAAACAAGCAACTTTGCCCGCGACTTGAAGGGGGATATCTCTATTTCCTGCTCATCTTCGTGGAGCCTCACTTTAATGGTTCCCACCGGACAGATGGCAGCGCATGCACCACAGCCAATGCAATCCTCTGAAGGCTGCCGAAAGGGAGCCGCCACAGCCCTGTCTACGCCTCGCCCGGCATAACCAATCGCAGCCTGCCCGATTATCTGTTCACATACCTGAACGCACAAGCCGCACAGGATGCAGTTTCGCTGACTCTCTGTGACCTTTGGGTAACGCGTTTCTTTCACACCCATGCGCTTAGCCAATACCTTTAGCTCCTTGCTCTCCGGTGCTCGTGCGAGCAATAGCTCCATGACACCGCGACGGGCCTGCTGTGCCCGTTCACTGGAAGCGTAAACGACGATATCGCGGCGTACCGGATAGTTACAGGCCGTAACAAGCTGTCTCCAGTCACCGCGGTCAAGCTCCACCATGCAGAGCCGGCACGATGCATCGCCTGAAACAGCCGGGTGGTAGCACAGCGTAGGAATCCAGATTCCAGCCTTTTTGGCGGCGTCCAGAATCGTCGCGTCCTTCTTGACCCTGACCTTACATCCATCTATCGTTACTGTTGGCACTGGCTTACCTTTCCTTATACCTTTAACACCGCGGCAAATGGACATTTTTCCCAGCAGGTTCCACAGAGTGTGCATTTTTCCTGGTCAATTACATGGGGAACCTTTTTTTCACCGGTTATTGCGTCCACCGGGCAGTCCTTCAGGCAGATACCGCAAGCCTTGCAGGCTTCCGGATCGATATCGTAACGGAACAGGCCGCGACACTCCTTGGCGGGGCAGCGCTTGTCTTTAATGTGTGCTTCATATTCGTCACGGAAATATCGTATTGTAGAGATGATGGGATTGGCGGCGGTCTTGCCAAGGGCGCATAAAGCTGTTCCCTCCAGCAGTTCCGCCAAGCCCTCAAGCCTTTCCACATCGCCGACCTGTCCTTCTCCATCGGTTATACGGTCGAGAATATAAAGCATCTGTGACAAACCTTCCCGGCAGGGGGTGCATTTACCACAGGATTCTTTCTGAAGAAAATTGGTGAAGTACTTCGCGACGTTGACCATGCAGGTGTCTTCGTCCATGACGATCATACCGCCGGAGCCCATCATCGAGCCCAGCTTGGTAAGCTCGTCGAAGTCCACGTGGGCATCGAGGTGTTCTGCCGGTATGCATCCGCCGGAGGGGCCTCCTGTTTGGACTGCTTTGAAACGCTTGCCATCAGGTATTCCCCCGCCGATATCGTCAATAATCCGCCGCAGTGTGATGCCCATGGGAACTTCCACAAGCCCGGTATTGACCACCTTTCCAACCAGGCTGAAAACCTTTGTTCCCTTGGACTTTTCCGTTCCAATGTCGGCGAAGGATTTTCCTCCCCGGTTTATGATAGCTGGAATATTGGCCCACGTTTCCACATTGTTGAGATTTGTGGGTTTTTCCCAGAGGCCGCTTTCCACGGTATGGATATACTTTGCTCTCGGTTCGCCGGTCCGACCCTCCAGCGAGGCCATCAGTGCCGTTGACTCACCACAGACAAATGCACCGCCGCCGCGGTTGATGCGGATATCGAATGAAAACGAACTACCCAGGATTTTCTTACCTAACAGCCCAAACTCCCGGGCTTGCGAGATAGCTATTCTCAGATGCTCAACGGCAAGAGGATATTCATTGCGGACATAGATATAGCCCTGCTCAGAGCCGATGGCGTATGCCCCGATGAGCATGCCCTCGATGACAGAGTGAGGGTTCCCCTCCATAATAGAGCGGTCCATAAAGGCTCCGGGGTCTCCTTCGTCACCGTTGCAAATGACATACTTTGGTGACCCTTTAGCCTCTCTGCAGGAGCGCCATTTCCGTGCGGTCGGGAAACCCCCGCCGCCACGGCCCCTGAGTCCTGCTACCTCTACTTCTGATATCACCTCGTCCGGCGTCATCGAGGACAGGACCTTTGCAAGAGCCCTGTATCCACCTTCGGCGATGTAGTCTGTGATTTCTGTGGGGTCGATAAGACCGTTATTACATAGAACGATGCGTTCCTGAACCTTGTAGAAATCTATCTGGTCTGCTTTCTCGGCCTTTTTGGTTGTCTTAGGGTCCTCATATAGCAGCCTCTCGACTACCCTTGAACCAAGCACTGTTTCGCGGAATATCTCGGCAACATCCGGTTCTTCCACCCGCTGGTAGAAAATCTGGCCCGGCTCAACTACGATAATAGGGCCTCGCTCGCAGAATCCATGACAGCCAACACATTTTGCCTCGACTCGGACGTCTTGACCGGACTGCTCGGCGGCCTCACAGAAAAGCTCATACAGCCTGCGCGAGCCCTTGGCCGCGCAGCCCGTCCCGATGCAGACTCTCACCACTTTGGCAGCCTGGCGGCCTTCGTTGCTTAGCTTCTTCGCAAAGGCTTCGATATCGGCACTACTGCTGAATTTGGTGGAGACACTAATCACGTTGGGCCTCCTTTGTAGTGGTTTCGGCAGCCTCCTCAGCTGGGCGAAGCTTGTGCAGAATTTCAAGTGCGGAATCCGAGGTAACGCCATCGTAGTATTTTCCATCCACCACCATTACCGGTGCAAGGGCACATGCGCCCACACAGTTGACAGCCTGAAAGCTGAATAAGCGGTCGCGGGTTGTTCCACCCGGCTCAACACGGAACTTCTTACAGATAGCCTCAGAGATAGCACCTGCACCCTTGAGGTAGCAAACCGTGCCCATACAGAGCGTTACCTCGTGCGCACCCTTTGGAGCAAGGCGGAACGATGAATAGAACGTCGCCACAGCATACAGACGGCTCAGCGGAAGCCCGAGCCGCTTGCTCAGACAGCGCACGTACTCTGCCTGCAGATACCCACATTCGGCCTGAAGGTCCTGCATCATGGGTATGAGCATCCCAACGTCAGCATCATAGTGGTCAACTATCTGTTCTATGATTTTGTTGTCTTCGGTCATATTCACTGTTACCTTACTAACTCATCACCAAGATAAATCCTTAATGATATTGCACTCTGAAACTATTGTCAATACATCGCTTGGCTACAGGGCCAAAGGATTTTTCTGGTCCGTAGCTAAACGGTCTCAATAGTTACCTCCTTACCTCTTTTTCGCAGTTCCTCAGCAATCTCGCGCACCACAGCCAGCTTCATACCCAGTTGTCGGGGCAGGTCGGGATTTTGATGGGCCGGGTTCACACTCAGGCCCACTATGAAATGGACGTGGTCGACGTCCAGGCACAGGCGAACCAGCGCCGAGGCTGCATCCGTTTGGAATTTTACCATCTCTTGATCTGTGCCTGAATGAAGCAGCTCGTTGGTTCTTGTAAGCGTCAGAATTCCCTCGGTCATCAAGTCAATACCTTCCAACCTGGCCAATGGGGGGACGTCGGGTTTCATTGTGGTAAGATCGACTTCCAACGGCTTATCTCCCAGACAACGGGCAACAATCTTTGATGTGGTTCCGCCACAAACCGCCAGAAATCCGGGACGTTGTGTGAATCTGGCGATGATTTTTTTATCGATGCTCCTGTCTGCCGGGGGGCCTGTTAAGACAGTGGCCGTAAGCTTGCGTCGAACCTTTATAACGGCCACGCTCACATCATCCCCGGGTTTGCCGCAGTATAAGTCCCAGGCAGCCTCTGCGAGCTTATCGGCAAGCTGCTGGGCGGACAGGTCCGGGTGACAGTGTTCTTCGAGGAAGCGTGCGACCTGCTCAGCACCCCATCCGAGGGGATAGAGCCCCCCTATGCCGGCGTTTAACACACCATCGGAGACAAAGACAAGCCAATCACCGGTTTTGAGTTCAAATTCCAATTCACGAATGGTCTTACCTTCAATTTCTCGTTCCTCATACGGTACAGATACGGATTTCCGCTGCCGCAACAGAATGACCGATGGTGTGTCAAACTCGACGACACGCGCGCGCCCTTCGGAGAAGAATTTTCCGATTGAAAAGGTGCTGTAGGCGAGCTTTCGGACCTCGCACACCGGCAGCGTTTTGCTCAATGTCTCCACCACTTCACCCAAAGGCAGCTCATTCTCCATCAGATGCATAACGATTCGAGTAGTCAAAATAGACAGGATATTTGCCTTGACACCACTTCCCAGTCCGTCAGAAAGCGCCAGCATCACCGAATCGGCATGACGGGCAAAAGCTACATTATCACCGCAGAGTTCTTCACCATGTTTTTGGAGCTGCTTTCCGCCCCACTCGTAAAAAAGCCTCATCACTGTCCTTCTTCCTGGTAGAGGGAGATAAGCTTTGTCAAAAGTACCTTGGTCTCTGCCGTAGTTTCACCAAGCAATCTCGCTATTTCCTGCGCCGTCTGCATCTGCCGAGAGATAACCTCCTGCGCCCGCTCCAGCGTCTGTGCCTTCAGGTCAAGAAAGTCCTTTCTGGCCTTTTCCTCCTCGGAGATGTCTATGAAGATGCCGCAGAAAAGGTCCTCGCCCTCAATGGGGAAAATGCCTACGCGGAAGCTGACATCATGCTCAGGAATGCTCTCTTTGACCAGAAGCGATCCGCCTGCGGAGATAGCACTTTTGAAGCAATCAGAGTGGACGAAGTCCTTGGCCAACCGCCCTGAAAGCTCTTCGTTCGCACAGTGAAACATTTTAAGGAAGGCCGGATTGACGAAGCGGATGTGCGTTTTTTTGTCTACCAGAAGAACACCATTCGGTGTGTTTTGCAGTATAGCGCTGGTATGCGCCGCTGCTTGGCTTTTGGGAAGTTTCATACTAACTTTTCCTTTTGCGAGAACTCTTTGCAGGGCCTTTACGTGTTTTTTTCTTCTTTAGAGCCTTCAGTACTTTTTTTCGGAACGTTTCGGCTCCCTCTGCGGCACTGGGACTGCTTAAAATCTCATCGCCCATCTTCCAATTGATTCCCTCTCCGCAGCGCTCCATACAAAATGAGCCTTTTAACTCGACCTTATTCTCAAGACCCTCTTTGGTCAGAAAATCGTTAAATCGAGTTATCATTTCTCGCGCACCCTTGATGTGGCACGAGCTGCCGACACACACGGTCACGGTGATCATTTATCGCCCTCTTTAGAATTAGTTTCCTGTTTGTTTTTTTGAGTTGACGAGACAAGGTCCTGGGCTGCGCGCTGGCGTTTGCCGGCCGCCAAATCCTTTTCGCTGCCTAATTGTAGCGCTTTTGTGGGACAGGCCTCAACGCAGGCCGGTACTTGTCCTGCTTTAGCTCGTTCAAAGCAAAGGTCGCACTTGACCATCACTTTGCCGTCACGGGAGAGCTCAATAACTCCGAATGGACAAACGACAAGGCAGTACTTGCAGCCGATACACTTGTCCTGTTCAATCAACACAGGTCCCTCAGTTTCCTGGCGATGTATCGCCGCTGTCGGGCAAACCGTAATACAAGGCGCATCCTCACAATGCCTGCACTGCAGTGGTACGGCAAATTCCCCTGCCGCCAGCACAGTAACTCTACGCTGCGGTTGTGGCAGTTCTTGTATCGCTTCTTGAAGAACCTTGGATTTCGAATGCGCAACCGCGCAAGCTATTTCACAGCTTTTGCAGGCCAAACATTTTTCGATATCTACAATTATGCCTTTGTTTTTTACGTCCATCTTGTTCTCCGGGATAATTTGACTCAACTAAGCTTCTTATACTATGAAGACACAGCCCCTTCGCTGATTAAGTCCGTTAGCTTGTCTTTGGCATCCTTTAATTCTTCCACCAGTTCCGGACAGGCGCTAAAAACCGGCTTGAATTCAAGGTCAGCTTTTTGAACGGAACTACTATACGCAAGACTTCCCAGCAGAGCTACGTCTTTCAATTGAGATTTTATCACATTCGTTTGAGCGGCTTCTGTAATTTTGTTGGCAATGGCTGCAACGTTTTTGATTCCTAATTCTCTTGCCATTTTCGCTACGTTATTGGCCGTTTCAATGCTCCTTCCGCCTGGTTCTACAACCACTACAAATGCATCAACACCTTGCACACTTGCCCTGCCCATAAACTCAACGCCGGCAGCCAAATCGACTAAAACTATCTCCTGCCGCTGCAGTATGGTGTGGGTAAGTAGTGCCTTTAGAAAAGTTCCTTCCGGGCAGGCACAACCTGCCCCAGCCTGTGTAATAGCTCCCAATACGAGCAATTTCACGCCATTGGCTTCAATCCAGTGTTTTTGCGGCAAATCGCTGACTTTAGGATTTAGCTTGAAGTACGCTCCTAATGCGTCTTTATCAGTGCCCGTTCGCTCGGCAATTAACTGTTTCATCTTGATAAGTGGCTCAGGATTTCTTTCGGAAGGTATGCCAAAAGCTGAAGCAAGATTGGTGTTTGGGTCGGCGTCGATAGCGAGTACGTCAAATCCGTCTTGAGCAAATAACTGTGCCCAGACCGCGGAGACCGTGGTCTTGCCAACCCCCCCCTTGCCGCCAATTGCTATTTTTGCGCCCTGCATTAAAAAATATTATGATGGCCGTTAATTTCGGCCGTATCAACTCCAATTTTTGAGTAGCACAGAATCGAGTCAACATAAAGCCACATTCTTGCAGTTTTTTCTTGTTTTTTCAACCACTATCTTATCATTTTTTTCTCTAAAACTGCTAATCCATGTACTACGGTAGTTTATACGCAATATATCAGGAATCGTTCGATGTAAATTAAGCTCCCGACAGCTTCACGATATGTCCTAACTTGTGATATATCAAGTACATGCGATGGGAAATTGCCTTGACATACTAAAGCGGTCCAATTATTTCATTCCGGCGTTTTTACTAATGCTTTCACGGTCAGATTCGCGAGCGCTCCCAGGGCGTCCAGAGGCATGTGAGTACCTGCGGTTTGGTCGAATAGTATTGATGCTCTTGCGTCGAATTCCTCGTCGCCTCGCCAGATTACTATCTGTAGCGGGATGCGAGGCAATACGTACAATTCGATAGAGACATCGCCGAATTCGCATCGTTTAGCGTCAAACCGCTCCGAAGCTTCGTATAACCTTTGGGGCGAGTTTCCGAATGCCTCTTCCAGTTTCCCTGTAGGAAGACTGTGCAGGCCCCGGAAGAAAAATTGCCCGCTCGGCAAATTTTCCGCTTTAATAAATTTGTTGGCGAGCGGTAAGTCCTGAGCGTTTATAAGATAGGCAAGAATGCAAAGCTGCTCGAGAAACTCTGCGGGTGCCGGTTGCGGAGATGATTGAGTGGACCCCGTTAGAGAGTTCTTTGCTTTTTGTTTTCTCTTTGCCTCTGGAATCTCTAACGGGGTGGAGAAGATTTGCCTATCGGAAAGATTAACTACATATTCGGTGTTCAGCAGGGTGATAATGTAACGCGGCGGGTCGGTCAGATATTGACATTTTGCCCTTTGCGAGGTTTTTTGGCGGTCAAGTTTGTCAAGTTGCTGCCAAAGGCCTTCATGAGCCATTTTTTTGTTTCCTCTTTGTATCTGGGAGGCCGCTTTGGATTAATGGCAATGTCAAGTTATAATTTTACGTTGTAGTTTGAGATAGTGAGCATCTTTACAATTACAGATGGGATAGGCTCTAAGGATTTCATTAAGGTGATGAGTCGATGCCTTTGATGCCATGAATTGTAAGGTGCGCATCCGGGGCCATGTCTCTGGCCGGACGAATTTGGTCGACATTAAGATAACTTACACGTCCGTCGGCGAAAAGATAGTTCCTGCGACCCACCCAGCACCACCATCCCTGGTCATTAGGTTCGGGTAAATGATTGCTGTACCATTCGCCGACAAGGATCTTTCCGGACGGCTTGGCTACATCTGTGCTTCGCTGCGGTATGGATTTTTGAACAGTATAGTATGTATCGAAGACGCTGTTCATTGTATCGATTTGCTCGGGGCTATGGTAAAAGGTCATGGAGTAAGCATAACTGAAGCTCTCATTTTCGGTTGAGTAGGTAACATCTTGAGGGCACAACAGGACCGAAGGATTGTCCTCTGTGATCCTGGTGCTAAGATAAGGCTCGACAAAGGACCGCCAACGTCCCATCCACAGCCAATAGCCGAGTGGTGGTTCTGGCTGGGGGTCTTGAGAGCACGGATACACGTCCTCATTTGATTCTATGTACATGTGCAAAGCCAGGTAGGCTTGCTTTAGATTGTGGCTGCATTTTACTCTCATCGCGGCCGACCTGGCTTTTCCGAGTGATGGCATAATTATGGACATTAAAAGGGCAATGATGGCTATAACAACGAGCAGTTCCACAAGGCTAAAGCCGAGCTGAAGCGGCTTCTGTGTGGCTGTTGAGCAGCAAGCGTTTGTATCGAATGTTCTGCGTTTGATTTTCACGCTGTAAAGACTACTCGAAAGCGGTGTTTTTTTCAAGTACAAAATCCAATGAGCCTAATGTTGCGTATATTTGCGCGTGAAGATGCTTGCCAAATCTTTAGTTGATGTCCTTAGTGACCGGCCCCACGCATCATGTCCACGGCGTGCGGCAGAACGTCCAAAATCACCTCCAACGATTCCTTGACCGCTTTTGGGCTGCCTGGAAGGTTGATGATAAGCGTATTTCCGCGAATACCTGCAACGCCTCGGGAAAGAATGGCGTTTTTAGTTTGTTTCAGTCCCTCCGAACGCATTACTTCTGCTAAGCCGGGAACCATTTTGTGACATACGTCAGCGGTGGCCTCAGGTGTAACGTCCCGTGGCCCGAGACCCGTACCGCCGGTCGTGAGGACGATATCGGCTTTTAACTCATCGGCAAAGTATATAAGAGCTTCTTTAATACTTCGGTGTTCATCGGCTACGATTTTGTACTCACAAATTTCAAATTTATCATCGCCGAGCAGGTTCTTGATAGTCTGCCCACTTATGTCCTCTCGGCTCTGTGCCGAGCAACTATCGCTAACTGTCAGAATGGCTACTTTAATCATTTGATTTTAGTACCTCTATGATGTCGCCGGGCTTGACACGGCCCGGCTTTGTTACTTTTGCAAAAACACCTTCTCGCGGCATAATGCAATCTCCGATTTGTTGGAAAATTTCACAGCCACTGTGACATTTTTTACCGAACTGCGTAATTTCAACTTCGGCGACGCTTCCAAGCCTGAGTTTGCTGCCGATTTTCAGGGACTGCAGGTCGATTCCTTCCGTTGTGATGTTTTCCGCGAAGTCTCCTTCAGTTACGGATGCGCCTTTTGCTCTCATTTTCGCGATGGACTCTTCGGCGAGCAGGCTTACCTGCCTGTGCCAATCGCCGGCGTGGGCGTCACCTTCTATGCCGAAGCCGGCTTTTAACTCAGCAGTGGGGACATTGTATTTCTTCGTGCCCCGGTTTTTGGAGATTGATATTGCCTTAATCCTGCCTTTTGTAGTCTCCACTTTTGCCTCCGGATTTCTGAAGTAATTTTATCTGACTTATCACCATATCTTTGCCTTTGTATTTCAGCATATCATAAATGGTAAGACAGGCTGCGCTTGTCCCGGTCAAAGCTTCCATTTCCACGCCGGTTTTGCCCGAGGATTTGACCGTTACACTCGCACAAACCGTTTTGTTTGCTTCGTCCGTAACAAATTCGACTTTGACCGCCTCAATTGTAATAGGATGACACATCGGAATTATTGAAGACGTTGCCTTTACCGCATTTATCGCTGCTATTTTTGCTGTCTCCAGTATATCACCCTTGATGCTGGTGCCGGTCTTTAGGATGCCGAAGCCTTCCTGTCCCAGAACAATACAGCCACTTGCTGTGGCGGTTCTTACCGTAATATCTTTGCCGCTTATATCAACCATGCCTTTTGAATCCTGCATTTTGTTTCAGCCTCCAATCTGGCTCATAAACCTGTTTCTGCAACTGCTTCCATTTTCTGGTTTTTTCGCTACGGCTTCGAGTATAGAGCCGGCGATATTATCGAAGTCTACCCTTACCTCGTTGTCGGAAAAAAGACAGGGCTTTAGGAAGCCATCAGCGGTCAATCTGAGCCTGTTGCACTGGCTGCATTTCGGCGGGCGCTGCGTTTTGAATCGGCTGCTTAAATCGGCCCTGTCATAAAGCGAAAACTGCATAATTTTTTGAAGCTGCAGACCTTGCTGGTCACAAAAGGTCTGCATCTTTTCTATCTTTTCTTCGGTCGTGTCTTTGAGAATTACCATATTAATTTTTATCGGAGTAAGCTCTGCTTTTTTGGCTGCCTCGATGCCGGCGAGCGCCTGACACAAGTCGCCGCAGCCAGTAAGCCGGCGGTATCTGTCTGCATCAAGCGAATCTATCGATATGTTGACCCGGCTGAGGCCGCTTCGCTTAAGTTTCATAGCCATATCCGCAAGCAGCGAGCCATTCGTAGTCATGCAGACCTCGTCGATACCATCAATAACCGCGAGTTTCGCTACAAGTTGCTCAATGGCTTTTCGCACCAGCGGTTCACCGCCGGTCAGCCGAATTTTTTTTACGCCCATTCTTGCAGCCGCTTTTGCAAAAGAGACAATCTGCTCGTATGAAAGGATGTCACTGTGGTTCTTATGCATAAAAGGTGCTTCCGGCATGCAATATACACAGTGGTAGTTGCAGCGGTCGGTTACCGATACTCGGAGGTAATCTATTCTTCGATTAAATCTGTCTAACAGCAACGTCGGTACCCTCTTTCACTTCAGCTACGCCTGCGGGTATGCAGATTAAACCGTCAGCTTCACATAAGGCGTTAATATGTGCAGAGCCGTGATATTCAATGTTTGCAACGTTATTGTTTTCGGTAAACACAACAGGCAGCCAGGAATCCCGTTCTGTCTTTTTTCTTGTTATTGTCTTTTCGAGTTTGTTGTGTGAAACGATGGGCTTGAAATTGTGTCCCATCATCTTTAGGAGAAAAGGTTTCACCAACAGTTCAAACACGACAAAGGTAGATACCGGGTTGCCGGGCAATCCGAAACAAAAAACCTCATTCGAAACGCCGAAAACTGTAGGCCGGCCCGGCTTTACTGCGATCCTCTCAAACAGCAACTTGACGTTATTTTTCTCTAAAATCCCCCGAACAAGGTCGTAATCGCCTACTGATACTCCACCGGACATAATCACGACATCATTTTCCGCCATCGCCTTTTTGACCATACTGTCTAAAACTTCTTCTGTATCGGCAGCGATACCATAGTTTGTTGCTATGGCGGCGGCGCTTGTCACCTGGGCGGCTAACTGGGGTGCGTTACTGTTTCTGATTTGACAAGCCGCTGGTGTCTGTCCGGGTTCGACTAATTCGTCTCCTGTGGCTATGATCCCAACCCTTGGCTGTACTGACACCAATGGCTTTGTACAGCCGAGACTCGCCAGCACTGCGATGTGCTGGGCTGAAATTTTACAGCCGGACTGAAGAACTACATCTCCTTTTTTTATGTCCTCACCTTTCAGGCAGATATTGTCGGTTGTTCGTTCACCGATGAAACGAATTCTGTTGTCCGCTGTTGGTTCGGTGTACTCGACCATAATAACGCAGTCGGCACCTTCTGGGACAACGGCGCCGGTCATAATCTTGGAACACTGGTTCTGACCAATCGTTTTTTTCGGCGGGAATCCGGCAGGGATAGTCTCAATTACTGTCAGCTCATTTGCAAGGTCATTTCGGCGACAGGCGAACCCATCCATAGCCGACTTGTTGAATGGAGGGATGTCTCTATCAGCAGCGACGTCTGCTGCCAGTACGCGATTCAAAGTACTTTCAATGTCGACCCGTTCGGTGCCGAGCTGCCGGGCCGAGCTCATCACAATTTCAAACGCATCGTCAAATTTCAGTATTATACTTTTTTCGGAATTCTTCATACTCTTCCATTGTGTTGAGATTGGTAAACTGTTTTGCTTCCAACTTAATATACTTGACATTGCAGTGAGCGAACGCATCACTTATTTTACGTGCTCCTGATGATAGTACTTGGTTTATAGCTTCGATAGCACTTTTACGGTATACCGCAAAGAGTGGTTCATATTTTTCGTTACCAGTGGTTGGAATGACCATATCTACTGCCCGAGCTTCGGCAAGCATTTTCCTGACGAACCTTATATCTATATATGGGATGTCGCAGGCGACCACAAGATTAAGTTCGTTGGCTGAGACCCCAAGAGCAGAAGCTATACCCATCAGAGGTCCCTGGCCCGGCATTTTATCTGGGATAATCTTGAAGCCAAGAAAGGCCAACTTTTCCACTTCGTCGGAGCTTATAAGTATCTGGCTGAATGTGCCGCGAAGCTGCCGGCAAATATGCTCTATGATTGGCCGACCCTTAATCAGCAACATACTCTTGTCAATGCCCATTCGGCTGCTGTCCCCGCCTGCCATGATTATCGCTGTTGCTTGTTCCTGTAACGTCCATTTTCTGTCCGTAAGCTTTATCCGGTCGAGGTCAAAATCAAAACCGCTTGGGCCCGTGACAATAATTTCATCAGCGTATTCTTTGACATCCCGAGCAGAGCTTTTCCACGTCTTCAAATCCTGGCCTTTGACCATGAGAAACAGGCCCGGTTCAACCACTTGACGCAGCGAGTTCGATTCGCAAATTGAAACCGCATCAGGCCCGATTATATCCAGCAGGGCGGTTAATCCCTCTTTAAGGCTCTTTTTCATAACACGCAGCCAGAAAACTCGTTTTGCCCCCGCGGCAAGTAGTCTTGCCGTGTCTTTTTTCGAATTACTGTCAGTCTCTTCCGTAATGTAGAAATCTCCATCCAGTGAGGAACAAACACCACAACCGAGGCCGCCACGGGGACATTGTCCGTCTTTGGCTTTTATCGTAGTGACCTTTATTCCTGTGATGTCCGTAGTTTTGCCGATTTTTTTAATGATCGCGCAGGCCAGTTCGGTTTTTCCGACATTTGCACCGGCAGAACCTATCATCAGCATTCCATCGAGTTTTATCATTTTATTCTTCAACATATTTAACAGCCGTGGCCTTAAAACTTACCCATACTTTCTTTCCACAGCCGAGTTGGAGCCACTTCACCGACTCAGCGGTTACCAAGGCTGCGATTTCGACGCCGATATCAACTATGACCTCGACTCCGATTCCAGCCGGCACAATATCCACAATCGTGCCCTCGAAGTTATTGCGGGCGCTTGTTGGGCTTGCCTTGTTGGAAATCGTGACATCCTCACTCCGAACGCAGACAAAGCCCGGACCGCCGGGGTTGTCAGTAAGAACAGAAAAGCTAAGGCTGCCGGAAGTAAACCGCCTTGTGTTTGTTCCGTGCGCGTGTGGCTCTTGCAGCCGGCCTTTGAAAAAATTATTGATACCGACAAACCGCGCGACAAACTCAGATTTGGGACGCTGAAAAATCTGCTCAACAGTCCCTGCCTGTGCGATGGTTCCGGCTTCCATAACCGCTACGTGTGTGGCCAGAGAGACAGCTTCTGTGTAATCATGCGTCACATGTACTATTTGCAGCTGGTCTTTGGAGTTAATCTTACGCAGAAGAGAGCGCATTTGGGACCGGGATTTTGCATCCAGGGACGATAAAGGCTCGTCCAGCAACAGGCATCGAGGCTCACTTGCTACCGCCCTGGCCAGGGAGACGCGCTGAGATTCTCCGCCGGAGAGTGTTTGGGGTTTAGCTGCAAGAAGATGGCGAACTTCAAAATCCTCGGCAAGCTCATCAACTCGCTTGCGGATGTGAGTCTTCCCATTTCTGCAGCGAAGTGGATATGCAATGTTATCGTAAACCGTCATATGAGGGAAAAGTGTGCTATTTTGGAAAACAAGAGCGATTTTTCGCTTTTGCATCTTTTCGTTGGTAATATCCGTTCCATCGAGAAGTATCCGGCCGGTGTCGGGACGAATAAGGCCTGCAATTGTTTCGAGCAATACACTTTTGCCAACGCCCGTGCTCCCCAGGAGAACAAAATACTGGCTGTTGGAGACCTCGAATGACACATCCTTTATAGCGAAGGACGTCAAGTCCTTGGAGATATTTCTAACGCTGAGCATTATTTTTACCTCCCGCCAAAAGCCTCAACGCTGCAAGAAACACAAGACATACCACGATGAAAAGGACTGCCGCCGGCCGGGCATATTTGAGACCGAAAGCACCAAAACGCTCATATATCAGCACCGGTGTAATCATTGGATGATAAGCGATGATTAGTACCGCTCCAAACTCGCTCATTCCCCGCGCCCACATCAGAATCGAACCGGATAAAATCGACCGCCATGCTAAAGGCACCGAGACTGTTAAGAATACTCTCAATGGACTCGCACCGAGACTAAGCGCGGCCTTTTCAAGGCGAACAGGGACAGCAAGAAAACCATCTCGAGCAGAATTGATAAGGAAAGGAATGCTGACAAAAGCCATCGCCGCCATTATACCTGCGGGGGTGCCGATAAAACTAAACCCCATTTTTGCCGCAGCCTTTCCCAAAGCGCCGTTCTTTGAAACGATACCAAGCAGTGCTATTCCTGCTGCCGAGTGTGGTATTACAATTGGAAGGTCGATAATGGCGGTGACAAGGCCTTTCAGGGGAAAATCCTTTCGTGCCAACAGGTACGAGAAAGGAATAGCAGCAACCGCGAAGAGCATAGTTGCCGCCATCGAAGTCCACAACGTAAGCCAAATGCTGCTTTGAACCGCATTGTCTTTTGCCGTCTCGGCGAGTTCCGGAATGGAACAGCTCACAAACATACTTACAAGCGGGGCAACAATGAAAAGCAGCACAAGCCCGCCAAGTGCGGCAAAGGCCAGCGAAAGCGGCTCGTATCTCGTCTTTCGTATCTTGTATTTCGTATTTCGCATCACATTCCACGATTTACATTGGAAGCGCAAAGCTTTTCAAGCACTCTGGTAGAATATCAAAAGTATCCGTTGGTGACGGGACCACCGAGGTTTGTCCGTTCTTATCAAGAATTGCTCCACCCTTATCTGCATCGAGCAAAAAGGTCAGGAACACCATCGCAAGCTCACGATTCGGCGCATTCCTTGGTATGGTAACACCGTATACTATCGGCTCACCGAATTTAGTGATAAAAGTTCCGGGCATAGTACCTGTTATTCGGACCGAAGCGGTCTTGTATAAATCGCGAAGCTGAGTTTTCTTGAGATTGATCTCATCAGGCAGCACTACGTATGCGAGCTTGTGCTGCTCAGCAACGCTGCGGTATATAAATATATAATCAAGCTCACCTGTTTCCAAAAGCGCTAATAAATCAACTTCCTTGGGACGAATGTATCTTTGGTCTTTTGCCAGCATTTTGTCCGCGAGGCCGGGTCTTTTGTAGAATTTTTCCGCCAAAGTTGTTGTAAGCACGGCCCGATACCCGCACGGGTCGGCATTTGGATCAGACCTGCCGAAAGTAATATCTTTTCCCAGCAAAATTTCGTGCCAGTTGTCTTTGTTTATCTGACCGGCGGCGTGCGAGTCCTCGCGGAAGGCAATAACAATTTCATTTGCTGCGAATTTGATGTTCCACTCGGCATATTCAGGGATAAGAAGAGTGTCTATGACCGTATAATCGGCGGAAGCAAGGATATCGCAGGGTCTATGGAGGTCCGCAATTTTGCGGGCACATATCCGGCTGCCTGAGGCTTCGCAAATAATTTTCACGTCCGGATGACGCATGTTGAATTCCTCGCTTATCTTTTTGAAAGGAACGGCGAGGCTGCCTGCGTGAAAAATAATCAACTGTTGTGAATTGTGACCCGAATAAGCCGCAAGCCGCGAGCTGTGTACTACAAATCCAGCCAGAACCAAACAGCTTATAGCCAAAAGAACCAAAATCGTCTTAATGAATTTGCTCACTTTACAAGTTCCTTGATATATTTTTTATAGGCTTTTTCTACTGCCTTTTCGATGTCACTGCGAAATCTGGTATAAGCTGTAAGCCATTTTTTGCCTTGCTCGGTCAGGGTGGTTCGGCCGCCCTTTATGCCTCCTCGCTGTTTCTCGACCAGAGGGATATCAAGATATTGCTGTGCTTTCTTCAAGTCGCCCCACGCTTTTCGATAGCTTATATGAAGCGACTGGCTGGCCGCTCTTAATGAGCTTTCAGCATCGATGCTCTTGAGCAGCCGCCACTTACCGTCGCCAAAGACGCCTTCGGCATCCTCGGTACTCAGCCAGAGTTTAAACCTTGCCCTCAATGTCTTCATATTCTTGTCCTGCTAACTGTATTATGCAAAACAGCCGAGCTGACATTTACAGATTCTTATGTTCTGCTGGTTACAAATACGCCCAATCTCAGCAGCTTCTACGTCGAGTTCCTGCGCAAGTTTAAAGGCCTCAGCACATGCCAGCTTCTTTCTGCCGTCTATCTCTTGTGCCCGTTCAAGAACAGTGTTAATCAAATCATTACTTTTATCCATTCGCGTTTTTCTCCGAGATTTCGTTTGGTTATGCACCGGTCGACATATCGATTTGGAAAAAAATAAAAACGCCCTGTTTTCACAAATTACAAATGCACAAGCCATTTATGGTTAATAATAACCGGGTTCACTGCCGATGTCTATCTTTCTTGTGAAATTTTTTCCTCTATCGCCGGACGCCATGATAATCAAAGTCTTGCTCCGTTAGATGCTTTCTCAAATTAGATGGTTTTTCCCCGGAAGCATTTTGCATCTAACGGGGCTTGCAAAACGTGCTGAACAGGCGTATAAATTAGCTGTTATGGCTGAAGATGTGAAAAAGCAAATTGAGCGGTTACGCAGCGAAATACGCAGGCACGATTACCTCTATTACGTGCGGAATCAGCCGAAAATCAGCGACCAACAATATGATAAGCTCTTTGCCGGGCTCAAAGAATTGGAGCAGGCAAATCCCCCATTTATAACACCCGATTCGCCGACACAGCGGGTGTCTGAGCGGCCGCTCGAAGGTTTTACGACCGTCAGACACTCTGTGCCGATGCTCAGTATGGACAATACCTATAATGCCGAGGAGCTGAGGGCATTCGATGAAAGAGTACGTAAACAACTTGGGCTTGAAGATTATGATTATGTTGTCGAATTAAAAATCGACGGCCTTGCGATAAGCCTTCGTTATGAAAACGGCAGGCTTGTAACGGCTGCTACTCGCGGCAACGGCGAAGTGGGCGACGATGTTACCGCTAATGTCCGCACGATAAAAGCCGTCCCGCTTGTGCTGATGGGCGATGGCAAAATTCCCGATGTGCTCGAAGTTCGCGGTGAGGTCTATATGCCGACCGCATCATTTATCGAGCTGAACAGGCTGCGTGCCGAGGCCGGCGAACCCGCTTTTGCAAATCCGCGAAATGCAGCGGCGGGCTCTTTGAAGCTGCTCGATGCAAGAATCACCGCTGGAAGGAATCTCTCATTTTTTGCCTATGCGACCGGCGAGCTTTCCGAGCCATTAGCTGCAAATCATTACCAGACTCTGCAAAAATTCAAAAAACTCGGCTTGCCCGTTAATCCTAATATCAAAAGGGCCAAAAATATAGACGAGGTGATAAGTATCTGTCTTGGCTGGGGCGAAAAGCAGCCGAAACTGAACTACCATATCGATGGAATGGTGATAAAGATTAACCGTTTTGACCAGCAGGACATCCTCGGCGCCACCGGCAGGGCCCCCCGATGGTGCATTTCATACAAATTCCCGGCTGAACGTGCTGAAACAACCGTCGAGTCGATAGATGTACAGGTGGGCAAAAGCGGGATTTTGACACCCGTGGCCAATTTGACTGCCGTTCAACTATCGGGGACAACCGTCAAAAGGGCAAGCCTGCACAACTTTGATGAACTGAATCGGCTCAATGTCGGTGTAGGCGACACGGTTGTCATTGAAAAGGCCGGCGAGATAATACCACAGGTAATCGAGGTGAAAACAAAAGCTGCCGTCAACGTCCCCTTTGAAATACCCACGACATGTCCGAGTTGCGGCTCTGAGGTGGCCAGGGACGAAGACGGTGTTTACATTCGATGCCTCAATCCGGATTGTCTCGGCCGGTTGAAAGAGCGTTTGAAATATTTTGCCGGTCGGGGCCAGATGGACATTGAAAATCTCGGAGTCGCCCTAATCGAGCAATTAGTGGAGGCAGGCCTGGTTAAAGATTTCGCAGACCTTTATAAGCTGCAGGAATCTCAACTAATCGAATTGGAGCGAATGGCCCAGAAAAGTGCCGACAATGTGATTAAAGCAATAGAAAAAAGCAAAAACCAGCCTTTGTGGCGACTAATTGCCGCTCTTGGCATCCGCCACATTGGCGGCCAATCGGCACAAATTCTGGCGGAACACTTCGGTTCACTAAAAGCAATTATGGAAGCCAATGCGGAAACGCTGGAAGCGATTGACCAAATCGGCCCGACTATGGCAGAAAGCGTCTATGAATACTTTCGCAACTCGGTGAATCAGACAGTTATCGATGAGTTGTTGACTGCAGGAGTAAAACCAAAGCAGCCAAAGGCGAAGCGGTCGGATAAGCTGGCGGGAAAAACGATTGTTGTTACGGGCACTTTGGAAAATTTCAGCCGGCAGCAGGCGGAGGAGGCTATCAGGCAGGCGGGCGGAAAGGCATCCTCCAGCGTGAGTAAGAAAACCGATTTCGTATTAGCTGGCAGAGAAGCGGGAAGCAAACTTGACAAAGCGCAGCAATTGGGCGTGAAAGAAATAAACGAAAAACAATTTTTGGACATGCTTGGAAAGGGGTTGTCGTAAATGGCTGAACAGGACAAGAAATATATGCAGGTGGCGTTGAAACTGGCTCAGCGAGGTATCGGCTCGGTTGAGCCGAACCCCGCGGTCGGGGCGGTTTTAGTAAAGGCAAATCAGGTTATCGGCAAGGGCTGGCACAAGGAATTCGGCGGCCCCCACGCCGAGATTAACACTCTTCAAGACTGCAAAACACTGGGTGTTAATCCGAAGGGGGCTGCGATGTATGTGAGCTTGGAGCCGTGCTGTCATCAGGCAAAGACCGGGCCCTGCACAGAAGCAATAATTGCTGCTGGGGTGGCAAAGGTTATCGTAGCCACGATTGACCCTTCAGAGCACGCCAACGGCAAAGGCATCGAGCAACTACGCAATGCAGGAATCGAGGTAGAGACCGGCGTCTGTGAAACGCAGGCCCGTCTGCTGAATGCGCCTTTTATCAAATTTGCTGGAACCGGCAAAACCTGGGTGATATTGAAATGGGCACAAAGCATCGACGGGAAGATGGCCTGGGCACAGTCAGGCCCTGGGTCTGAGTGGATTTCCGGCGAACAGAGCAGAAAAGACATGCACAAACTGCGTCGTCAGGTTGGAGGCATATTGGTAGGTATTAATACGGTAATCGCTGACGACCCACAGTTGACAGCCCGGCCGAACAAAGGCAAAAAGGCCACAAGAATCGTTCTGGACAGCCATCTCAGAATTCCATTGGATTGCAAATTGCTTGCAACGGCTAAGAAGGTTCCTGTGCTAATCTTAACGAGTCAACAAACGCTCCTGGAAAATCCCCAGATTGTGGAGAAAATAACCCAAAAGGGGGCTGAAGTGCTTGCTTACCCTGAGGAACAGGGTTGCTCTAATCTATGTTTTCTGCTTGAGGAATTGGCTAAACGTGATATTGCTCAATTACTTGTCGAAGGTGGACCGACAGTAATAGCCTCATTTCTAAAAGAGGAGCTTGTCGACCAAATTGTAGTTTATATCGCACCAAAGATACTCGGCGGCTCCGGAAGCGTTGCAATAACCGAGGCAATGGCGGGATTGACCGAAGCTGTAGGCTTACATCACGTTGAAATTGAGCGTTTCGGCGATGATGTTCGCCTGACCGGCTTATCGAAGAAAACGCTTGACGAAATTTCAATATGCCCCTGAAAAATACCCTCCTGATTTATTTGATTTGTGAATACGGCAAATGGACAAGAGAGAAGTGGTTAAGCTGGCGATTGAGGGCAAGAAGGTCCCGTATGTACCGTGGCATTGCGGCTTTACAGTGGAAGCGGCTGATAAGCTGCAAAAGCACTTTGGCCGGGAGGATTTGGACCAGGTTTTAGATAACCATTTTGTCAAGCTCGGAAGTGATATCGGTTTTTTCACGGCTCTTGATAATGATAGGTTCCGAGACGTCTTCGGCGTCGTATGGGACCGCAGTGTGGATAAGGACATAGGTATTGTTGAGGGATGTCTTTTGCCGGAACCCACGCTTGAACGATATGAGTTTCCCAATCCGCTCGATGAACGTTTTTTCAAGGATATTCCTGAGAAGATATCAAGGTATAGGGATAGTTTGCGAGTTTTTAAGGTTGGTTTTTCACTTTATGAGCGGGCCTGGACCCTTCGTGGGATGCAAAACCTGCTGATGGATTTCCTGGAGAATCCGGGTTTTGTGCGCCAGCTTTTGCGAACGATAGCCGACTACAATATCGCCCAGGTTAGGCAGGCTTTGAAATATGATATAGATGCGGTTTATTTCGGCGATGACTGGGGCCAGCAGACAGGCTTGCAGATGGGGCCGGGCCTCTGGCGCCAGTTCATTTACCCGGAGTTGAAGCGAATGTACGCGGTGGTTCGAGAGGCCGGCAAATACGTTATTATTCATTCGTGCGGTAAAGTAGATGAGCTTTTTGATGATTTGATTGAAATCGGCCTCAATTGCTTCAATCCATTTCAGCCGGAGGTTATGGATGTCTTCGGCCTTATGAAAAGATATAGAGGCCGGCTTGCATTTCACGGCGGCCTGTCCACTCAGCAAACCCTGCCCTATGGCTCAGTTGAGGATGTTAAGAACAATACAGCTAAGCTGTTGGAAGCAGGCAAGGGTGGTGGATATGTCTTTGCACCATCTCACGCGGTTGAAGGTGATGTCCCGCTTGAAAATATGCTGGCCTTTATAGAAGTGCTCCATACCCAGAGCGGGTACAAAGGACGATGATTGTGTATTGGTAACAGTTTTCCTGTTCTTCTGCCTTTTATATAGTATCTTCCGAAAACCTCAAGTTAAGTCCGAAAACACATTTTTACAAAGCCGATTTTGCCCTTTCCGGCCTTGTTTGGCAACCTGGGCCGGATGTAATAATACGACATTCGAAAAAGACCGAAATAGAATTGAGCTAACTTCGGATGCACTGTCAACGGGAAAGAGTCGAGTGTACCAGTATAACTGTATAGAATTTGTATCAATAATATCAGGTGAAAGGTTCTATTATGAGCGAAGAAAGAACATGTTTAAGATGTGGTAGTACCAATCTTGAAGATGGCGAGTTCCAATCCACCGGGAAAATCTATTCTCGTCCCAAGCATGCTAAATTATTAACGGTGCTCACGACGGGAGTTCCTGTTGATACCATCATGTGTTATGACTGCGGGCATTTGGAACTGGTTATAGACACGGTTAAGGCAAAGTCGATCGCTAAGGTGTCTTAATTCTCAGTAGTGCTGCCTGTGCTGTGTTGGTAGTAATGGTACTGGAAGCTGCGCCATAGTGCTGTCAGCCCCGTAAGAACAACGGTTGACCTTTGTTGTGGAGCTTGGAGGGGCGGTTTTTCAAAAGATGCTATCGAGACACCTCGGCATTGACTCAGGATTATAGGCAAAAATCAGCTAATGATTTTTGCCTATAATTTTTTTGGTTCGCAGGACGTGGTGGTAGTGCTGGGCGAAGCAGTTGTCATCGTTGTCTGTACTCGTAGGCACCTATATCTACAGTGGCGACGCCATCTCTATTTTCATCTACAATCCGGAGCTTACCGTCGAGGTCAACAGTCACTGATGAAGGAACTTTTTTGTTGTTACCGATGTCGATACAGGGCGAATTCGGCAGCAAGTGGTAGTCACCCTCAACCCAGACGGCATTATCGTCATCCGGTTTAACAGGAACATTTGTGTCATTGCCATCGGCCCAGTAGCCCGGTGAAACAAACAACGGATCGTCGTCAGTGTTGCCTGTGCCTGGGTACACCTTGTCATCATCAGGGTCGGTATCCTGAATGCAACTGTAATTGATAATCCCGTCGCGGGGGATTTGGGTCTCAACAACCGCATCATCCCCTATGGTGTTACCCCAGAGAATGCAGTTAATCAGTCTCGGACTACTCTTGTGGGTATTATATATTGTGCCGCCACGGGTCAGTGCATAATTGCCGCTTATGGTACAGTTTACCAGTATTGGTTTGCTCCTGGCGTTGCGCATCGCACCGCCGCCATTATAGGTGGCTTTGTTCCCCAAGAAGATGCAATTGGTCAGGACAGGGTTGCCTTCATTATTAAACATGCCCCCGCCGCCCCTGGCCCGGTTTCCACGGAACGTACAGTTGGTCACTGTAGGGTTGCTCTGGTAACTGTTATGCATCCCGCCCCCGTGGCCGTATACACCCAATCCGAAGTTCCTACTGAAGGTGCAGTTGATCACGGTGGGGTGGCTATTGTGGTTGCTCATCCCCCCGCCGAGACGCGCTGAGTTGCCGGTAAACATGCAGTCGGTAACTGTGGCGTTTCTGCAGTTGACATTGTTCATTCCGCCGCCACAGTGTTCTACTGCTACGTTTCCGCTGAAAATACAGTGTGTAACGGTTGGGCTGGCGGACTCATTACGCATTCCGCCGCCATACCCGGATGCCGAGTTCTTGCTGAACGTGCAGTTAGTTACTGTTGGGCTGCTTTTACGGTTGCACATAGCGCCCCCGCTGCCGACGGCCGAGTTCCAATAGAATTCGCAATTAATCACTTTTGGCTTTCCACCTTCGTTGAACATCCCTCCACCGCTCCTGTTCGGAGATGATCCATCGGCATTGCCGCCAGTGATAATGAAACCGTCGAGAACTGCGTTCGCATCGGTGTCGCTGGCCGTCACGACATGGTAGCTGTTCTCGGCTCGGGTAGGTTCGTCCAGTAAGTCAAGAGGCTCGTCTATAGTTACATCGTTGCCGTTGAGGTCACCGCTGAGGATGGTTTCGTTGGTTTCCCAATTCTGCTCTTCGAGGCTGGTTGCACCGGCTGCAATCCCCCCATACAAAGCCACGCCCTTCTTCAGTTGAAATGTAGCAGTTCGGTCGCCTGGCTCGATATCTTTGCCTACGTCAGGCTTGTAAATCCCTTCAGCCACCCAAATCTCCTCACCGCTTGAGGCAGCAGCCAAAGCGTCCTGCAGGTAATTGTAGGCATTGGCCCAACTCAACCCGTCATTGTTTCCAGTAGCACCGACATCGACGTATATGATTTGTCCCATAGTCGGAGATACAATTACCAGCAAAAAAATTGACACTATCAGGCAACTCTTTAGATTGGCTTTCATACTCATCTCCCTGCCTTTTCTAAAAGGTATGGATAAACGTATTATAAAAAAACCACCTCTGAATCTTAACAACGTACAATTCTAATACAAAAGCGATTGATTTTGCAAGGTATTCTTGCAAACTTTCGGCATATTTTCCAAAACATCACTATAGATGTTAGTATTTTTTGTTCAGGACTTTTTTGGTTCGCAGGATGTGGTGGTAGTGCTGGGCGAAGCGGTGGGCTTCATCCCGGACGTATTGCAGCAGCTTGCGGACAGGCGAATGGGAGGGCAATTTCAACGGTTTAGAGCTTCCCTGCAGGAAAATCAGCTCTTCTCTTTTGGCGATTGAGGCGATTTTCACTGTCGGTGCGTTCATTTGCCTCAAAGCCTCTTCAGCGGCGTGTAAATGGCCGAGGCCGCCATCGATTAAAACAAGGTCTGGCCAGAGTTCTTCACCCCTCAGTGCATATTTGTATCTGCGTTTGACCACTTCGGCAATCATTGCATAGTCGTCGATTCTTTTAACGGTTTTGATTTTGAATCGCCGATAGCCGCTTTTAAATGGTTTGCCGTCAATGAACTTGACCAGCGAACCGACAGCTTCGGCCCCGCCGATATTGGCAACGTCGATTCCCTCAATAATCCTGACCGGTTGAGTGCTTTGCAGCAATTTTCGTAGCTGCAGGAGGGCTTCTGTGGGGTCGGCGGCGAAGACTTCCGGCTGAACATGTTCGTCAGGCGTGCCCCGGCGGTCGAGCCGTTCAATCAGGCGGATACGGTCGCGAAACATCGCAGCTTTCTCGTATTTTAAGTCTTGGGCAGCCTCGGTCATTTGCTTTTTCAACTGACGCAGGATAGTTGAACGCTTCGAACGCAGGAATTTTATGAGGTCCGTAGCGATTTTTTTGTATTCGCTTTTATCGATTTTTGCTGCACAGGGGGCGGTGCACTGCCTTATGCTGTATAAAAGACAGGGGCGGAAGAATTTACGCTTTTGGTCTGCTTCTTTGATATTTAGGTTGCAGGTTCGGAACTTGAATATTTTTTGCAATATTACCATAACGGCCCGCAGGTCCTTTGCCCCTGCGAAGGGCCCGAAAAGCCTGCTGCCCCTTGGCCGGGGTTTTCGAGTGATATAGACGCCCGGAAAATCGTCTCCTGTGGTGATTTCAAGATACGGAAAGGTTTTATCATCGACAAGGTCTGTATTGTAGGGCGGGCGAATATCTTTAATCAGGCGGGCTTCGGTAAGCACAGCGTCAACTTCCGTTTCGGTTGTTAGAAAGTCCACGGTTTTGACTTTGCTTATCATTTCGGTGATTTTCGGCCCGCGTGCCGCGGCGAGGTCGCTGCCTTGCTGAAAATAGCTGCCGGCTCTGGCGCGAAGATTTTGGGCCTTGCCGATATAAAGGACCTTATCAGCCGGGCCTTTCATAAAGTAAAGGCCGGGGTCTGTAGGGAAGCTCTTTATCTTCTCCCGAATCGCCTCGAATTTGTCACCTTTTTTAGCTGACATATTACTATGTTAACATCATTGTGGAATTATCAAAAACAGATTGCTGCTCTATAAAAAATTTTTTCTCTCGTAGGTTCAACTGTTACAAGGACTAACAACAGAGCGAACAATTTTGCCCAAAAAATTCTGACTTTTATCTTTACACTTACTCAATTCGCAATTAAGTTTGAAGCTTGTTTCTTCCGACTATATATTGATGTACCTCGGGCATTTTTACTATATATTGTGGTTTTTTTAGCGCAGGGAGGCGTGTAAATGTCCTATAATTTCGAGCCTGAAAACCCATTTAAGAGTGAGCAAACTGAGCCCAAAACCGTTCTGGATACGGCCGAATCAAAGGGTTTGGGGATAGAGAATTTCTTTTCAACTCCGGGCGTGCATCCCTTTGAGCAGCTCGAATGGGAGACCCGTTCGGTCAAAATCACCGGCGATAACGGGCAGGCGATTTTTGAGCAAGACAATATCGAAGTCCCGGTCTCCTGGAGCCAATTGGCGATAAAGGTAGTGGCGAGCAAATATTTCTATGGTGATGTCGGGACCGGCCTGCGGGAGCATTCGGTAAAGCAGCTTGTCCACCGTGTCTGTAAAATGATCGCTGACCGCGGCAAAAGGGATGGTTACTTTGCTACTGATGAGGACGCTGAGGTTTTCTACAACGAGCTGACCTGGTTATGTGTGAATCAGTACGGGGCATTTAATTCTCCTGTGTGGTTCAATGTGGGGCTTTTCGATGTCTATGGTATTGCCGGCAGCAAACACAATTTCCATTGGGACCTGCATCGCAATGAAGTAGTTGCCTGTGAAAACAGCTATGAGTATCCACAGGCATCGGCCTGTTTTATCCAGTCGGTTAAGGACTCGATGGAAGACATAATGCGGCTGGCGACGAGCGAAGCAATGCTGTTCAAGCACGGCTCAGGAACCGGCACTGACCTTTCGACACTGCGAAGCAGTAAAGAGAAACTCTCCGGCGGGGGCAGACCATCGGGTCCTTTGAGCTTTATGAGGGTCTATGACCAGATAGCAGCGGTGATTAAATCCGGCGGGAAGACCCGCAGAGCGGCAAAAATGCAGTCACTGAAGGTCAGGCATCCCGATATTAAAGAATTCATTACCTGCAAGACTGAGGAGGAAAAAAAGGCACGGGCACTTATTGAGGCCGGCTACGATGGTGATCACAACAATGAGGCGTACAATAGTGTGATGTTTCAAAATTCCAATCTTTCTGTTCGTGTAACCGATGAGTTTATGCAGGCGGTGGAAAAAGATAGCAAGTGGGATACCTATGCTGTAACAACGGGCGAGAAAATGCAGGAGCATTCGGCACGTGAGTTGATGGAGCTAATTGCCGAAGGTACGAGGCTCTGCGGCGATCCGGGCCTGCAATACGACAGTACAATCAACCGCTGGCATACCTGCCCGAACTCCGGGCCGATTAACGCCTCAAATCCCTGTAGTGAATATATGTTTATTGATGATTCGGCCTGCAATTTAGCTTCGCTGAATCTTATGAAGTTTCGCAAAGACGACGGCTCTTTTGACGTTGACAGCTTTAAGAAGGCGATTCGGCTCTTCATCATCGCTCAGGAGATTCTGGTTGATAATGGAAGCTATCCGGACAAATCAATTACCAACAACAGCCATTTGTTCCGTCCGCTTGGCCTTGGTTACGCCAATCTTGGTTCTGTTATTATGGGCCAGGCACTTCCTTATGATTCCGACCAGGCAAGGTCATTTGCGGCCGCAGTCTCCGCTATAATGACGGGAACGGCTTACGCTGCAAGTGCCGAAATAGCGCAGCTTATGGCCCCTTTTGAGGAATTTGAAAAGAACACCGATGCGATGCTTAAGGTTATAAATATGCACCGCCAGCACGCTTATGATATTCCGGAATCTCATTGTCCGGACTATCTGCGCAATGCTGCCAAGGACGCCTGGAATGAGGCTCTTGACGCCGGTTCCAAGGTCGGTTTTCGTAACGCTCAGACCACCGTTCTTGCGCCGACTGGAACTATCGGCTTTATGATGGATTGTGATACCACGGGCATTGAGCCGGACATAGCTCTGGTCAAATACAAATTATTAGCTGGCGGGGGAATGCTAAAACTTGTCAACAAAACCGTGCCAATGGCTCTGGATCGGCTGGGCTATAGCGCCGACGATATAAAATCAATTTGCGACCATATAGATGAAAGCGAAACTATCGAAGGGGCGGAAAAATTCAGAGACGAGCATTTGCCGGTTTTTGATTGTGCTTTTAAGCCGCGGAACGGCAAAAGGCACATTCATTATATGGCACATCTAAAAATGATGGCGGCGGTGCAGCCGTTTATATCCGGAGCTATAAGCAAAACGGTTAATATGCCAAAGGAAACTACAACTGAGGAAATTGACGTAGCTTATACCGAAGGTTGGAGGCTTGGGTTAAAGGCCGTGGCAATCTATCGCGATGGCTCTAAGAAACTGCAGCCTGTTTCTACCAAGAATTACAAGGAAACCAGGGCCAAAGCCGCTGCTGAAGTGTCCAGTCAGGCCAAGCCATTCAGGCGCCGGCTGCCGGACACTCGCCAAAGTATAACGCATAAATTTTCTGTCGCAGGACATGAAGGTTACCTGACGGTGGGGCTGTACGAGGATTGTCAGCCTGGTGAGCTCTTTATCACTATGGCCAAGGAGGGCAGCACCGTAGGTGGCCTTATGGATATTATAGGCACCTGTACTTCGATGGCACTGCAGTATGGTGTGCCTCTAATCACCTTGGTAGATAAGTTCCGTCACGCTCGATTTGAGCCGTCAGGAATGACATCGAACAAGGAGATACCGTTTGCAAAGAGCCTGATTGATTACATTTTCTGCTGGCTGGGCTGTCAGTTTATACCCGGCTACGCGGACAAGAACACTCCTAATAGAGCAGCAGCGCCGGTTCCAACAGTAAGCAAAAATACAACAACCGCCAGACAATTGGTTGAAAAGACCAAAGACCTGGCACAGAAGATTGCCGAAACAAAGGCCAGTGTTAAAATTAAAGCAGGAACGGCTGTTCGCCAAAAACAGGGTCTTTCAGCCTCAGAGCAGGCAACTAAGCAATCCTCTCCGGCCTTGGCAGACAGATTTACCGGCCCTGCTAATCTAATTGGGACCCTTGTTGGGTCAGGCGTTGCTGATGCGTCTGGGTCATTGCAGTCTGAAGCGAAGGTTTTGGAGCAATTCAACGCCCAATTCGCGCATTTCTCCAGCGATGCCCCGGCCTGCGATGTTTGCGGCTCGATTACGGTCCGCAACGGCACCTGCTACAAATGCTTCAACTGCGGAAACTCGATGGGCTGCTCATAAAATTGAATAATGCTTATTGCTTCTGATACCATTCTTTTTGCATTTTAATCTTTGATTTTTTTCAATTTCCCCTCCGTCTCTTTCACCTTCGGGTCCGAAATCTCCTTCCTGCACCCAACCGCCTTTTTAAGCCACTTCCGCCCATTCGCCTTATCACCACTGACCGAGTATATCTCACCCAAAAAATCCGCCGCATCCCGAATCCCTGCAAGTCTTAGGCAGGGACCCAGCCTTTATCTCCGCCCACCGGTACTTCATACCTACGGCCTTCTCGTATGCCGATTTTGCTTTGCTTTCCGCATGCTTATATAGCCCACAGTACTGTTCTGGGGGGATTTTTCTTTCCCTTTTCAATTCTTTTTTAGTGCCTCGCCATCACGCTTTTGGCTTGGCTGAATTTGATCGCATCTTAGTGCGAGAGAATTGTCGTTAGATTTTTGTTTTGTTGGGGATTCGGTTGGGGTATATCAGGAAAGCGCCGTTTTCAATCGCTTTAAAACGCGGTCTGGGGTACGAAGTCGGCATTGCCAGACAGTGATTACATGCCAACCCATCGCTCGAAGACTTCTAGCTACTCGTCTATCTCTCCGTCTATTTCGCGCAACCTTCTCTCGCCAATAAGCCTTGTTACTTTTTGGGAGACGCCCCCGCCCACATTTGTCATGACCGTGCCAGAAACACCCATGCACGAATACCACTGCCCGCGAAGCCTTTATCACAAAATCGGGTTGTCCTGGAAGCGAACAGACGTTTCGCCGAAATCGAATACCACACGCTCTCAATATCTGAGCCACCAGTTCTTCTGGTGCGGTCCGCTCCTGCTTAACGCTTGCCATAATCGCACTTCGTTTTTTCTTTGAATAAATGTCAGCCATCTTTACAAATCTATTCAGTGTGGTTACTGATAGCAAGGAATTTATCGGTCCTTCCTACTTATAGGACGTCACCATGTCTGCTTTACTTTTGCTACTTGCCCGCAAAAAGCAAACTTATACTGCTTTGTACGCCGATAATGGAGAGATATGTCGTATCGCGCTCAAAAATCCAAACCAAAAGTCGTGGACCTCTTTGCGGGTGCAGGTTTGTTCAGCCATGCCTTTGCCAAGGAGGGTTTCGACCTTGTTTATGCGGTGGAATTAGATAAGGCGGCCGCAACCACCTTTACGCTGAATCATCGAATCGAAGTGAACGTTGCCGATGTAAGACGCGTCGATCCGCTCTCCAACGCAGATGTCATCATCGCCGGTCCGCCCTGCCAAGGATTCTCCTCTCTCGGAAGCCGCAATCCCCAAGACCCTCGAAATCTTCTCTCTCTCGAAGTCCTTCGGTGGACTCGCACGACTCGACCCAAGGTGGTCGTCATTGAGAATGTCGTGACTTTCCTGGGTACGCCTATCTGGAAGAAACTAGAAAAGGGCTTCCGACGGCTCGGTTACACTGTTACCCGATTCGCCCTCAATGCTCACGACTTTGGCGTTCCACAAATGCGTACCCGCTCGTTTACAATCGCATCCCAACACGGGACACCTGTCATCCGAACCCCTTCCCGCAAAGCAAAGAAGACTGTGCGTCAAGCTTGGCAAGCGCTCCCCTCTATCCCTGATGGTAGAAATCACCATTATGCGCCGATTCCGTCACCCCTTGCCTTGGCTCGAATGCGTATTATAGGCAAAGGCGGAGACAAGCGAGACGTTATTGAAAAAGCCCCTCAGCTTTCTGCTCCCTCTTGGAAGTATGTTTCCAAAGAGGCAACGGATGTCTGGGGCCGCATGGAGTGGGACAAACCTTCTAACACCCTTAGGACCTGTTTCCAAAATGCTTCCAAAGGACGGTACATCCACCCCGAACAACACCGCGTCATTTCCCTTCGAGAAGCAGCCCGCCTCCACAGTATCGAAGATGGTTGGTCCTTCGTAGGCTCCCCCACTCAAATAGCCCGCCAAATAGGAAACAGCGTCCCGCCCCTATTGGGTCGCGCGGTCGCTCGCGCTGTCAGTCAGTTGCTCTAATCCGACTGCTCATTTCCCCGTGCTCTTCCTGCCCCTCAGGCTCTTAGCTTTCCTCCGCTCGCTTTTGTATCTCCAGCAACTCACGGTGCGCTGCTTCAGTATCCCTCAGAACCCCCATGAAGTCTCGGACACTCCATGCTGTTTCAGGCCCTGCCTTCTTGATCCTTCCGCGCAGGGCCACCACCCCTTCTGCTCTCGAAGGTCCACTGACTTTTGATCCCACCAGATGCCCGTGTACACTAACATCTCTCCCCTGCTCACTCAGCCAATTCTCCGCCATCGTCATATAAAGCTCTAATTGCCCCAAATGTTTGATCTCTATCCTCACATTTGGCGCCTTCAGTTCCACTATTACCAGCCTGCCCAGACTCTCATTGCCCACAAAGAAAACAAGGTCTGGTCTCTTTTCGTCGTCTTCTGCCCCTTTCGGCGCGAACTCTCCGATCTTTAGTTCTTTCGCCAGTCTCTTGAAAAGAGTGCTGAGCCCCCGATCTGCCGATAAAAACTGAGTGTATGTCGGGTCAATCATCCAAGGTGATTCTTCGAACATCTTCTGTATCGTTTTCTCGTTCTTTTTTTCCTTAAAGTCAACAGCCTCAACAATCTTCTTAAGGGCTTTTATTCCGTTGATTCTTCCTTTGACGAATTGATAGAATCCGTCAAGTTCTTCAGCGTTCAGCTTTATAATCTCCTCAACCACTCTGTCCAAATCAGGCTTTCTCTCCCCAGCTAAACCTGCCAAAACCGTCAGAATTTCACCTTGCCCAAGCCCACGCATAACCTGAGGAAACTGTGTTCGATATCCTTCGTCTTCGAAACCTTGCTTGTGAAGGCTCGAAATCGCAACCGCCATCTTGTATGCCACCTTCTGCTCCTTCTTCCTGAGATAGGCTTTCTCAATTATCTCCTTCGTAAACTCATCATCCCTTACCGACTTCTCTTTTTCGATGTCACGTACCTTTTGTCTATTCCAACAAGCCTCCTTGATCGCATCGCTGAGTATTTTGTACATAGGCGCAAGCAATGGCGACTCCCATCTCAGCGTCTGCCGATCTGTTGCAATGTAATCCTCAGGTTGGTCGTCGATGAAATCGGCATAGACTACTCCGTCAAGGTAATCCGTCATCCTGAACCCGTGCATATTTGTGTCCGCATCCAGAAGCGATGGTGTTGCTGTTAACCGCTTGTGCGAATACACTCTAACCCCTCTGTCTCTGGCAGTTAGCGCCGCGCGATCCTCGGTAAATCTCAGTCTGTACGAAAAAGTGAATTCGCGTCCGTCTTCAACTGCAAACTTCTCGTCAACCATCTTCTTTATCGCAAGTTTCGGCTTCGGCCAAGCGTACGCATGTGTGCGTGGAGTGGGCTCCACTACGTTACCGTTCAATTCTACCCTGAAGTCATCAGGCTTAATTTGTGCGAAGTGATCTGCTACCCCGTGCTTTATTGTGCCAAGTCTACTTTTCATGGGCTCATAAAGTAGCCGCGACAGAATTATCCGCGTCCCCTTTTTTCCAAGCCCTCTTCCGTCTGTCAAGCGTTCGTCCTTTATGGGTATTTCATTTGTATCTCTTACCTTGATCAACTCGTTATAGTCCAGCGTAATTTTCGTTGCATGCGACTCTCTGCTTGCGCGAGAAATCACAGTGACCACCTGTGCTACCCCGAATCCTGCCAACTTGCCGAGTCCTTTTCGGCCCATGAGGATCCTTCCTTTCGGAGACCTCGTCGCTGCATTGTCCGGCCCTCGCCGCCGTCTTCCGGCAACGAGAAACTTCTCCTGTATGTCTGTCCGCGACATGCCGTGTCCTGCATCTTCGATTACAATCTGAATGTCTTCAGGTAACGTCCGCTCCGCAAGTCGGCTAATTCCACTCTCGCCCTTCGCTACCGATTGTTTCTCCTCCTCCCACTCCTCCCTGATGGCCTCACGCGCACGCTCTACGGCATCAATATCCAACGTCATCTTTGCATAAGGCGAATCAGCATCGTACGCATTCGCAACAAACTCCACCAACACCCGCGGCAAGCTTGTGTATAAGTTCAATCCCAGGTCTTGCACTATATGGGGCGCTACGATAAACTTCAGCGGTTTCTCTGCCATATTATTTCCTTAAAATCTCAACATCATTCCCACCCCAAAATACCCTACATTTCCCTAAAAGTCAAAATTTAAAATCCCCCGCTTTTCTGCATCATATATTCCCACATTCTCTTATATTGCCACCATTCCATCATTATCCCCTCCCGGCCCTTTTTATCAACAAAAATCCCCCCACTAAATACTAACGAATACCCGCTGTACGCTAATCTGCATTGAGCATCGAATATCCAGCATCGATTATCGTAAATCGAGTATCGTGCATCCAGCATCGATTATCGTAAATCGAGTATCGTGCATCCAGCATCGAGTACATTTTTTTTAAAAAAGTTCGATTTTTATTGAACATTCCGGCCGAGTTTGCTATAATTACAATCGCCCTAAAAAGGGCAGGAATTTAGAATGTACAATTAAGCAGTTAGAAGTAAGGAATCAGGCCGTAGTAACCACAAAAAGCTCAAAATGACAAAATTATTGATTATTTCTCTGTGTTTTCTGTGCCCTCTGTGGCTATATTCTTTGTGCCGGAGCCTGTCCGCCGTAGCTTTAGCGAAGGCGGATGTCTTTGTGGCTAAAAATCCGCGAAATCTGTGTAATCCGTGGCTAATAAACGATTTACATGCCTGTAAGCTACTCTACATCTGTAGAGATACCTCTACAGGTATAGAGGAGTCTTTACAAATCAGCCCTTTATTATGCAAAACGAACCCAATTTCCGAAAAAGTCAAATGAACGTAAATAAGGTATTAACAAAGGATTATGAAAAAAGGACACTTGGTCAAGTGGGAAATACGAACCCAAAACGAACCCAAACGAACCCAAAACGAACCCAATCAAAGCCAATTTCAAAAAGGCCAAAATGAACGTAACTTCTATTTTAACAGTGGCTTATGAAAATATATCAAATTGGGCAATTTGTGAAAACGAACCCAAAACGAACCCAACTTGTCCTGCGTAGCCTCTGGCGAAGCCGGATCAAACCCAATGCTTGTCCGCCATCTGTGTGGCGGGTCAAACGGCGAACTTACTCATGGACAGGACCAAATCCAAATTATTGAGTTTTCGAATCAAAAATAGTTTGACAGTTTGCCCGTATCCGCTAAAATACTGGGTTTTGTATTGTGAAAGAGATTTTTTATGAAGAGCTTTATGGCAAAGAAAAATCAGGTCGAGCAGAAATGGTTGCTTGTGGATGCAGAAGGGGCCATTTTGGGCCGAATGGCTTCAAAAATTGCGCCGATACTTATGGGAAAAAACAAGCCCACATATACGCCTCACGTCGATACGGGCGATTATGTGATTGTATTAAACGCTGACAAAGTGAGAGTTACCGGCAAAAAGGCCCAGACCAAGGAGTACGATCATTACACGCATTACCCCAGCGGGCGTAAAATCGTCAGCTTTGCCGATATGATGGCAAAAAAACCCGAAAAGGTGGTTGAATTAGCCGTAAGGCGTATGCTGCCGAAGAATAAGCTCGGCAGGGCGATGTTGAAAAAATTGAAGGTTTATCGCGGTTCGGAGCATGAACATCAGGCCCAGAAACCAGAAAAGATAGAACTATTTTAGGTTTAGGGAAGACCATAAATTATGGCAGAAACTAAAACTAAAACTAAAAAACCGGCCATTGACATAGGCTCAAAGGCTGAAGTCAAGGAGCCGCAACCATCGGCCGAACCTGCTAAGAAAGGGCCTGATAAGGGCGGTTTCTACTGGGCCACAGGCAGAAGAAAAAGTTCTGTCGCCAGAGTTAGAATCAAGCCCGGAGACGGCAAATTGCTGATTAACAAAAAGGAGCTTTCAGATTACTTTCCTCGTGAACAGGACAGACAAGCTGTCATTGCTCCTCTGAAGACAGTTGACGCGGAAAAGTCATTTGATGTCTTTATCAACGTCAAAGGCGGCGGAACTACAGGGCAGTCTGGAGCGTGCGTGCTGGGAATTGCGAGAGCATTGAAGATCTATGATGAAAATTATATCCAGGTGCTGCGGGATGGAGGACATCTTACCCGTGACAGCAGGATGGTCGAGAGAAAAAAGCCGGGCCAGAGAGGAGCGAGGAAAAAATTCCAGTTCTCGAAACGTTAGTTTGAAAAACATTTTTTGGATTGTTTCAAGAGCCACTGGAATTTCCGGTGGCTTTTTTTATGAGGTGTAAATTTTTAATGTCAACGTCAGAAAATACAACAAAAGGGGCTGCTTTCATGGCTCTGGCAAGTGGATTTTTCTGTATGGCGGGCTGTCTGGTCAAGTGTGGCTCATATATCGGGGTCTACAGGATGGCCTTCTTTCGATTTGTCATAGGATTTGGTCTGATTGCAATCGCTGTCATGTTAGGGCGAGTTACGCTCGTCTTTAATAACAAAAAGCTGCTGTTTTTGCGGGGACTTGCCGGCGGAATAGCCATCTTGATTGGGCTTGTTTCTATTACCAAGCTGGGACTGGGTAAAGGCATGGTTCTGATATGCTCATATCCGATCTTTGCAAGTGTTATCAGTGCGGTGTTTCTGAAAGAACGGCTGCGGCTGTTCGATATTGGGGCCATTCTGACGGCTATTGCGGGTATTTACTTTATCGCTTATGAAGAGCAGCAGGGCTTTTCATTGCTGGTCTTTGGCAAGTATGAGCTCTTGGCTGTTCTCGGAGCGGTGATTGCGGGAATAGCTGTCTCGCTGATACGCAAGCTCCACGATACGGATAGCTCATCGGCCATTTACTTTTCCCAGTGCGTGGTGGGGATGTGGCTGGTTTTAGGGCCATCTTTTAGCAACGAAGGTTCCGTCGGCCTAAATGGTGTTTTTATCCTGCTGGGCATGGGTGCCACTGTAACTGTCGGCCAGCTATTGATGACCGAGGGCTTTAAATACGTACCGGTCAAGACCGGCTCATTATTGCTTATGATCGAGCCTGTATTGTGCTATATAGCCGGCGTGGTAATATTCAGTGAAAGTGTGACCATCTTTGGCGTGTTTGGTTCGGTGCTGGTAATTGGTTCTTGTGTGGTAGTTATGGCCGGCAGAAAAAAGAAGGCCCTGCCTGTAAAATCGAACCTGTCTGTTTGATGGGTAATTGTGGTGGTATTTATGCTTTTGTGAATGTAATATATTAACGATATCACGAATGTAGCGAATCGGCAAAGTAAAGCTGTATAACAGAAAGGAATGTGCAATGATACGGGTAGCCATCATTGGAGCAAGCGGATATACCGGCGTCGAATCAATCGAAATTATTCTTCGCCATCCGGAAGCTGAACTGACTTATCTTACGGCTCTCAAGGCCGAATGTGGTCACGCCGAGGATGTTTTCGGGCAGTTGAAAGGCCGATGTGATATGGAGATCGAACCGTTGGATTTCGACAAACTGTCGGGCCTGGCCGACGTTGCTCTTTGCTGCCTGCCTCATAAGGTCTCTATGGGATTTGTACCGAAATTTCTGAAGGCCGGGCTGAAGGTGATTGATTTCAGCGCGGACTATCGGCTCAAAGACCCCAAAGTTTATGAGAAGTACTATGAAGTAAAGCATACTGATACTGCTAATCTGGAACGGGCTGTGTTCGGATTGCCGGAATTGTTCCGCGAGCAGATAAAGGGTGCAGACCTGGTTGCCAATCCCGGCTGTTATCCCACGAGTGCTTCGCTTGCCATAGCACCGCTGCTTAAAGAAGGCCTTATTGAAACAGATTCGATTATTGTCAATGCGGTAACCGGCGTATCGGGGGCGGGCAGAAATCCGTCGAGCAAATTTCATTTTCCGAATATGAATGAAAACCTGTTTGCTTATGGCGTCGGCTCACACCGCCATATGCCGGAGATGGAACAAATCGCTGGCGAAGTTGCCGGCTCTGATGTCCAGATACTGTTCCAGCCCCATGCAGGGCCTTTTGACAGGGGAATTCTTTCGACGGTATATTGTCAGCCGAAAGGCAAGGTCGACTGTGGAAAATTGGCCGAGCTTTATGATGATTTCTATTGTTGCGAACAATTTGTGCAGATACGCAATGATGCGCCGGCTGTAAAAGACGTGGCAGGGACGAACTATTGCCACATCTTCCCGACCTGTGTTAAAGGCAGGATAATTGTTTTTTCAGCGATTGACAATCTTATCAAAGGTGCATCCGGCCAGGCGATTCAGAATATGAATATTATTTTCGGTCTGGAAGAGACATTAGGTCTGTCATAATCAGGGACAGCTACGCCATGAAACTTGCCGTGGCAATCACGGTTTTGATAGCACGTATCTTTGTATATGAGGTTGCAGATGATGAGAAGTCTTGAGAGAATTTTTGTTGTGATTGTGGTGATGTTGACTGGTGTGGGGGAGTTGAGTAGCGGCGCCGATGTGGGGCGGGGGGCTTCTGTGATGGGGTCGTCTGCTTTGAGGGTGCTTTCTGAGCGTGGTTGTGGGCGGGCCACGGCGTATTCGGAATTTAATAAGATTGTTACTATCGGGGCCAAGACGCATGTTTCGTGGCTGGACTCGGAGAATGGTAAGTTTTTGGTGAAGATTCAGACGCTGGATCGGGGGACGGGGAAGTGGTCGGCGGTTTATACAGTAGGGGAGGCTTACGATAACCATGGGGGGCCTTCTTTGACGTGTGATAGCTCCGGGTATCTGCACATCGTTTATTATCCACATCATCATCCGTTTCGGTATCGGCGGTCGGTGCGGCCGAACGATGCGTCGCAATGGACAGAGGAAGTGCAGTTCGGGAAAAAGTGTACTTATTCGTCGATGGTTTGTACGGCGGATGACAAGCTTGTGCTTGTGTGCAGGGAGAGCAGGACGCGGCAGTGGGTGCTGAATCTGTATGAGAAGCCAGCAAATGGCGTGTGGAAGGGACCGAGAACAATACTCTACGGCAACGCGCCTTCGGGGTATACGCGTTGGCAGGCGGCGCTGGTTTTGGGGCGAGATGGAAAGACGCTTCATATGAGCTTTATGCTGTTTGAGAGGGCACTAACAGAAGTCGGTTACGCGATAGGTTATCTGCGTTCGCCGGACGCGGGAAAGAACTGGGAGCTCAGCGACGGCAAGGGGGTTACTCTGCCTGCAACGCCGGCGACTATCGAGATTGTGGATGGCTCGGCGACGGTAGAAGGGCCGACGAACTTTCGTCCCGGTAATATTGCGTTGGATCCTGATGGTGTTCCGTGGGTGGTCTACTCGCGCATGGATCGGGAGCCTTTCGAGGCGTGGGTCGCTCGGCTGACCGCAGAGGGTAAATGGCGGAAAATACCGCTGCTTCCGGAGATTGAGCGAAAATGGAAGGGCCGGGGGGTGAAGACGCCCGGCAGTATCGTATTCGGGCGGGATGGCACGATGTACGTGGTGGTGACCACGGCGCGGAGCGGTACAGGGGACAAGCTGGCGTTTTGGGGGCACCCATCCGCGGAGGTCGCTTTGCTTGTGTCTAAGGACCAGGGCCGGACGTTTAGCTTGTTCGAGGTATCCAGCGCCGATGATTCTGCTGCCAACTGGCTGCCCAACTTAGAACGGCCCACCAGGAGCGAGCCGATAAAGGTCCCTGCGTTGATTTACACTCACGGACCGCGAGGGAAGACGAATAAGGATATTATGAACAACGAGGTAGTCTGGTGTGACGTGGCCGGCCTGCTTACCAGGGCCCGACCATAGTCGGCCGTTTTTGATTGACGTGATATTGTTTGGGTATTAATCTGCAGAAATGTTAAAAGTTGCGACGTCTCAGTTTGCTGTAAGTAGTTCTATTAAACGAAACTCCCGGACAATTTGTGAGCTTTTGCGCAAGGCGAAAAAGTCAAAAGCTGACATCGTTCATTTTTCCGAGTGTGCTCTTAGCGGCTATGTAGGCACCGACTTTCCTAACTTCGACGGCTACGATTGGAGGCTGCTCAGAAAAGAAACCGAAAAGATTATGGCTCTTGCGGCCCAACTCGGCCTTTGGGTCGTTCTGGGCAGTACGCACCGATTGACTGAGCCGAACAAGCCCGCCACACGTATGGCGGGCAAGCCGCACAATAGTCTGTATGTAATCAATCCCAAGGGTAGGATTGTTGACCGATACGACAAGAGATTTTGCACTAAAGGTGATTTGCGGCGGCTTACGCCGGGCAATAGGTTTGCGACTTTTACCATCAATGGGATAAAATGCTCACTGCTAATATGCTTTGATTTGCGTTTTCCGGAGGTCTACCGGGAATTGTATAAACAAAAAGTCAATTGCATTTTCCAGTCGTTCTACAATGCCCGGCAGAAAGGGCCGAGCGTGCATACTCATATTATGCGACAGACGATGCAGTGCAGGGCGGCGACGAACCATTTCTGGATTAGTATGGCGAACGCGAGCGGTTACTATTCGCCGTACCCATCGTGTTTTATCCAGCCGGACGGCAAAATTGCCCGTCAGCTTAGGGCGAACCGGGCCGGTGTGATGGTCAACACCGTGGATTTGAAGAAGAAATTCTACGACCCGATGGCTGGTTTCAGGGATATGGCAATTGCAGGAAAACTCAGCAACGGCCCGAGAGTCATCAGTGACAAACGCTCAGAAATCATATCACAGCTTTGAAAGCAACTGCTCTGAGAGTAAAAAAGCTGGTTAAGACAGCTTTTTAGGTTTATAATAATTTGATATGAGAGAAGAAGTAAAAAACTGGTTCAGGCAAGCTGAAGCTGATTTGAGAAGCGCAAAGAACAGTAAAAAAAGCCAAGACTATTATATGTCGGTCTTCGCATCTCAACAGGCGGCTGAAAAGGCTCTAAAAGCACTTTGTATATTCAAACTGAAGGAGTTTCCAAAAGGCCATTCGATAATCTATCTTGCTCAAAAGCTCAAAACGCCTAAAGAGATGCTTTCGGGCATAAGGGATTTGAATCCTGAGTATTTAAGCACGCGCTACCCTGATATGGCTGTGGGCGTTCCCGCTGAGTTGTATGATGAACAGATTGCAAATCGTCACCTTAAGACTGCTGAAAGAGTAGTGAAATGGGTAAAAAAGCGGATTCGAGAATAACAAGCTTTTTACGAGAAGTGAGAAAGAAGTACAAGATAGAGCGGGCCATATTCTTTGGCAGCAGGGCTCGAGGCGAGCACTTGAAAGATAGCGATTATGATATAATCCTGGTTTCCGCCGATTTTAGAGATATATTCTTTACCAAGCGTTCTGCTTTAATGTACGACTTCTGGAAGTATTGGCCTATTCAGATAGAGCCGTTATGTTACACCCCCGAGGAATTTGAAGCCAAGAAGAACCAAATAGGCATTGTTAGTGAAGCACTTAAGGAAGGAATATCCTGTAAATAGGTTTCCTGGATTCGCCGGATTCTTAAAGAAGTAGTTTGGCTTTAGATAAGCAATCCAGGTATGAAAACAGATGACTGTCCCTGTAATTAGCAGGAGAATCTACGATCCGATGGCTGGTTTCAGAGATATGGCGATTGCAGGAAAACTCAGTAGCGGCCCGGAAGCCGTTAGAGATGCTCGGTCACGGAACATAGCGGTTCTTTAAGAAACAAACTAAATGTAATAAAGGGCAAGTATAAGTGTCACGCAAGAGGTTATTAGTCTTAGTTTTGTGTTGCCTTTTTTCCATTGGTATCATTGTGCTAATGGGATATAGACTGTTAAAAACGGTGCCTGTTGGAGGAGTACAGTATCTAAGCTCTCCAAATGGTCAATATCAAGCGTATGCAACAGATTTCTTCAAAAAGGATTTTTGGGGCCGACCTGAACAATATTATGAATTTGAAATCCTAAATACCAAGAATGGAAAGTCGGTAAGAAAGCTTAGAATGAAGCCGTTAGATGAAACACCAATATTTGACATGAGAGAGAAAGGTAACATAATTAACTGGTCCCCTGATTCATCTGAAGTAACATTTGCTTTTCAGGACGTTAAATTGAAGTTAAAGGTCGAGGAAGATAAAGAGAAATAATCCAAGTAAGGAATATTCACAGATGGCTAATAATACAATTACTGCACCGCGGGGTTTTTTGGCGGCGGGGGTGCGCTGCGGGATTAAGAAATCGGGCAAGGCTGATTTGGGGCTGATTGTTTGTCCAACCGGCGCAAAGGCGGCAGCGGTCTTCACAACCAACAAAATTGTCTCAGCGGCGGTACAAGTGTGCAAAGAACATGTGAAAAGCGCCAGTATCTCGGCAGTGGTTGTTAATTCAGGCAATGCCAACGCCTGCACCGGTCAGGTTGGGATTAAGAACGCGATAACGATGTGCGCTGAAACTGCGAAACAGATTGAAGCCGAGCCGCATAGGATTCTGGTCGCCTCGACGGGTATTATTGGTGAGCAGTTACCGATGGGTAAAATCACAAAAGGTATTTCAAAAGCCACAGCTAAACTTTCAGCTTCTGCTTCGGCGGGTCTGGATTTTGCAAAGGCGATAATGACGACCGACACCAAGCCAAAACAGGCGGTACGTCGACTCGAAATTTCCGGCAAAAAAATTACAATAGTCGGTGCTGTTAAAGGGGCTGGTATGATTGCCCCGAATATGGCAACTACACTTTGCTTCATTACCACCGATGTGGCTATAAGCAAACCGTTGTTAGGCAAGGCTTTGAAGAACGCTATCGGAAGTTCGCTGAACAAGCTGACTGTTGACGGCCATCAAAGCACAAATGATACGGCGATAATTCTTGCGTCCGGCCTGGCGGGCAATCGGCCTATTGTTAGCCAGTGCCCCCGGTTCAAGAGATTTTCCAAGGCGTTAGCCGATTTGTGTGAGGATTTAGTCAAACAGATGGCACTCGATGCCGAAGGGGCAACGCGGATGTTCAAGGTCGTTGTCATAGGTGCGGCTACAAAAGCCGACGCAGCACAAGTTGCACGAGCGATAGCAGATTATCCGTTGGTCAAATGTGCTGTACATGGTGGCGACCCGAACTGGGGCAGGATTATCTGTGCGGTCGGTTCGGCCGGTGTAAGGTTGAATCCAGATAAACTTTCCTGCAAATTAGGCGATATAACTGTTTTTAAGAATGGCAGGGCGAGAAAATTTGACACAAAAAAGGCAAGCAAGGTTATTTCGCAAACCGAGCATACAATAACAGTTGATTTGGGTGTCGGGAATATGAGCGATTTTTGCTACGGCTGCGATTTGAGCAAAGAATATGTAACGATCAACGCAGAGTACCATACATAATAGTAAGTAAGTGCTCTCATGCTCTTGTTTTTTATTTGGTATCCCGCGATAAAATATTTGAAAAGCAACTCTATTTGGTTAAACTGCACGCTATCTCGTATATGTTGTTTCGGTAGAAATCTATAGTTAAATCCGGAAGGAATGGAAACAGTGAAGATTCTGAAGAACATCGGCGTGTTTGTGGTGCCGATATTTGCGTTTAGTGCGGCGGCAGTTGCGGCGGAAGGCTCTGAACCGGCGGAGATTGTCAGCACTCCGCTAAGTTGGGTGATTACTCCGATAGCTGCTGCACTGTTAGCTCTGGCCTTTGCGTGGTATTTCTACAAGAAGGTAATGGCTGCGCCCGAAGGCACTGAAAGAATGATAGAAATCGCTCGCTACGTTCGCGAGGGTGCCTATGCGTATCTATTTAGACAATACAGTGTTGTCTCGTTAGTATTTCTGGTTCTGTTGATTATCTTAGGGGCTTGTGCTTACTTAGGCATTCAGAACCCATTCGTTCCGGTAGCTTTTCTGACCGGCGGATTTTTCAGCGGTCTGTGCGGTTTTTTGGGTATGAAGACTGCGACGAATGCCTCGGCGAGGACGGCCCAAGGCGCCAGTGAGAGCCTGAATCGCGGCCTGCAGGTTGCCTTTCGCAGCGGTGCGGTTATGGGCCTTGTAGTAGTGGGATTCGGACTGCTGGATATCTCGATTTGGTATCTGGTCCTGGATAAGCTGGTTTATACTGTTGAACATATGAGAGATGGCCTTGGTTTTCTCGGCCTGACTTTGGTCAAGGCGGGGATGAGCCATGAGGACAAACTCGTTGAAATCACCACGACAATGATTACTTTCGGGATGGGTGCCTCGACGCAGGCGTTGTTTGCCCGTGTTGGCGGCGGAATCTTTACCAAAGCGGCGGATGTCGGGGCAGACCTGGTCGGCAAAGTCGAAGCCGGCATTCCGGAAGATGACCCAAGAAACCCGGCTACAATCGCTGATAATGTTGGCGACAATGTCGGAGACGTCGCTGGTATGGGTGCTGACTTATATGAGAGTTATTGCGGCTCAATCCTGGCGACGGCTGCACTTGGGGCAGCTTTGACGCTGTCACACGAAAACGCACTCAAGGCCGTTCTTGCTCCGATGCTTGTTGCCGGCATGGGTATTATACTTTCGATTTTAGGTATCTTTATGGTTCGCTGTAAAGAGGGTGCCAGTCAGAAGAATTTGCTGAGAGCGTTGCTGTTCGGAACTCTTGGAAGCTCGATCCTGATTATTCTTGCTGTTGCGGGCTTGGCCTGGTTCGAATGGATTACCTGGGGTATTTTCGGCTCGGTTATTTCGGGCCTGATTGCCGGCGTGCTGATAGGACAATTCACCGAGTATTACACATCCGACAGTTATGGTCCGACACGGGGTATTGCCGAGCAGACAAAGATGGGAGCGGCTACGACAATCATTGAGGGCTTCGCAACGGGTATGTATTCAGCCGGGCTGCCGGTAATAACAATAGTCCTTGGCATCCTATGTGCGTTTGGCTTTGCCGGCGGCTTTTCAAATATATCAATGGGTCTTTACGGCATCGGCTTTGCCGCCGTTGGAATGCTTTCCACATTAGGCATTACCCTGGCGACAGACGCTTATGGGCCGATAGCTGACAATGCAGGCGGCAACGCTGAGATGAGCGGGCTGGGCGAAGAGGTAAGAAAGAGGACCGATGCGCTCGATGCCCTCGGCAATACTACGGCAGCAACCGGAAAGGGATTTGCCATAGGCTCGGCAGCTCTGACGGCGATGGCACTTTTGGCTGCCTATATTGAGGAAATCAAGATTTGGATTGCGAGGCTGGCATCGGAGAGCGCCGATGGAATCTTTTACGTTGGTGATACGGCGTTTTCTGCCGGCGGGGATGTAACCGGCGCTATCAATGCCAAGGCCGCCCACATTATGGATTTCGTCAACGCTTACGAGCTGCATATTATGAATCCGAAATTGATATGCGGCCTCTTTATCGGGGCTATGATGACTTTTGTATTCTGTGCTATGACGATGAAGGCGGTCGGCAGGGCGGCAGGGGCTATGGTCAATGAGGTGCGGCGTCAGTTCAGGGAAATCGCAGGCATTATGGAAGGGACCGGCGAGCCTGATTATGCTGAATGTGTTTCGATTTCCACGCGGGGTGCGCAGAAAGAGATGATTCTGCCATCGCTGCTGGCGATTATTGTGCCGGTTCTGACGGGATTGCTGCTGGGCGTGGCAGGTGTGATGGGGCTCTTGGCAGCGGGATTAACCTGCGGTTTTGTTCTGGCGATTACGCTTAATAACGCCGGCGGGGCCTGGGACAACGCAAAAAAATATATCGAAAAGGGTGCTTATGGCGGCAAAGGCTCGGAGGAACACAAAGCTGCTGTAATTTGTGATACTGTTGGCGACCCGTTCAAGGATACTTCCGGGCCAAGTTTGAATATTCTTATTAAACTAATGACGATGGTCAGCGTGGTCTTTTCGGGTGTCGTGGTCAAATTCGCTCCTGTTATCAGTGGTTGGCTTGGCCTCGGCAAATGATTCGTAACTGGTGACTCGAACCACAAGGGATTAGGTTATAATTTGGCAAAGAGGGTAAACGAAAAAGCAGAGACCTTTGCTCTGGACGCAGCAAGAGTTGCAGCAGGGCGACATTGCAGTGACATTGTGGTTCTGGACTTGAAGGGCAAATCGCCTGCTACTGATTATTTTGTGATTGCGACCGGTACAAGCAATAGACAAATGCGGGCTGTCGCCGATGAAATCTGTGAGGCGGCAAAAGAACAGGGCCAGCAGCGTTTCGGCCGGGCCGGCTATGAGCAGGCACGGTGGATTTTGCTCGATTTTGTCGATGTTGTAATCCATATCTTTGACAGCGAATATCGAGACTATTACGATTTGGAATTGCTCTGGGGTGATGCGGAGCGACTAACATGGGATAAGAGTTTGAAAGAGTGAAGCCAGCAATTGATATACTTGAAGAGAGAATTAGCGCTGCGATGGCTGCCGCTGTCGGGCGAAGCGGTTGCGCAGCTATTGTAAAACCCTCCACCGACCCCAAATTCGGCGATTATCAGGCAAACGGTGTAATGGCATTAGCCAAAAAGATAAAAACAAACCCACGAAAACTTGCTGAAGAGGTGGTGAAGAAACTGAATGTCAGTGACATTTGTGAACCGCCGGAAGTTGCCGGGCCGGGCTTTATAAATTTGCGACTGAAATCAGATTTTATTGCGGACAGATTGCTCGAAATAAATGCCGATTCTAAAAGTCGTCTCAGTATAGAAAAAGAAGCTCAGCCGAAGACCATTGTTGTTGATTTTTCCTGCCCAAATATTGCCAAGCAGATGCACGTCGGTCATCTTCGGAGTACCATTATTGGCGACTGTATCTGCCGAATGCTCGAATTCCTCGGCCACGATGTTAAACGCCAAAACCACATCGGTGACTGGGGAATGCAGTTCGGGATGCTTTGTGCTCTCTTTGACAAAAGATTGCTGTCAAAGAGTGGCGGCGTCGAAAATATGCAACTTGTTTCTTCGGAAGAAATATTAGGCGAATATGAAGCATTCTACAAAGAAGCCAAAAAACTGTTCGATTCAGACGAAAGCTTCGCTAAAACAGCACGGGCTGCTGTTGCTGGACTACATTCAGGAAAAGGAATATGGCGTACCCATTGGGAAAGCATCGTAAAATATTCAAAAAGACATTATGAAGAGATTTACAGAAAACTTAAGGTGACCTTAACAGATAAAGACGTTCGGGGCGAAAGTGAATACAATTCGGACTTGCCGGATATCGTTAATGAATTGAAAAAGCATGGATATGCCCAGGAATCCGATGGTGCGGTTTGTGTTTTTCCGGAGGGGTTCAAGAATAAAGAGGGTGATCCGTTGCCGTTTATTATCCAGAAAAGTGACGGGGCGTATCTTTATGCGACGACGGATTTGGCGGCCATTCGATATCGTATAAATGAGCTGAAGGCAGATAAAATAGTCTATGTAACCGACTCACGGCAGAAACTGCATTTTGAAATGCTTTTTGCTGTTGCGAAGATGGCGGGGTGGGTCAGTGACGATATTGAGCTTTCGCACGTGATGTTCGGCAGCGTTTTAGGTGAAGATGGGACACCGTTGAAGACACGCTCTGGCGAAAATGTAAAACTCAAAGAGCTGCTGGATGAGGCGGTGGAGCGGGCAAGGGCTGTTGTCGAAGAAAAAAATCCGGAGCTTGACGAAGAGAAGAAAGCAGAGATTGCACAAGCGGTTGGAATTGGGGCCGTCAAGTATGCGGACTACTCCAATAACCGGACAAGTGATTATGTCTTTAGCTTTGATAAGATGTTATCGATGGATGGCAATACCGCTCCCTATATGCAGTACGCTTACGCCCGGATTAAATCCATCGTGAGAAAAGCCCCCGACAAGGGTGTGGATGTTGAGACTGAGCTAAAAGGGCTGGGCAAGTTAAATTTGACTGAGCCGGCGGAACTGGATTTGGCGAAATATCTGATTCGCTATGGTGAAGGGATAGAAGCTGCTGTTTCTGACTACAGGCCGAATTACCTGACCAGCTATCTGTACGAGTTGGCACAGAAATTCAGTGTGTTTTATACGAACTGTCCGGTATTGGATGCGGGACCGGATAAAAGGCCGACCAGGCTGCTGCTTTGTGATTTAACCGCAGAAACTATTAAACATGGCTTGAGTGAACTTTTGGGCATTGAAGTTGTAGAACAGATGTAAGGAGTGGAGATAATGAAAATTGTTAAAAAAGATTTTCACATAAGCAGCAAACACCGCAATCAGATGATTGACATTACAGGCCAGGTCAACTCACTTGTCGCACAATCGGGTATTACTAATGGCGATGTAATAGTCTATTGTCCTCATACGACAGCGGCAATTACCATAAACGAAAACGCTGACCCTTCTGTTTCTCACGATATACTTTTGACCCTTGAGGAATTGGTGCCTCATCATCGTCCGGGCTATCGCCATTCTGAGGGCAATTCCGATGCTCACTGCAAAAGCTCTATAATCGGCTGCAGCGAACAAATCCCGATAAAGGACAAGTCCCTTGTTCTCGGCACCTGGCAGGGCATTTTTTTCTGTGAATTCGACGGCCCCCGCAGCAGAAGGGCGATAGTCCAAATCCGCGGAGAATGAAGGACTTAAGCAGGGATAGGCAGCCGACTATTGTGGCCAAGGCGGCTTAACGTGTGTGTATAAAAAAGGCGAGACGGTGGAACCGGCTGGGGGGGAAACCGGTGTGCCACACTGCCTCGCCGAGGCTCATAAGCTGCTTGAAGCAGCCCTATTTCGTTAATTCAAAACAGAGCAAAAAGTTTAAGGCCTTTAAATAAGATTGTCAAATAAAAAAAAGAATTTCTTAGAGGAGCATATACCCCTACATTCTCATAGCATAATTAGTATACAAGCTAAGACGATAAAATGCAAGTCAAAAATGACTTTTTTTTGTGTTTTTGCCTCATCGTATTATCCGGACGGAAATCATAATGTAAAGCGGCTTGAATATTTACACTGATTGGCGTAGATTATAGTCAAGTAGGTCTAAAAGTTATTATTTATTGGAACTTTTTGCTGGCGAAGAAGCCCATGAACGGGTATTTTAAACATGCTTTTTTGGGTGGATCCATTTTCTAAAACTTCGGATTCTTGACTAATTTTTATGACGAAAATTTCTGAAAGAATAGGATGTGTAAAAGGCACCATTAACTCTGCTTGTGCGCGTGTCGGCAGAGACGTCAGTGAGGTAAAACTTGTCGTTGTAACTAAATCCGCCACTATTGAGGCCATAAAAGAAGTTATTCGTCTGGGCTTTGCCAATCTCGGTGAGAACCGTGTTCAGCAATTAAAGAAAGTTTCCACTCAGATAGCTGAATTTTTGGAGAGAGGAAATGATGATTCGGCCCTTCCGGAAAAAGTCAATTGGCATATGGTTGGCCATCTGCAGCGTAATAAGGTCAGCCAGGTCTTGCCGACAGCTTCTCTGATACATTCGGTTGATACACTTCGGCTGGCGGAAGAGATAAACACTTCAGCGGCGAAGCTAAACTTGTGCCCTAAAATACTTCTGCAGGTCAACATTTCCAACGAGCCACAAAAATACGGTGTTCCGGTAGGGGCGACAACGCATCTGGCTGAGCAGATAGAGACCTTGCCGAATCTAACACTGATTGGGCTGATGACGATGGCACCGTTGACGCATAATAAAGATGTAATTCGGGCTTGTTTTGTTAGGGCAAGGGAGTTATTTGTTGAGCTGTGCGGCGAAAGAATTGTCGGCCCGCAGTTTACTGAGCTAAGTATGGGTATGAGTTCAGACTACGAAGTCGCGGTTGAGGAGGGCGCAACCATCCTTCGTATCGGCTCGGCAATCTTCGCCGGCTAAGTGTGGCTTTGAGCCCAAAATAAACGCCGGGGGGCCGCCAAGAATACTGAAAAAAGCATAATTCCACAAATGTAGAACTTGCATTGTGACAAGCCCCTAATCTGTGGCATCGTGTCTTCGCAGAAAGTAAGAAGACCACACCTCTTGCAGGAGCAGAAAAATACTGAAAAAAAGCAAAGTACCTCTCCTAACTGGTCGAAACTATCTATGCCGGTTTTTTACCGGAACAGGTATTGGTTGGGTCCTATAATGCGACTACAAAGGGTAAATGAAATGGAAAAAGCAGAACTACTAAGTACTATTGAATTGCCAAAAAACTTTACAGATATTCTTTACCTGACGAATCAGAACCAGATGCCACCTGAAATAAAGCGACTTTTGAGGCAGAGGAAGCTTTCTTACCGCATCCTTCCAATAGACAAGTTTTCCACGATACGCGGTCAACTCAACATGATTGGAACTGTGGTTATCGATGCAGAAGACACTGACGCTTTGCAGCAGCAGCAATTGGCCCGAATAATCGAATCTCTCGAGATGGAAAATATCGGCGTGATTTTGCTTACTGAGCGGATGGAAATGCCCGTAAAAAGTTTTTCCTTATCACCCTCAAAGAGCAGTTTCTCTATGGGCGGCACAACCGAGGCGGTTTCCATAGATGAGCTGTGGGTTAGAGTCAGCGTCAATCTTGCATACCGTAAAAAGAGTACAGGAATGGCGGTAAAGCCTGCGCTTCCACCCCGGCAAGTGCAAACAATTTACAAGAATAAACTGGCGCAGCAGCTTAGTATGACAGGAGCGATGGTGGACAACCTGACAGAACAGCTTCGTTTAGCCGGTCTTGTTCAGCAGGATTTTCTGCAGACTCAAATGCCTAATACAGACAAAATACAATGGGCCACGGTCTTCTTGCCGGCCGAATGGGTCTCTGGTGATATTTACGATATCGTGCGTCTTGACGAACAGCACATCGCTTTTTATGTAGCTGATGTAGTCGGTCACGGGATGCCTGCCGCACTTTTGACGATCTTTCTAAAGCAGGCCCTGGTCCTGCGTGAGACTGTCGAGAATAATTACCGTATATTCTCACCGGCGGAAGTTATGAAGAATCTTAATGTGCGGATGGCTACACAGAAACTCTCCGGTTATCAGTTTGCTACCTGTTGCTATTGCCTGCTGGATATAAAGACACTACAGCTGACCTTTGCCCGTGCAGGACATCCGTATCCGATTCTGCTTAGGCCCGGAGAGACACCAGAACGATTGGAAATAAAAGGCTCGCTGCTCGGAGTTTTTGGGCAATCTGAATACGCCCAACAGACCATACAGCTTCAGCCCGGTGATAAGTTCTTGCTGTATTCGGACGGGGCAGAACCCTTTATCGGTAGTTTCGACGACCAAAGCGGCTTTCATTTCAACGAAGAATTTTCCAACATTATAAATTTGCCGATTGTTGAGATGAGGGACAAATTTAGAGAGCTTACGCAAAGTCAAGAAATCGACCCAGCGGAAGTCGACGATATTACAGCAGTTGGCTTTGAAATAATTTAATGTTTGGCGCATGTGTCTAAACGCTAAGCGTCCTCCCGGCTGCACATAACCATCCTGAACTTTTGACCAGCTTTGGATGCCTCTATTAAACTCATCAGACACGGCTTTTTAGAAACAGCTCGCACTGGCGGAGTATTGCGCCCCGCCAAGAGGCGTCCCCAAGCGGACTGCTGAGCACTGCCTGTGCGATGGTAGTTTAACAAGATTATATAATAGTTCCTACTATTGACAAACCATCGCTTTCAAGGAATATCATAAGGCTGTGATAGGTTAAGATTTTATAGCAAAATTGTGCAAAATTGTGCAGTTCGATACTTCTTTAGGGCAAATCCTCAATGCTACAACAGAGCCAGAGGTTTCCCAGAAATAGGTTGCAAACCCCCTTTTTGCAGTTATACTTAAAACGTATCTCGTGAAACGTATCTTGTTCGAAAAACGAGATACGAATTTATTAAGAAAGGACGCGGCAATGGCGGAGAATAAAGACAGCGATTTGCAGAAAATAAAGGAGCTCATTGAAATAATGAAGCGAAACGAGCTGGTCGAAGTCGAAATAAGCCATGGCGATGACAAAATTTTTCTAAAGCGCCGCCAGGCTCAACCGGCTGTAGACGGGAGCGGAACTGTTGCGGCGATGGGTGGCCCAAACATTTCAACTGCGCCTGCGGGCCCCAATGCGGCGCAAACCTCAGCACAACAAGTGCCTTCCTCCGTTTCGGAGCCGCAGTTGGAAGAGGATTTGGTAGAGATAAAATCGCCTCTTGTCGGGACTTTCTATGTGACTCCAAGCCCTGACTCGGGTCCTTATGTTGAAGTCGGTTCGTATGTTGATGCGCAGGCGGTTGTTTGTATAATCGAGGCAATGAAAGTGATGAATGAAATAAAGACAGAAACCAGCGGAACGATTGCTGAGATACTGGTGGCTAACGGCCAGGCCGTAGAATATGGTCAGGTGCTTTTCAGGATCAGACCAGACTGATTCGTGCCCCGTGAGCCGGGTCCTGAGAGACAAGAGGCGAAGTAATGTTTTCAAGAATCCTTATAGCAAACCGTGGTGAAATAGCGCTGCGTATTATCCGTGCCTGTCATGAGCTTGGCATTGAGGCAGTGGCAGTTTATTCCGAGGCCGATAAAGATGCTCCATATTTGCAGCTTGCCGATGAGGCGATTTGTATAGGTCCGGCTGATTCGGCTAAAAGTTATCTTAATATCCCGCGTATCATAAGTGCTGCTGAGATCGCAGATGTCGAGGCAATTCATCCAGGTTACGGTTTTCTGGCCGAGAATATCAACTTTGCCCAGATATGCCAGGACTGTGGTATAGCGTTTATCGGGCCACCTGTTGAGGCAATGCGGCTACTCGGTGACAAGGTACAGGCCCGGAAACTGGCACGCGAGGCGCGTGTGCATGTTGTTCCGGGCTCAGATGATGCCATCGAAAAGGAGTCTGAGGCTTTGAACCTCGCGAACAAGATGGGCTATCCGGTAATGATAAAAGCTGCTGCCGGTGGTGGTGGACGGGGTATGAGAGTTGCTCATAATGATATCAGCTTTCGTGCCGCCTTCGGAGCAGCCCGTTCTGAAGCAGACGCAGCTTTTGGTGATTCGAGAGTCTATCTGGAAAAGTGTATAGTTGAATCCCGCCATGTGGAAGTTCAGGTGATAGCTGATAAGGAAGGCAACGCATTGCACTTTTACGAAAGGGACTGCACAATCCAGCGAAGGCACCAAAAAATGATTGAAGAGTCCCCTTGTCCGGTGTTGGATGAGCGTGACAGAGAAGAGCTTTGCAAGGCTGCCTTGAGGATTATTAAAGAGGCCAAATATGTCAATGCTGCGACGGTCGAATTTCTTTTGGACAAGGATAAAAAGTTTTACTTTATTGAGGTGAATACGCGAATCCAGGTCGAGCACCCGGTCACCGAAATGGTTACCGGCCATGATTTGATTAAGTGGCAGCTAAAGATAGCCAGCGGTCATACAATTAAGTTTCGTCAAAAAAATATCAAACATTGTGGCGTTGCGATTGAATGCCGGGTCAACGCCGAAGACCCCGAAAATAATTTTGCTCCTTCTCCCGGTACGATTACCAAATTGATTCTGCCCGGCGGTCCCGGCGTCAGAGTTGATACGCACGTTCATCAGGGCTGGAAAGTCTCGACAAGTTATGATTCGATGATTAGCAAGGTCATCGTTCATCAAAGAACGCGAACCGAAGCTATTGCCACAATGAAAAGGGCTCTGCGGGAATTTGTTATCGAACCAATCAAAACCACAATACCTGCCTGTCTGGATATCCTCTCCCATAACCTTTTTATAAAAAATAAAATTGATACCGGCTTCGTCGAGCGAAATTTCTGAATTCAGTTGTTATAATGTTAACAGATAACCGTTATTAAACAGTGGATTTAGGAATATTGCCCGAGTGATGCCAATGAAAAGGAGGAACCGATGAGTCATTTACGGTCAATTGTAGGAGTATTGGTTGTCGTTATTATATTATTGTCTGTATGCAAAGCGGACACTTCCCAGGATAAAGACGATGTTTTCATCATCGAGAAATTTGCGCCGGGAGGAACAGCCGAAAACCTCCAGTCGAAACACATCAAACTTATGCAGAATGCGTTCGATAGCAAACCTCAGTACCGGCAGATGCAGAACGCAGTAACTGTTACGACTGTTGACAAGCTCGCGCTTAACCGGGCGGTCGTCATCGGCATCGATGATTCCTTTTCCTGCAAGCTCGACGATTGGGCGGTAACCAATCAGAAGGAATCGGGTCGCTGCTGGATATTTGCCGGGGCGAACCTTCTGCGTGTCGGCGCAATGAAAAAAATGAACCTCAAGGAATTTGAGTTCAGCCAGAGCTACATCTTCTTCTGGGACAAAATCGAGCGTGCCAACTACTTCCTGGAGTCAATCATCGACACGGCAAATCGTCCCGACGGCGACCGAACGGTCGACTTTTTGCTGGCCAATGTGGTCGGCGACGGCGGGCAGTGGAACATGTTCGTCAGCCTCGTCAGGAAGCATGGCTTGGTGCCCAAAACGGCTATGCCTGAGAGCGAAAGTTCCTCAAATAGCCGTATGATGAACAAGGCCCTTAAGGCCAAACTCCGTGAGGGTGCCAAGTTTCTGCGCGATATGCATGCGAAAGGTGCCAGTGTTAAAAAATTACGGCAAGCCAAGCACGAGATCCTGACTGTTATTTATCGAATTCTGAGCATTCATATAGGCACGCCCCCAGCGCGTTTTGATTGGCAGTGGCGCGACAAGGATAACAAGTTTCACCGCGATGGTGTGCTGACTCCGCAGGAGTTTACCAAAAAATATGTAACCCTGGATCTGGACGATTACGTTTGCCTGGTGCATGACCCTCGGCCGAGCAGTCCGTTTGGTCGTACTTTCACTGTAGCTTATCTGGGCAACGTGGTTGGTGGTGAGCCGGTCAAGTATTTGAACGTTGACATTGATACGATGAAAAATATCGCTATGCGCACGCTGCTTGATGGTGAACCTGTGTGGTTCGGGTGCGACTGCAGCCCGCAGATGGCTCGCGACATCGGACTCTGGGACGCCCGCTTGTTCGATTACGAGGGTGTCTACGACACGAAGTTTGCCTTGAATAAGGCAGAGCGGCTCATTTACCACCAAAGCAGTATGAACCACGCTATGCTGTTTACAGGCGTGGATATCGTCGATGGCCGGCCGCGCCGCTGGCGTGTAGAGAACAGTTGGAGCGATGAGACCGGCAAGAAGGGATTCTTTATTATGGACGACTCGTGGTTCGACGAGTTTATGTTCGAAATAGCAGCCCGCAAGAGCTATCTGCCGGAGGAACTACAGAAGGCGCTCGAACTTAAACCAATCGTCCTGCCGCCCTGGGACCCGATGGGCTCACTTGCACGTTGTGAATAATACCTTATCTTTCCAGCGATATTAAATCTTCGTAGGTTTCGCGTTTTCTGATGATGTTAAACTTATCGCCATCAACGAGGATTTCGGCGGCTCGGCCGCGGGTATTGTAATTGCTGCTCATACTAAAGCCATAAGCCCCGGCGGTGAAGATAGAGAGCAGGTCGCCGCGTTTTACCGGCGGCAAAGCCCTTTCTTTAGCGAAGAAATCCGCACTTTCGCAAATTGGGCCAACTACATCAACGACTTCAGTACCGGTCAGTTTCAAATCCTTGTCCCGGCGGTCAGGCACAAATTTCTTATCCACTTTCACAGGCCAGATGAAATGGAATGCGTCATATAACGGCGGACGAATCAAATCGTTCATTGCCGCATCGACGATAACGAATTTCTTCCGGCCGCTTGTTTTTAGGTATAAGACCTGGGTTGCTAAAATCGCTGTGTTGGCGGCGATACTTGCACCCGGCTCGAGAATAAGTTTTAGATTTTTGTCCTTTAGTAACGGCACAATAGCAGCAGCGTAATCAGCGGCCGTTGGCGCTGTGCCGGTTATGTAATCAGCGCCGTATCCGCCGCCGATGTTTACTGCTTCGATTGTGAACCCATCGGTGCGCAGTTGTTCAATCAGAGACAATATTTTTTCTATCGCCTCAACGTAGGGTTTTATGGTATGTCCAGCCGAGCCTAAATGTATGTGAATTGCACAAAGAGCTACCGAAATATTTTTTCCGAATTCGGCAAAAATTTTTCTTGCTCGCTCAATATCAACGCCGAATTTGGTCTCCTTTTTGCCCGTAGTGGTATATGTGTGTGTTCTCGGGTCAACATCAGGATTGACACGCAGGGCAGCTTTTGGTTGTTTATTTTTTTCTTTTGCCAGCCGAATCAGGTTGTTTAGCCCAGCTTCTGATTCGATATTGAAATAACCGATGCCGGCGTTTAGTGCTTCTATGATTTCGGCATCGGTTTTACCGACGCCGGCATAAACGATTTTCGATGGATTGCCACTGGCTTGTAGAGCGCGATACAACTCGCCGCCGCTGACAATATCAAATCCGCTTCCTGCCTCGGCCATAAATTTTAAGATATTTATATTGCCACAGGCCTTTACGGAATAACAAATCGTAGTATCAAGCTCACTATATGCCTGTTGAATGCTTTGCAGATGGTGCTTGAAAGTTGCTTTGCTGTAGATATAAAGCGGCGTGCCGACTTTGGCGACGATAGTCCGGACGTCTACCTTCTCAGCGAACAGTTTGCCATTTTGGTAGTTGAAATAGTCCATATCGGCGTAAGTCTTTTGTCATTAAGGGCTTACAGGGCCCCTCGTTGGTTTCAGCAAGTAGTATACGAAATCCTGGACCAATTGCAATAAGAGAGTATCTGCTATGTGTAATTTTAGTTGGTGTGGTTACGCTGATGGGGCTGGATTCAGGGCCATGCATATAAAATGAAATGGAAGGTTCACCCGTTTGAAGTGAACCTTCCATTTTTCTACAGCTTGCCGCAGTATTTCAAATTTTGAGTTGCGGCCAGGCCCCCATTTTGCCCGTCGTCGGACGGACCGCAAAATGGGAGACTTAGTCAAATTGTTACACTATCTCTTTTTCTTCTTAGCTTTCTTCTTAGCTTTCTTCTTAGCTTTCTTCTTAGCTTTCTTCTTAGCTTTCTTCTTTGTCACTTTCTTTTTGGCTTTTTTCCTTTTCTTTGCCATCATTTACTCCTTTCGGTTGATTAAATTTTTCGTATTCAACAAGTTAACATCGTAATACTAAGTTAATACTAAAAATTCTGTCAAACAAATTATGAAAAAAATTAAAAAATTTCCATATTTTTTTATCGTCCAAATGTTTACAAATACTTCATAAATTTTTTGCCATCGGAAGTTTTACGCAACATGTTTATCAAGCTCTTTAATGAAATGATACAATTTGTTTTTGTTGTAATTTAAGTTTTTACTCAAAATGAAAAGCTACTTTGTTATAATTAGCTCTATTAAAGGCAATATATTAAACTTATCAGCTGTTTTTAATCGTTCAAGAAAAAGTCTTTCTTTTGACATTGGGTATGTTACTATGGTTCTACTATATTATTAGAAGTCAGTGAAAACTGAATCTTCCTTTGAAAGTTTTCATTGTTTGTTAGTATTTTTTGTTGGGTAGAATTTCACATTTTCATTTGCGATATTTTTTTCAGTAACACACAGTTTGCTTGTTAGTTTTTTATGGTGAAGAGAAAAATAGCCTTGTTTGGTGGTACATTTGATCCGATTCATCTTGGTCATACTGCTGTTGCAGCCGACACGGCTAAGATGATTGGCGCGGAGAAAATCATTTTTGTCCCGGCAAAGCGCTCTCCGTTAAAAGGTTTCTTTCCGAAAGCAGGTGATAGTGATAGGTTCAAAATGATATCTCTTGCAATCGCCGACAATAACAATTTCCAGGTGAGCGATTATGAATTGAAAAGGCCAGCACCAAGCTATACTTTGGAGACTGTGCGAAAGTTTCAGGGCGATTATGGAGGCGAAACGTCGATATATTGGCTCATAGGCGCCGACAGTATTGACGAACTTCAACTTTGGTATGGAATCACTGACCTGATTGATGCATGTAACCTGTCGACGATGTTTCGGGCCGGCTGCTCCCCCCCGGATTTTGCCAAATTTGAGGATATTTGGGGCCTTGGCCGCGTCGAAAAACTTCAGCGTAACATCATCCAGACATCTCTAATTGATATAAGCAGCACGGAAATACGAAGCAGATTAGCTGCCGGCGGCGATGTGTCCGATATGCTGCACCCGGCCGTTGCTGATTATATTCATCAGCACGGTCTTTACCAATCCGGAACTAAGTCTTAATACAGATAGTGAGATACGAAATATAGCGAAATGCTAATCAGGATTGTATTTTTTTAACCTCTGTTTTCAGCCAATCGTACCAGTCGGCCAAACCCTCACCTGTTTTAGCTGAGATTGGGAAAATTTCAATGCCTTTATTTAGTTTGCGGGCATCGGCTTTCGCTCGCTCAATATCGAAGTCCACCGCGCCTGCTTTCAGCAAGTCAATTTTGTTGATAAGCAGCACTTTTGACTTTGCGAAAATGGCAGGGTATTTGGCCGGCTTGTCATCACCCTCTGCAACTGAAAGCACAGCTATTTTGCCGGTCTCCCCCAATTCAAAGGCCGATGGACAAACCAGATTGCCTACGTTCTCTATAAAAATCAAATCCAAATCGCTAACGGGCAATTTATCCAAAGCACTGTTTACCTGAGCCGCTGATAAATGGCATGCACCGTCGGTGTTTATCTGGACTACTGGCGCCTTGGTGGCTCTGATTCTCTCAGCGTCTATGTCAGTCTGAATATCGCCCTCAATAACACCGATTTTAATTTTATCCTTCAGTTCGCTGATTGTCCTTGTCAGAATTGTGGTCTTGCCCGAGCCTGGAGACGATATCATGTTCAGACATAATTTTTTCTGCTCGGTTAGAAGCCGACTGTTTTTGAGTGCGTATTCTTCGTTTGCACTGAGGATTTTTTTGCCGACATTAACTTTGTACATATCATTGCTCCGTTTGAAATTCTATTTCTTCCAGCAGCAGGGGCGCATCCGGCAGTAATTCAAAATCCTGGCCGCTGCACTTTGGACATCCTGGGTGCGAAAGTTCTACATCGAAGCTTTCTTTGCACTTCTTACACTTTCCTTGTATTGGCTTATGTTCTATTTCCAATTTCACGCCTTCGCAAGGCGTACCTTTGGAAATGGCCTCGAAAGCAAAACAAAGTATTTCATCATTGATGACGTTAAGCATTCCACAGCTAATCCTGGCATTGACAGGTTTTGCATTTTGTTTCGCAGCTTCGGCCGAGATTGCCGCCAACAGACTTTCTGCAACCATCGTTTCATGCATCAGCATATCCTCGGAAGCTCTCGTCCGTATGGCATCTGGACAATTCTCTTTCCGCCGATTTTGGTTTTCATCTCCACTGTAGGCACATCACGAGTTTGGACAATCTCACCGATTATCCTTGCCTCTTTGCCCAGCGGATGGTTTTTGTAGATATTCAAACAGTCGTCAGCCGATTCCGGGCTGACGATTGCAACGAATTTGCCTTCATTTGCAATTGTTACCACGTCAAAACCAAGCATATCGGCTGCCGCTTGCACTGTTGGATTGACCGGAAGGTCGGCCTCGCGAATTTCGATACTCAGTTGGCTTGCCCTTGCGATTTCGTTGAGTGCTGCAGCTAATCCTCCGCGGGTTGGATCACGCATAAACTTCACGCTGTTTGTATTCTCCAGCAGATGGCAGGTTAATCCTGCCAGACCCGCACAGTCGCTTTGCAACTGCGATTGGAATTTGATACCTTCCCGCTGTGAGATAATAGTCATACCATGGTCACCGATTGTGCCATTGATAATGATTTTATCACCGACCGCAATCTTCTCGAACCCCAAATCCACGCCGGCTAATTTTTCTCCAATCCCTGCCGTATTTATAAAAATTTTATCAGCCGCACCCGCTTCAACGGTCTTGATATCACCAGTAACAACGTTGACGTTGTTTTGCCTGGCGGCTTGGCTGATACTGGCTAAAATCTTTTCAAACAATTCAAATTCAAAACCTTCTTCGATTATCAGCGACAATGCCAGGGCAACAGGCTTTGAGCCGGCAACAGCAAGGTCATTTACCGTCCCGCAAACAGCAAGTTTTCCGATATCTCCGCCGTTAAAAAACAATGGCTTGACGACGTAGCTGTCCGTTGTAAAATACACAGAGTTTGAAGCAAGATTTAGCTTTGCCGAATCGCCCAACTCAGCGAGAGTGTCATTCTTAAGGCTCGGCAGAATATGGTGGCGGATTAATTCATCCGTCAACTGCCCTCCGCCGCCGTGCGCAAGTAAGATTCTGTCGTGTTTAGCTTGTGTCATTGCTTGTGTTATCTCTCCGGACCATACTTAAACCAAGCTGCGCAGGCCCCTTCAGAGCTTACCATGCACGGACCGACCGGGCTTTCGGTGGTACAGCTTTTTTTGAATAAGCCGCATTCCGGCGGCTCTATCAGACCGCATAATACTTCACCGCATCGGCAGCCACTTGTGTCTTCAGCCGGCACTTCAGTCATGTTAAATCTTTTAAGGGCGTCGAATCGACTGTATTTGTCTCTTAATTTAAGTGTGCTTTTTTCTATCTTTCCCAGCCCTCGCCAGTAACCGTCGGCCTCTTCGAAGCACTCGGCCATGATTTTTTGTGCGGTCGTATTGCCCCGCTCGCTTACGGCAGCTGTGTATACTGACTTTAATTCAGCTTTACCGGCGGTCAGTTGGCCACAGATTTCGGCAAGTCCCTCGATTATTTGCAACGGTTCAAAGCCCGCCACCACGCACGGCCGACCAAAATGTTCAACAATCTCGGCAAAAGCGCCGTAGCCGATTATCACGCTAACATGGCCGGGGCAGAGAAAAGCGTCTATATTATCATTTTTCTCAGACACGAGCGCTCGCATCGCAGGTACGACCAGTTTGTGTCCGCTCAAAATACAAAAATTGTCAATGTTTTGTTCAGCCGCCTCTTTTACTACCACAGCCGTGGCCGGTGCAGTGGTTTCAAAACCTACCGCGACGAACACAACTGTTTTATTGGGATTGTCTTTGGCTAATTGCAGTGCATCTTCACTGCTTAAAACAATCTTGATATTGGCTTTTGTGCGTTTTGTTTCGAGTGAGCCGCCTTTGCCCGGAACTCGAATCATATCGCCATAAGTAGCGATTACACAATCGTCACGGTCGGCCATTTGTAAAACAATATCGATGTAGCTCTGGTCGGTAACACAGACGGGACAGCCCGGCCCGGATAAGAGCTTGAGTTGTTTGGGCAAAGTTGACCTTATGCCGTTGCGGAAAATAGCAACCGTGTGCGTGCCACAGACTTCCATAATATTAATCTGCCGGCCCAAAGCCTTGCAGGCAGCATCCATAGTAGTCTGTGCTTTATAGATTCTCTCGAGCATAAGAATCGAAATCTATCCTGAAAGTTTGTTCTGTGTCTGATCGAAATCTGCGATTTCGGCGAGAAGCTGCCAGGTTTCTTTTGCCTCTTCTTCATCAACAAGCGAGATGGCGAACCCGGCGTGTATCAATACCAAATCCCCCAGTTTGGCTTCCGGCAGCAGGGTGGTCTTAGCTCTCCAGCGGTTGCCCATAGCGTCGACAACCGCATTATCTTTCTTTAACTCTACTATTCTTGCCGGTATTGCCAAACACATAATTAAACTTTCATATCTTGTTGTTCAAGGTTCGAATTACGATTTACTTTTTTCGAGCTTGGCGGCTATTGCCGCCTGGCCAACGGATATTCCGCCGTCATTAGCTGGGACATTTCGATTAAATAATACGGAAAAATCGTTTTTCTTCAAGAGCTTAATCAAACGATTTATCAAATAGCGATTGCAAAACACCCCGCCGCTTAACGCAACTGTGTTTAATTTTTTGCTTTCTCTGGCTGCTTTAGCCAACTGAAGCAGGGCGTCGGCAAGGGTATTGTGGAACTTCGCCGAGATGACACTGCCGGATTTATCTTCTTGGATATCAGTGATTAACTGCATCATCATCTTACGTAAATCAAGCTGCAGCGGCTTGCCGGCGCTGCTTTTAAGTTCAAAATCGTAGTGTTCTTCAATATCGCCGGCAATGATTGCTTCGAGGGCCATCGGCAGTTCTGCTTCAAAATGGTTGTAGCTGCCTAAGCCAAGCATAGCGGCAACCGCGTCAAAGACTCTACCCAGACTCGAAGTTTCTACAGCGTTGATTCGTTTTTCGAGTTGCTCTGATATGATTTGTTGTTTATTTGCGTCGGCCTCGATTCGGTCAAGCAGCCATTCAAATTTCTGTAAGTTAAAATCGTCCCTGTAAGTTTTTTTCAGCAGTCCCAGAACGGGCCTTATAGCCTCTTTACTTGCCATATCTGCACCGGCCAGCGTATAGTAAGCCAAATGGCCAAATCGTTCAAAACCATCTAACGATGCAATCAGACACTCACAACCCCAAATGGCTCCATCAGTTCCATAGCCCGTACCGTCACAGGAAAGGCCGATGACCGGTCCGTCAAGGCCGTGTTCAGCCATTACAGAAGCAATATGGGCCCAGTGGTGCTGGACCTGAATAGTCCTTAAATCGGACAATGAAAGAGCGTATCGTGTGGACAAATATCCCGGGTGGAGGTCACAAGCCACCACTTTCGGCTCGACCTCGAATAGTTTTCGCAGATGCTCGATTGAATTGATATAGTGGTGATAGACCTCTGCATCTTCCAGGTCGCCTATGTGTTCACTGCAGATAAGCTGATTTTGTTTTCCGAAGCAGAAAGTATTTTTCAAATCCCCACCTGCGGCAAATATGTCCTGACGACAACTCTCTTCAATCAAAATCGGCGTCGGCACATATCCTCTTGCTCTCCGTAACAGTACCGGCTCCCGCTCAATGAAATGCACAATCGAATCATCAACCTGCCTGTAAATCTCTCTGTCGTGCATCAAAAAGGCATCGGCAACGCAGGCCAGTTTCTCCAGCGCCTGCTCATTTTTGCAAATCAGCGGCTCATCTGAAATATTACCGCTGGTCATAACCAAAACGTTTATATTCTGCGCAAACAACAAATAATGAAGCGGAGCGTAACATAGCATAAAGCCAAAGGTGTTAACTCCCTCGGCGACTGATTGTGCTATAGGTGAATCTTTCTTTTTTGGCAATAAAACGATGGGACTTTGAGGGTTCTTTAAGAGCTTCTCGGCCGATTCGCTTACGAGTGCGTATTTTTTTATCGTTTCAATTGAGTCCGCCATCATAGCAAAGGGCTTATGGTCCCGCTTCTTGCGTTCTCGCAATCTCTTCACCGCCTCATTATTAAGCGCATCAACAGCTAAGTGGAAGCCGCCGATTCCCTTTATTGCGACGACCTTTCCAGCCCGGAGTAAACTCGCGGTTTCATTGATGGTTTCGTTCGTTTGCGTTCTTATTGTTTTTCCTTCGCTATCTGTGAGCCATATCTTCGGCCCACATACGCCGCAGGCAACAGGTTGTGCATGAAAACGCCGGTCAGTTACATCCGTGTATTGAGCAGCACATTTATCGCACATCACGAACTCCGACATCGTGGTATTGGGCCTGTCGTAGGGAATGGTTTTTACTATTGAATATCTTGGCCCGCAATTAGTGCAGTTTATAAACGGATAGCCGTGGCGAAAGTCTTCTTTCTCGGTCATCTCCGAAAGGCAATCCGGGCAGGTGGCGATATCAGCAGTTACCTGTGACAGGGCTGTTCCCTGCGAATCGCTTGTCTTGATGCTGAATTTATCTTCAGACTCGATTACAGCTATATCAACTGTTTTGCAGGATTGTATTTCTGCCACCGGAGGTTTATCAGCTTCAGATTGCAGACGAACTAAAAATTCATCTATTTTTTCTTTTTCGCCCTGTAATTCGATTGTTACACCCTTTGTGTCGTTATATACAATACCGGAAAGCCCGAGCTGACAGGCCAGCCGATACACAGCGGGCCTGAAGCCAACGCCCTGAACACGCCCGGTGATAAATATCCTTTGTCTTTTAATCAAAATTCTTATCTTTATTCATTAACGCTGCCGATATGTACTATTGACGGGACCGAAACCCGAAAAGCCATTGTACTTTAACGGCTTGAGAAATACAATCGGCTGCTGCACAGTCAGAGGTCAGGAAGGACAGGGGGGATGAAAAATTTATTTGCCAAAGCCGGATTTCTGTGCTAATATCGTTCTACTTCGGGGCCATAGCTCAGTTGGGAGAGCGCTTGCATGGCATGCAAGAGGTCGTGGGTTCGAATCCCATTGGCTCCATTTCACATATCTTCATCCTGCCAATACAACCGCTCGAATGCTATCGGCATATTCACTCCCGAAAGGGATGCCTCTTGGCATTTGTGATTTCTGCTAATACTAATTCCACAACTTTGGGTACCGATGCCTTAATTTCTTCCGAAAGCTCCAAACCACAGCTAATGTCCATGGGTTTAATGCCGAAAACCACTATTTCCTTCGGCGCACAGCCAAGCTGTTTGGTCATTGTCAAGGCCTCACCCAGCCCTATCTCATGCAGCGACATACCCACTCCGTCAGGCTGAGTCAAGTCGTCAGCAGTGAATCTAAGTACGGTACCTGGCTCGCAATCGGCCTTGACCGCGTCGATGACAATCACCTTGTGCCTCTCGGCCAGCACATCCAATAAATCGGCACCGGCCGTCCCGCCGTCAACCAGCTCCACATTGTCAGGCAGGTGCATTTTCTGCATCTGCTCTATCACACGCACGCCCACGCCTTCGTCGCGGAGGAGAATATTGCCTATACCCAAAACGAGGATTGGGCTTCGATTGCAATCAGGACTCATATCTGTATTGAACCTTTGTAATAACCGGTTGTTTTCGCATAATGCTCTATGCCCTATTTGGAAAGGCAGTGTCGGCCTGCACTGTAGATCAATAATAGCATTTCTGACATTATAGTATGGAATCGTTAAACGCAGCAGCATTTTTTTGCCTCTGAAATTGGGTTTGATTGGGTTCGTTTTGGGTTTGTATTGGGTTTGTTTTGGCATTTAATTGGCTTTAATTGGCTTTGATTGGCTTCGTTTGGGTTCGTTTTGGGTTCGTTTTTCCCAGCCCACCAAGTGTCTTATTTTCATAATCCTTTATTGATACCTTATTTACGTTCATTTGGGCTTTCCCGAAATTGGCTTTGTTTTGCATAAAAAGTCTGATTTGTAAAGAATCCTCTATAGATGTAGAGATATCTCTACAGTTGTAGAGTGCCCCAAGCCAAATGATTAATGATAAATGATTATTTGTTTTTGACTGTATCATCATATTGGGTAAGGGGTTATGGCTTAGGGATTGGAGAGGGAAATCAAAGATTAAAATGTAAAATGCAAAACTTTGGAGGCCCTTCGGGCGGACTTTTATTTGTAGCCGGCTAAATAAGTGTTTTTTAGCCATTAATACCTCATAGGAACAAAGGAGCAAAGGCACAAAGGAACAGAGTGATAGAGCGAATCTCAAAAAGCTTGTACATGTATAGGGCCCTTTCTTACTGATTATTGATATTTGACTTGGGCTGCTGCCCTACCGGTGCGGAACTCCGCTAAAACCTGCGCCTGCTGGCGGTTTACGTTTGCCTGCCGGCCCCTAAGGTAAGGGACAGGCAAACATACAGGTATATTAACAGAATTCCAAACAAAAGTAAACAAAAAAACGGCCAAAATTTAAAAAAATTTGGCCGCCCTGAGCGCAGTCGAACGGGTCTATCACCCAAAAATGGACTTTTTTTGGCTAGGTGTTGGGGATTATGCCTTAAATCAAGTTACTTAAAGGCTTCCATTCATTGTTCGATGGAGTTAAGTCGTTATAATCCGAAGAATCACAATACTCATAGATACCATTAACAAAACGCACAATCCCACCAATATAGTTGTTTCCAAACTCGTGCAATTTTTTTGCAAGTCCTCTGGCTCTGCCCTCTGTGTTTAAAGTTGGTCCTGATTTCGTATCGAAGATGCCTGTACGCCCATCGGTCAGTCTTATGATCCAATCAGGATAGAATAACTTCTCATCTTGCTCTGTTGTATTGTAATACTTCAAGGCGAAATAATCTTTGCCATGATCGCCATTCTTGAACCACCACGCCACCTTTTCCTGTGAATCAATATAGTTGACAAATCTGGTTTCATTTTCTTTACCCGGATAGTTTTTCCCAATATAGAATGGTTCAAACAGACACTTTTTCTGTTCTAAAATCTCATAACTGTCTGTAAAGGCATAGCTTTCTCTAAATGAAAATACCAGACTTGCTTTCTTTTCGAGTTTTTCCTTACGTTCTTTTAGAGATTTATTAAGAATGGGGCGATAATCTTTCAGGGCTTTTGTTATTGTAGGCCTAAACACACTTGCCGCCTCTTTATAAATATCGGCTATAAAAATCTTATAGAAATCGAGGTTTGAGAAGTTCAAAGTCTTGCTGTTCCAGACACGCAAGGCCGCTTTTAATCTGTACCATGAACGGGCAACATTCGGTACAATAGAATCTGGGTCAGTTTGCTCTGTAAGCACCTTATAGCAGAAAAATTGAAACAATTTTTCTATGTCATTTACAGACATTTCATGGCTGTAATCATGGCCTCTTCTTTTGAACTCAAGGCTCATCCTGTCAAAGTCTTCAAACTCCGCATCTACAACAAGTTTAGTATCGACTTTCGGCTCTAACTTTAATCCTTTTTTAACTAACTTTTCATTTATCTTTTGAAGAATATCGTCATCGCCTATTTCAAAATATTCATTGAATGATCTTGCCAGAGACCTCTGAAACTTTGCAGAGAACGCCAAGTCACCGTATTCAACACGCTGGATAAACTCGGACGGCAAACTAAAATCATCTAATTCGTTTTTATATACATCCCTTATCCAGCTAAAAAATGTTGCGGGCTTATTGCCTGTTACTTCCTGAATATCTTTTATTTCATTTCTGCGGTAATTTGTGTACAGAAAACCTGTTCTAAGATCGGGTGTATTTGTATAATCGGATGCCTTTTCCGGCTCAGCCAACCGAAGTATCCGCCCAACCGTTTGAGCATAGAAAGTTGTACTCTGTATTTCTCTGAACATAACCAGGATATGTGCTCTCGGACAATCCCAACCCGTACCGGCAGCTTGCTTAAACAACAGAAAATCAACTTCGCTGTCATTTTCTTCTATAAATTCAAGTTTCTTTTTATATTTGTCAAACCACATAGCGACTTTGGTATCAACATCAACACCTTTATTTCTCAGATATTCAAGAACAATTTCTTCCTTTGTTTGCTCTCCCCGTTCGTGCAGGGCCTTATCATCATTAGGAAGTTGTATTAGCACCAAAGGGTTGATGTTTTTCCCAAGCGATTTAAACTGCTGCCTAAGCATTTCTCTCTTAATAAGACCAAGCTTCAAAAGGACTTCATCTAGATCGCCTTTTCCGAGTCGCTGCAATTCCTCTTCTGTCTGTACAACGATTTTCTCTTTTATCAGCCCCTCATTTACAACATCATCCCTCTTGACATTAACAAATCCTGCACTTTCTTCCTCAATATCTTCAGCGTTTGGTATGTTATCAGGTGTTGCTGATACCTCTATAATCATCCTCGGATTTATATAATTAACGATTTGTCCTGCCAATTCTGTAGAGCCATGCGTATGCGATTCATCCACGACTAAAATAATCTCTCTGTCATCTGCATGTGTACTGTCTATAAAATCCTCAAAATATACTCCTGTTTCTTTGTGCATTGATTCATCTTCCGGCCTTCTCAAGACACGGTTTTCCCTGGCTCTCGATACCAGTTTTTGCCAGTTAATAAAAAGGATTTCGTTTTTACACAACTTACCCTTGTCAAGATCATTGACCGTCAGCAATTCGTTTTTGAGCATATTCTCAAAATATTTTTCAAACTTTTCCTTGCTCTGCATTGCAAGGTCATCGCTGAACGTTATCCAAATAAACGCCTTGTCCTCATCCCACTGAGGAAGATTATTCAACTCATTTATAAAACTGGCCATCATAAGCGTTTTACCGCTTCCTGTCGGAGATTTAAACACAAGAGGAAGCTTTGAATTGCCGTTTCTCCAAAGCTTTAAAAACATGATAACCAGCTTATCAACGGCTTCTTTCTGAAAGCCCAATGGACTTAATACACTCATTTTTATCCCAGATTATAGATACTTTTGTATATCTCTAAGATAGGCAGCGGTATCGTTTTAACCTTTACCCCTTCGATATGCTCAAAATCCGCCTCAAACTCATCATCCCCCCAGCTAAACACATACACCGTTACCGGATACTCCATCGCCTCGACCTTTTCAACAAACTTTTCAAATTCATCTAACTCCTCTCTGAAATAAACTGCTGTATATCGCTCGCAGTTTTCATATACCTGCCAGAAATCGGTTTCCTCGACCTTGCATAAAGTATTTTCTGCAATGGCCAACAAGTCACCTGCCTGATGAGCAAGCTCAATTTTGTCCTTATCTTCAGCATTAAGAATGTTATTGCCACCAATAAAATCTGTTTTGTAATATTTTAAGCTGCCCCCGAGACCTTCTTTTCTATCTGTAATATTTTTAGTAGCGATTAACCTGATATGATTATCTTCTATTTTTGTTTCAAACTTCTCAAAGTTCCCTTGCTCTATATTCTTAATTGCTTCAATTTCTTCAACTATCTTTGCCGACTTCTTAAAAATTGTAAGGTTAAGTTTCTTTTCAAGCAATACCTCCTTCTGCTTGCCCTCAAATTCATAACCGTTTATAACTTTCTCTATTCTCGGATAAGTTATTTCTTCGCAGATGTTATTTTCGTTATTCGTACAAACAATACACTGTCTATCCCCGCCGTCCTGCTTGTTCATCTCCATAACAGCGTGTACGGTTGTTCCTGAACCAGCAAAATAATCAAGAATAACACTGTCATTTTTGTTATGAATTACTGCTCTTATACACTCCATAACTGCAAATAAAGACTTAGGAAATGGAAATTCTACTTCAATTATTTCATTTAATAATTGGGTGCCATAAGTCTTTGCGCTAAACTTCTTGTTTACCCAAACTGTTTTATAATTAATGTTCTTTTTCGTCCTAATTATTTCTAGTAACTCAGTATTATTATTTTTCCGCACACTTAATTCGTTAATAATCGACTCGACTGACTGTCTTGAGAAAACCCATTTTCGTTCGACACCAGAGGAATCTATCGGATATACTTCAACTATCCCATCTTCTCTAAAAATGTTTGGGCTATCAGGGTGAAAAACTTTTTCGCACACGTCGCCAAATCCAACAATTTCTTCATCCTTTACTATAATCGGATAAAAGCAATTAATGCCGGATTCTCTGAGATAATTATTACTTGACCCTTTGGCAGTGTTCATAAATTGTCTTATATCGGCGTCTTTATCACCTCTTTGTTCAGGAGCAATCATTTTTTGATCTGCACAATAAATGAAGTATGCGTATTCATTGTTATGTGAAAAGTTTTTACCCTGAATTCCGCTTGGATTATGAACAATAGTTACACAAGTAATTTCTTTATCTGCAAATATCTCCTTAAGGAGTAACCCTAGTGTATTTAGTTCATTATGATCTATTGTACAAATTAGAACACCACTCTGTTTTAACAAGTTTTTGGCAATCCTTAACCTGTTAGCCATAAAATTGATCCACTTGCTGTGTCTCCACGGATCGTTCTCATCAACGTAGTTATTGTTGTATTTCCAGTCTTTAGCCCCTGTGTTATATGGCGGGTCAATGTAGATAACGTCTATCTTGCCTTTGTGAGTATAGTTTAGGCAGGTAAGGGCATGATAGTTATCGCCTTCAATAAGGATATGGGTAGGTTTGTCATCGTCATTGACAATGGCTTTATCTGGAACTTCTTTTAAGACCGGCAAAGCGTTTTCGTATTCATCGCCAAACGACTCTGGTACATCCAGCCAGACAAGCCCAAATTTTTTCTTCTTGATGCTTGATTTGAGTTTTGCAATTTCTTTTTGAAGTTCTTCGACCTTGCTTTTCAAGCTTTCTATATTGTCTGCCATGTTTAAACTGCCATATTATGATAAAATCGATTATGTGGAATCATAAATGCGATATGATTTTAAGCCATTTAGAGCATTTGGCAACGATTTTCCGCCATTTCACTATTTCCCCAACGTTTCTGACAAGAGACAAATCTGCCAGATATTACCACCGAGAAAGGACATTAGCAAGCAGATTTTGGAAGTGAGAAGGGAAAAGGGATAAGGGAGAGACGGTTGGACGGTGGGGGAGAAAATATAGGAAATCTTTGAAAAAAGTGTTGACAAATAGGAGTGGAAACTATATCGTAGTAGTTACGAGTAATGTCGAAAAGGGTTGAAAAACTTTTGATGTAAGCTCAAAAACCGTTTTACTGTTGCCATACTGCTTGCGAATGCGATTTGACCGATGGATACGGGTGGAGCATCCTAACTGACAAAATGAGAGTTTGAGAAATGAGGATTTTTCCGCCCTGTCTTTTGTAGGTCAAAATCGGCGTTGCAAACTGTACCTGAAAGTAAGACAGGTTTTGTTTCTCCCATGACGGAGCCATCCGGAGGAGGGTGGCTCCATTTTTGACCACTCAATGGAGGATTGTTGCGCCCTTGTCAGCTTGCTGTCGTTAGCGGGGAAAACTCTGTGTGAAGCATGTGGCCAAATAGGGCGGAATTTTCTATCCAGCGTGCCCGGGATGAGATATAATCGATACGGTTCTGTAAAGAGAAGTTTGAACGATTGATATTTGCTTCGGTAGGGCACGACTATGTCAGGCAGTGGCAGTAGAGGTAACAGAGATAAGCTGAAGGAGAAAATGGATGCCTTCCAAGCGAGGTGCCGTGAGGCGGGCCTGAAAATTACACCACAGCGGATGGCTGTATACAAAGTGTTGATTAAATCGAAGCAGCATCCTTCGGCCGAGATAGTTTTTCGCAAGGTCAGGGAAGTGTTGCCTAACATATCGCTGGATACGGTCAATAGAACTCTTTTGACTTTGGCTGAAATTGGTGCAGCTTTTATTGTTGAGGGTTCAGGCGATGTGAAAAGATTTGATGGTAAGCTGGAAACTCATCAGCATTTCAAATGCGTAAAGTGCAAGAGAATTTTTGACTTTCATTACAAGCCATTTGACAATATTACTGTTCCGAAGAGCATCAGCAGAAAATTTATCGTATTGAAAAAGACGGTATATTTAGAGGGTATTTGTGATTTATGTAGAAATTCAGATTGAGCAAAGATCGCTTTAAGTGGCCGTGCCTTAAGACGAATAGGGCACTGTCGAAGCGATGCAAACTCAGAAGGAGAGCTGGTCAAAGGTTATCCTGGGCAATATTTGGTGAAATGAAGCGCATAAGCAAATAGTGTTTTTATTAAGGGGCAAATGGCTAATGGCTAAATCATCCCGCAAGAATAAAACCAATAGTGGCGGAGAATCCTTATCTACCAGAGCAATACATGCCGGTGAGCCGAGGGAAAAATATGCCGATTCGTTGACAACCCCCATCATTCAAACTTCCACATTCACATTTAAAAACAGCAAAGCAATCGAAGACTACACCAAGAAGGGAAAAGAACGCTATGAATACGGCAGATACGGCAATCCTACGGCAACTATTGCTGAAAGGCGCCTTGCTAATCTCGAAGGCGCTGAAGACTGCGTTGTTTTTACCTCTGGAATGAGCGCGATAACTACGACTATTCTTTCCTTAGTTCGGTCGGGCGACCATATTGTTATCACTGATGACAGCTATAAGAAGACACTTGAATTTTGTAAATCATACTTGAAACAGTTCGACATTGGGTGCACTATTGTTTCATTCGGAGATTATAAGGTTCTTGAAAAGGCAATCCAAAAGAACACGCGTTTTATATTCTCTGAATCACCAACCAATCCTTACCTGAATATTTTCGATCTTGCAAAAATTAAGAACATAGCAGACAAACATAACGTTCTGACACTCATAGACAGCACCTTTAGCACACCTTTGAACCAGAGACCCATCGAGTTCGGGATGGATCTTGTTCTTCAAAGCGCGACGAAGTACCTTGGAGGACACAATGATATCTTAGCTGGTGCCGTACTTGGAAGAACAGACCTGATTGATACTATAAGAAATTTACATAAGTCGATGGGCGGCCTTATTGACCCGCACTGCTGTTATCTTCTATTGCGTGGACTAAAAACATTTCCGCTTCGTGTGAAACAGCAAAATGAATCAGCCTTAAAGATTGCAGGATTTCTTGAAAATCATTCCCGTATCAAACGAGTTTATTATCCTTTCCTTAAAAGTCACCCGCATTATAAAATAGCAAAGAAGCAGATGACCGGCGGCGGCGGGGTTGTTACCTTTGAGATAAAGGGTAATCTCAGCAGGGCAAAACGATTCCTGGATTCTTTGAAATTATGCTATATTGGACCAAGTCTGGGGGGTGTTGAAACCTTGATAACGCATCCTGCGTTGGTAACTTATTATGACTATACGCGGAAAGAACGTTATGAGTTGGGTATAACCGATACCCTTTTCAGGCTTGCCGTTGGAATTGAAGATGTTGAAGACTTGATCAAAGATTTGGATAGGGCTCTGATGCAGTAGAAGCCTGTCCGGACTGCCGAGTATCCAGGGACAGGTGAAGACAAAATTCTTTTTTGAGAAAACCGGGCCGTTTTGTGTTTTTTGCATAATTGGGCCGTAATAAAGGGCAGGGGATAGTTACTATGCAAGAAATTCGGCCATCCATAACTTCGCAGCGCATTATCTGTGAGGAAGTAGCGGCTCCACCGTGTGCGTTGGTAGTTTTTGGAGCGTCCGGAGACCTGACCCGTAGGAAGTTGCTCGCAAGTCTCGTGGAGCTTTTTAAGCGCAGCTTACTTGACAAACAGTTTTATCTGTTAGGCTGTGGTAGAAAAAAGCTTACAGATGAAAAGTTCAGGCAAATTGCACAACAGGCAATTCAGGAAAACTCCAGTGATACGTCAGCGAAAGCGATAGCGCCTTTTATCAACAAGCTCTACTATGTAAGCGGTGATTACAGTGATACTTCGTTTTATGAGAATATCAAAATTAAGCTGGCTGAGTTAGACAAAAAGCATAAAGTGGGTGGTGCTGTCGTTTTTTATCTGGCAGTACCTCCGTTCCTATATAGCACCATAGTAGAGCATCTCGGCTCGGCAGGGCTTTCGTGCACGGATGGGCCTGATTCGAAACAGCGCATCAGATTAGTTGTGGAAAAGCCCTTTGGTAGAGATCTGCAAAGTGCAGTCGAGTTGGATAAAAAAATTCGCGAGTGTTTTGATGAGTCACAAATATATCGCATCGACCATTATCTGGGCAAAGAGACCGTTCAAAACATTTTGATGTTTCGTTTTGCCAACACTATTTATGAACCCCTCTGGAACCGTAATTATATCGACAGTGTACAGATTACTATAGCTGAGACGATTGGAGTTGAGCATCGTGGCAGCTATTATGACAAGGCAGGTGCTCTTCGCGATATTTTTCAAAATCACATGCTTCAGATGCTTGTTTTGGTGGCAATGGAGCCGCCGATATCCTTCGAAGCAGACCACGTTCGGGACGAGAAGGTCAAGCTTTTGCGGTCGATTCGCCCGTTCAAGCTGGGTGAGTTAGACGATTTTATTGTGCGGGGTCAATACGGCCCAGGCTCGATAAAAGGTAGGAAAGTTGTTGGTTATCGCCAAGAACCCGGCATAAATCCTAAGTCCGGGACAGAGACTTTCGTCGCTGCGAAGTTGTTTATTGATAATTGGCGATGGAAGAGCGTTCCTTTTTATCTGCGGACCGGCAAGAGACTTGTCAGGAAGGATACTGAGATTATTATCACTTTCAAACAAGTTCCGCATTCTATGTTTATCTCGGCCGGCCTTGGCGACATACCGTCAAACGTTCTTGTATTACAGATACAGCCGGAGGAAGGCATTTCCTTGAGGTTCCAGGCGAAGCAGCCCGGCTCGAAGGTTTGTATGAGCACACTTAATATGAATTTTAGTTACCAGAGTGTCTTTGGGGTCAGTCTGCCTGAGGCGTATCAAAGATTACTTTTGGATTGTATGATTGGTGACCAGACGCTCTTTACACGACAAGATGATGTGGAGGTGGCCTGGCGATTATTGACGCCTGTGCTCGAGGCCTGGCAAAACGATACGGCAGCGCCTTACGAATATGCTGCGGGTAGTGATAGCTTTACTGAGGCCGATAGTCTTATTGAATCTGATGGTCGAAAATGGCGAAAACTTGAGGGAGCGTGAATAGTGAATCGAACCATGAATCACGAACCAGCTCGCCACAGGCGGATTTGTACCGCTTGAATATTTCCCTTATTCCCGCTGTTTTCACATCGGAAGTGTGGACGACCACGCGATAGCGCAACGTGAGCATTTCTCCTTTGGCCATTTCCAGACGTCCGTCTTTTAGCCAGTTCATCGGTGTCGGTGAGAAGAAGCCGTAGTCGCGTGTGAACCATTTGGCCGGGAACCAGCGGTTGTGTGGGTGCTGCAAAATGGCGATGCCTTCGGTGATACTGTCGCGTGTGCCGCTATAGTCGCACCAGGGCGAAGGGACGCCCCAAGTCTCTTTTTCGCCTGTTTTGCCCTCTGCGTTGATAAGCGTGCCGCCGGACTTGACGCTCAATTCGGGCATAAGGCGCGCTGAAAAAAGCGCATGGTTTGACTTCAGGATACGAATGTCAGTCAACGCCTCAAGGCTGATTTCAAAATCTATAAACCGAATTGCTTCGTTTGGTGCGGTTATGACAACACGGCGCCGGTCGAGGATAATCGGTTCCTTTCCGGGCTGCCGCCAGAGGCATTTATCGGTGAAGACGACACGGTCGCCTGAAGCCTTGATGAGCTTTGGCCCCTGCGAGACGATTTGCCCGCGTTCGTTGCCTTCCTGCCAGTAGTTGCCTCCATTGACGCGGTCGCAGCCGAAGAACAGTGAATGGTGGTGTGGATACGGCTGTGATGTTTCGGTCGTGATGGACTTGCCCGACGCAGGGCCGTTGACCGGCCAGAAATATGGGTATTTCTGTGACGCAGCGAACTTGTAGCATGTGAAGAGCTTACCACCGACTGTGACTGTGACCTTATCTTTCTCTATCTTCGCCGCCATTTGCTGCGGAGCGTTTTGCTCAGCGGCACCCAATTCTGCCGCGTTCGGAATGCTCCACACTGTGACTATCAACGCAGCGCCAACAAGTCTCCACCAGTACTTCATCTTGTAATCCTTAAATTCTCAATAATCACTAATCAATAATCAATTCTATACGTGCCATGGGCTGCGCATTGGCCTGGAGAGCATCCGGTTTGCCTGGTCATCGTTGATAAATCGCTCCCGTTCGGGGTCCCATTTTAATCCGCCAGAGGCGGACCGCATGGCAATCTCGCCAAGCAGGCAAACGCTGCAGGAGCGGTGGGCCACTTCAACGGGGGCGATTGTTTCCTTTCGTGACTTTATACACTCGAAGAAATTTGCTTTGTGGTTATTACTTTTGTAGAGTTGTAATTCATCCGGACCGATGGGCGAGGTCAACAGCGATTTCGGATTTGCGTCGAGATGTCCACGCTTGACGTAGACCCAGCCTTGGGTCCCCTCAAAAAGGATGCCTTGTTTGTTTTTTCGGGTGTCCGTGCAGGTGACCTTGACTCCATTAGCGTAGGTGTATTCGATGCTAAACGCGCCGTGCACGTCCCAGAGTCCGTCTTTGGGGTATTCGGCCTCTCCTTTGATTTCCACGGGTCCGGTGTATTCGGTCCCCATCCCCCACTGTGCAATGTCGTTATGGTGGGCGCCCCAGCCTGTAATCATACCCGCGCCGTAGTCTGCGATTCGCAGCCATCCCGGCCGGCCGTAGCCATTCTGGGGATGAACTCGCTTCTCCGTATATGGCGCCCACTGCGCAGGGCCCAGCCACATATTGTAATTGAGCCAGTCCGGAACGGGCATAGGTTGTTGCGGTCCCGTGGCGGGATCCGTCCCAAAGCCAACTTTCACAGTGCGCAGCTTACCGATACGTCCGTTACGAACCAACTCGCACGCCCGGCGAAACCTGGAATCAGAACGCTGCTGGCTTCCGACCTGAAAGACGCGTCCATATCGGCGAACCGTGTCACTCAACAGACGGCCCTCTTCAATTGTCAGCGTCAGCGGCTTCTGCAAAAAGATGTCCTTGCCGGCCTTGGCAGCAGCAAGTGCGGGCAGCGCGTGCCAATGATCGGGTGTTGCAACTGAGACTGCGTCAATATCCTCTCGTGCGACCAAATCTCTGAAATCTCCATAAGTCGCACAGCCTTTGTAGGTTCCATTTTGGCTCTGCTTACTGTAATGCTTTTCGACGAGCTGCTGGGCGTGCTTTGTCCTTTTGGAGTCGACATCGCATACGGCAACAATCCGGGCCTGCTTGAATCCCATAATCTCTCGCAAATCGCCGAGCCCCATCCGGCCAACGCCGATGCAGCCCACTGTTATACGATTACTCGGTGCGCTGGCTCCAAACACAGAGGCTGGAACAATTGTCGGCCACGCAGCAGCGGCTGCAACAACTGTCGAGCTTTTCAGAAACTGTCGTCGGGTTAATACGTTTGACTTTTTGGTTTTTCTGCTTTTCATCGTTTTTCCTTGCTTTTGGGCTTCCATTTTGCAATCCGCCCAAGGGCGGACAAAACGGGGGGCCGGTAACTGTAATCAGACTCTCTTGGGTATAACGAACGGTTTGCGGTATTTCCTCTTCAACAGTTGGTTCGCCCGTTTTTTGAACTTGCCGGAGAATTTCTCTTTCTTCGAATCCATCTGGAGCCAGGGGCCGAGAACGGCCGGCGTCTTTTTGAGGTCTAACCCGTGGCCCGACAGATGAGCCTGAAAACGGCCGAAGGCTTCCAGCGAATCTTTGTCCCCTTGTATCACTTCCCTGATTTGCTCGTTTGAGGATTCCTTACCTATCCGGTAGGAAATGTTGCCCATGTGGCAGAGGGAGGTAGAGAGGTGTCCTTCAAGGATGTCAGTTCTCAGGTCGCTTATTTTTCGGCTGCGTACTGCCTTGATGAAGTTGGCCTGTGGCCCGATGCCGCCGCGATTGAAGCGTCTGATTTCCTTGCCATTATTGTCATACGCTACAAGGCCCGGGACATCCACGAAGCCATGCTCACATTGGACTATCACACCAGTGTTTGGCCCGGGGCCCTGGCGGCCGCTTTGCATCACCACGCCGGTGCTGCTGACCCCCCGGTAGACATCCATTGCCGAATCACCTTTCTTTCGCGGCAGGCCACGAACCTCATAGATAATCGGGGCTGGTTGATAGTCATAAATAGCTATCTGTGTGTTGGGTGTTTCTCCATCGTCGTCATACCCGAACCGCCCGCCAATGCTCATCACACGCGGGGGCAGTCCCGTTTGGCCCAGCACCCAGCGGCATATGTCCAGTTGGTGGGGGCCGTTGTTGCCAATTTCACCGTTGCCTGTGGGCCACACCCAGTGCCAGTCGTAGTGCAGCTTCTTACGCATAAGGGGGCCCATCGGTGCAGGTCCGCACCACAGGTTATAATCCACCGATTCAGGGACCTTCTGCGGCCCGTCTACTTTTCCCATACTTTGGCGTCGTTTGTAGCAGAAACCACGCACAACCACTATCTTGCCGAGATTGCCCTGTTGGATGTACCGGACCGCTGCCTGGATTCCCTCGTCGGAACGGGAATCGAGGTCCGCCTGGACAATCCGGTTGTACCTCCGAGCCGCCTCCACCATCTTGCGTCCTTCCCAGATGTTGTGCGAAACAGGCTTTTCGACACAGACATCTTTGTTCGCCTGGCAGGCCCAAACGGTCACCAGCGCATGCCAGTGGTTGGGCGTCGCGGTTGAAATTGCGTCAATGCTCTTATCCTCAAGCAGTTTGCGAACATCGAGGTAGCCGTCAACCTTTACGTTGCGGCTTTTTAATTTCCTGATTCCATCGTCCAGAACATTTTTGTCTGCGTCGCATAGTGCCACCACCCGCACTCCGGGGATTTTTAGGTATGCGTTAATGTGGGTCCAGCCGTGGCCTCGAAAACCCACTACGGCCACGCGAATGTCATCGTTTGCCCCTCGCACACGGGAACCTGGCGCGTTGGCAGCCAGTACTGAGGAAGGAGCGATTGTCAGCCTTGTCAACGCTGCCCCTGCCGCGATAACTGCCGAGCTTTTCAGAAACTGTCTTCGGTTTAGTACATTTGACTTTTTGCTTCTTTTGCTTTTCATAATCTCAATCCTTCTTAAAAGGTTGATTACACTATAAGCGCCAGGGACTACGCATCGGACAGTTGAGCAGACGGTTTGCAGTATCATCATTGATGAACCGTTCGGCGTCCGGGTCCCATCTTAGCTTTCGGCCAATCTGGATGGCAATGTGTCCAAGCTGACACAGCGACGTTGTTCGATGGCCGACCTCCGCGTCCGCCAGTGTTCGCCCGCGCGTTTTAACGGCATCGATAAAGTCCCTCTTTTCGTCTTTTAGAGGCAGATGGATTTCGTCCGGTCTAATGGATTCTTTCAATATTGACTCGGGGTGAGCCTTTAGACTGCGACTGCTGTAATCGGCCTCGACCCATCCATCGGTTCCTTCAAAGCGTACATATGGCCGGTTTATCTTGTAGATTAGCCGGGTGCCGTTAACGTACTTGTACCGGATTTCGAAGTCCACAAGTACATTCCACAGGCCATCGGAAGGATAGTTGCCGCTGCCTTCGACTTCCACCGGCCCGGTGCGTTCTGTACCATTGCCCCACTGAGCAATATCGTTCAGGTGTGCACCCCAGTTAGTGACCATTCCCTCGCAGTAATCCCGGACGCGCATCCAGCCGGGACGGCCATAGCTTTGTCGTGGATGCACGCGCTTCAGAGTATATGGCGCCAGCGGAGCCGGCCCCAGCCACAGGTCGTAGTCCAGCTCTTCGGGCACTGTCATAATTGGCTGCGGGGAGCAAGCAATGTCACCGGCCGGCACGCCTGTACGAATAGTGTGCACCTTACCGATACGTCCGTTGAGTACCAGCTCACACTCGCGTTGGAAGCACGAGTGCGAACGGAACTCGCTGTCGGTGCGGAACACGCGCTTGTACCGCCGCACCGTGTCACTGAGGGCGCGGCCTTCGGCGATGCTCAGGGTCAGTGGTTTCTCACAGCAGATGTCCTTGCCGGCCCTGGCCGCGGCAATAGCCATCGGCACGTGCCAGTGGTCCGGTGTGGATATCATCACCGCGTCGATATCCGTTCGGGCAAGAAGTTCCCTGAAGTCTTTATATGCCGAGCAACCTTTGAACGTATCGGAACGTCGGTCCTTTGCGTAGTGTTTTTCTACGGCCTTACGGGCGTTGTCGAGTCTCCAGGTGTCTACATCACAGACCGCTACAACCTGTGTATCCGATGAGTTTAAAAAAGACTTCAGATTGGAGTGAAACGCCTGTCGGCCCATCCCAATCATGCCGATTGTAATCCGATTGCCGGGAGCGTTGGCACCGAGTACTGAAGCTGGGACAATTACAGGTCCGGCTAAAGCCATACCCGCTGCGCAGGCTGCCGATTTTTTCAAAAACTGCCGACGGGTTAGGGTGAGGTTTTTTTGAGTTCTTTTACTCCTCAGTGGTTTTTACCTGCCTTTCTCGAAATAAGACCGAAAACTTTCGTTTTTAGTCCGTGCGGCATAATCCTATCAAATGTACCCGATGTTCGCAAGGTAAATTTGTTTGCATCTGAGAGACATTTGCCTTATTCTTAACTAAAAGTGGCGGTTAATTGTAATGACAGGCTTGGTTTCACGGGCGGAAAATAAAGCTACGTGATAAGAAAGGAGAGAATGGACGATGATAAAGCAAGAGCAAAGCAGAAGGCAGTTTCTTCGTACAGCCGGTACGGGCATGGCCGCTTCGCTGATAGGTGTAGGCGCCTCGTGCGGACAGAGTCAAACATCGGCAGGGAAGAAACAACGTCGCTTTGAAATACGAAATCAAAGATTTGAAATTAGAAGAAAGAGACAGTTTGAGCTGGGGCTGGCTTCGTATACCTTAAGAAAGTTCAAACTCGAAGATACCCTGGCGATGACCAGGAGAGTTGGGTTGAAATACATATGTTTCAAGAGCTTTCATCTTGCGCTGGATAGTACGCCGGAGCAAATCAAGGAAGTCGTGGCCAAGGTTAAAAAAGCCGGCCTGATTCTCTACGGAGGCGGTGTAATCTCTATGAAGAAAGAGCCTGCTGTACATCGTGCCTTTGAGTATGCGAAAGCTGCCGGCATGAAGGTCATTGTCGGTGTGCCGGCACCAGAGTTGCTCCCGCTGGTCGACAAGAAGGTCCGGCAATACGATATTAAGGTTGCTATTCACAATCACGGGCCGGGTGATAAGACTTATCCAACACCCGCGAGTGCTTACGAAAAAATAAAGAATTTGGACAAACGTATCGGGCTTTGCATGGACATCGGACATACAAAGCGAGTGGGGGTGGACCCATCGGTCTCAGCTGAGAAGCATGCGGACCGGCTTCTGGATATCCACATAAAGGATGTTACCGAAGCGACGGCCAAAGGACACGGCGTAGAAGCCGGGCGAGGTGTAATTGACATCCCCAGGTTCCTCAGAACCCTGATAAAGATAAGTTACGCAGGCATCGTATCATTTGAATATGAGAAGGATGCCGATGATCCCCTTGCGGGTCTGGCCGAGTCGGTCGGTTATGTCAGAGGGGTGCTGGCAGCTATTTCCTGAACCGGGACACAAGCGACGAACCAGGAGCTTAATTAAGTTTAACAGTTGTTTGCTCTTTGGCGGACTTATATATTGCCAGTATCACTTCCACCGCCTTACGGGCTTCGGTACCGTTAATCCAAAAATCTTCGCCGGTTTCAAGAGTATCGAGGAAGGCCTTGAAGTTACGGGTATGATTGTCGTGTGTGATGGCGGCTGGGTCAGACACGCCTCCGCCGCCTTCTATTTGGCCGTATTTCTCTCGGATTTCCTCGTCTTCCGGTTTCTCATCGGCAAACTGCCAGACTGAGAAACTGTTTTCAACCTGTATCACGGTGCCCTTTGTGCCGGTAATCTCAAACCGTCTGAACTGGCCGGGATAAGAAGCGGTAGTGCCGTAGATGACTCCTAAAGCACCGTTGGTATAACGCAGCACGGCGACAGCGGTATCTTCAGCCTCTATTTTGTGTCCCAGCGTCCCCGTGTAGGCCTGTAAAGATACAATCGGCGGCATTACATCACATAACATATCCACCATATGGATAGACTGATTCATCAGCGCACCGCCGCCGTCTAATTTCCATGTACCGTGCCATGAGTCTTTGTAATACTCGTCGGTCCGCCACCAGGGGACATATATCCCTGCATAGGTTATTACACCGAAGCGTCCGGAGTTTATCGCTTCTCGAAGAACGGTCTGCGAATCATTAAATCGATATGGGAATATGCCGCCGAGGCGTGTGCCGTTCTTTTCATGGGCCTGGGTCATGGCGTCGATTCGCTCTAAGGTTACTTCCAGCGGTTTTTCACATAATACATGTTTTCCGGCCTTGGCTGCGGCTATGGTCGGCTCCATGTGAAATCCGCTTGGCGTGGCGATGGTGACAATATCCACATCGTCGCTTTTTAGTATCTCTTCGTAGCTTTCAAAAGCGCGCGCGTCATATTTATCCGCTAATTGTTTGGCTCTGTCTTGTATTTTGTCACAACAACCGACAAGCCTGGCGTTGGGAATATCTGCTAAAGCTTTTGCATGAAAGTCTGCGATTAGTCCGGCACCGATGATTCCGAAATTCCATGTTTTCATAATTGTCTTCCTTTTTGGATAAAGTTATTCACACTTCAATCCTACCTCGTCTGCGAGCTGCCTGACTGCTGCAATCGCTTTGGAAAAAAGCTCAGGTCCTGTATCGCCTCCGAACTGACCGCCTGCTTTTAAGTGCGGCTCCATCGTAAGGCAGCCCTCGTAGTTCATTGCTGCAAGCTCGGCGAGCAGCTCTTTTATTTGACCGTCACCCTGGCCCGGTATGCTGCCCAGGTCTTCACCAAGTTTCCAATCTTTGATATGAATATGGGCGACGTATGGCTTCATAAGCGGCCAACATTTTTCGATATTATCTGTTATCTTCTGCCCCCATACGAAGTTTGCCGGGTCATATACCAGCCGAAGTTTCAGCGAATTGACGGTCTTTACAAGGTCGACACAGTTCTCGGCACTATGGCCATATATATCCGTTTCGTTTTCATGGACCATAATAACGTCAGCATCGTTGAGAATTTGGACCTTGGCCGACATCCGCTCCATAACCTCATCGCGGTAGTCGGAGATATTCTTACCCTCAGGAGGATAGTAACTAAACATTCGTATGTACGGGGCTTCAAAAAACAGGGCCAAATCGACGGCGTGTTTGAACTTGTCCAGATGTGGCCCGAAGGGCTCGTCAATCTTTACCTTTCCTATGGGTGAGCCGATAGCACATACTTTAAGACCGTGGTCGGTAATCATTTTTTTCGCTTCGTTTAGTTCGTCCCGGGTAAGGTCCATAACGTTCTTCTGATTGACAAAACGAATCTCAATGTAACCCACACGTTTGCCGGCAAGGTATTTAACCTGCTCTAAAAAGTCATCGGTTACTTCATCTGCAAATGCACTTAATTTCGCCATTTCAAGTTACTCCCTTGATAGAAACAAATATTCCTATTTTTCAAAGCGCGCCGCTAATTCGGGCAAATCCCTTTTAATTTCGTTTATCTTATAACCAAACCCCGGCCCATTCAATGTAGACAGGTCAACCTGGCCGTTACGCCGTTGGTAAAGCCCTGGGTGCACTGCCTCTTCCGATGCCGAAGCAGCCGGGTAAAACTGCATCGCGTTGGTCTCGACCCCCATTATTGTTCCCGCGTGAGCGGCCAAAAGAACGTGGGGAATCTGTGCCAGCATTGGATTAGTCAAATCCTGTACCATCAGGGTCATTCCGTGTGCCTTGGCCCAACAAAGGCTCAATAACGCGCCGGTTTGAGTTTTGCAGGTTTTCAGCGCGACGCCGGTCCAGCCTAAACTGCGACCGAGCCTGATTAGTTTCCAGTTGTGAGCGCTTTCGTCCATGAAGAGAGGCTTACGGGCCGAGACGCTGTGAACATCGATCTGATTTTCTTCCAGGTCGTATGGAAACGGCTGTTCTACATAGAGAATCATTTGGTAAATACGAGGGTGCTCTATTATCAGCCTGTCTAAAATGTCGTTCACGTAGTCGGGATTTTTAACCGTGCAGTTAAAATCAGTGGTCAACCATAGAACATTATTTTCGAGCGCAATCTTACCGACCTTTACCAGTCTGTCTATGTCCCACGAAGAGTCATCGCCGCGTAATTTTACCTTCAGGCACTTGAGGCCATCTCGTTTAATCCAGTCCGGCAATAATACGGGATAGCCATCATCCGGTTCTGTGCCGATAAGTTCTGATGCTTCGAGTAAATCCTTGCCGCCTACCAGGTGCCAGGCGGGCATAGTCAGGGCTGGAGGAGATTTTAGAAAGTCAGCAGGGTATTTGCCCGCAAACGAGAAGTTAGAATCATCAGCGGGCTCAAGAAAGTGCGACAAATCAGCATTCATGAATTCCGCGTTGTAGGTAGAGTACACATCACGATTCAGAAGCTGACCATACGCATCGTGCAGGGCAATATCAAACGCCGAACAACAAACCAATGCTGCCAGGTGCGGCATCGGCTTTGTCTGTGTGCTCCGTTGATGGTTGAGCTTGTCTAATAAGGTGGGCAGCTGCGATTCAATGAACTCACTTCCCAATTCAATGGGGTGACCCTGCCGGTCGAACTGGGCCCATGCCTCAGCGAGCATACGGCAGAAAAGCTGCATCGTTTCACATCGCTCTTGATATCCCAGGTTGCTCGGCCAGGCCCATTGGATGCTCAAGGGGGTTTCACCCCAGCCCTGTGCAGTTTGTCCCTGCTCGTTTGCCACTGTCATGCAGGTGCGTGCGCATATAACCGAGGTCAATGTTTCAGGCCCAAACTTGAGCGGAACTCTTGTCTCTACCGGAAGAAAATACAAATCAAGGGATAGCGGCTTAATATCAGTGCTTTTTTTAGAAGCGTGTCTCTTGATATTCATGCTTTTCCTATTGGTAGTTGACAACTTTTTCAAACTTTTTACGCGATTATGTTCAGAATTTAGCAGTGATTGACAATAGCAGGTTTATAACTTATATTAAGTTGCTGTCAACCTAAAGTTTGTAATTTTGGGTTGCTTTGTCAGGCTTAAATTCTATAATTTTGAAGATATGTCTCTTGCAGGAGGCGGCGTTTTTTGAACGGAACGGATTCGTGAGCGGTTCAGAAGATTAGCTTTATGCGCGCATAAATATTTTATTGAAAGGAGTACGTATGAAACTCGATAGGAAATTGAATATGGGGATGGTTGGCGGGGGACCGGGAGCGTTCATAGGTGATGTACACCGCAAGGCGTCTCGCTTGGACGGCGGTATCGAGCTGGTGGCCGGAGCGTTCGATATTAATCCCCGCAAATCAAAGCAAATGGGACGGGAACTGGGCCTCAATACCAGGCGGGTATATCGTAACTACGAGGAAATGATCGAGCGGGAGCTTAAGTTGCCCGATGGTGAAAGGATTGATTTCGTCTCGATTACCGTACCGAACAACTGGCATTTTCCTATTGCCAGAGATTTTCTAAATGCCGGCTTCCACGTGATGTGTGAGAAACCAATGACGATTAGCGTCAAAGAGGCGAAGGACTTGCGAAAATTTGTTAAAAAGTCCCGCAAAGTGTTTGGGCTGATGCACAATTACACTGGTTACCCGATGGTCAAGCTGGCCCGGGATTTGGCTCGTCAGGGCGAGCTGGGTAAGGTCCGCAAGATTGTAGTGCAGTATCCCCAGGGCTGGCTGTCTACGGCTCTGGAAAAAACGGGCCAGATGCAGGCCGCCTGGCGAACCGACCCGAAGCAAAGCGGCGGCGCCGGTTGTATGGGTGACATCGGCACGCACGCCGAGAATCTCTCGGAGTATATAACGGGGCTGAAGATTACCCATATATGTGCAGACCTGACAACTTTTGTCAAAGGACGACGACTGGATGACGATGGTAACTGCCTGCTGCGTTTCAATAACGGAGCCAGGGGTGTCCTCCATGCCAGCCAGGTATCCATCGGTGAGGAGAACAACCTGGCCATCTGGATTTATGGTGAGGAAAAAGGTCTGGAATGGCATCAGGAGCACCCCAATTACCTGTATGTAAAGGTCCCTGACGGGCCGGTTCAGGTTTGGAGCCGCGGTAACGACTATGTCGGTGCAAGAAGCCCTGCTGCGGGCCGCGCTACGCGTCTGCCGTCTGGTCATCCCGAAGCTTTCTTTGAGGCCTTCGCTAACAATTACTGCAACTTTGCTGATACTGTGCGCGCAAGAATGACCAGGACAAAACCTGATCCGCTGATGCTGGACTTTCCGAACGTGAATGATGGTGTCCGTGGTATGTGCTTCATAGAGACTGTTTTAGCCAGTACCAAGAGCAAGCAGAAGTGGACGGCGTTCAAAAAAGCCTGATGAGTTAGGGCTTGCATTCACGGTTGAATTAGTTATAATTACCCGTCTACAAGTACCTGTAGAAAAAAGGACTTGTGAGGGCGAATAATACGACAAGATAATAGTCGTAAGCTGTTATTTTTCAAGGGCTTATGTATCTTGCAGGAGGTTTGCACAGATGGAAGACCGGAAAGACAATTCACGCCAGCCTTCTAAAACCATGTGTTTCTGTAAAATAGCTTTAAGGAATATGAGTTAATTCAAAGTGGTTCTAATCGAAAGGAATTATTTATGAAGAAGAAAGCAAGCAAAAAAGCAGGTGAGGTCTCTCGTAGAGATTTCATCAAGGCGTCGGCGGCGGTATCGCTGGCGGCTATGGGAGTGAGTACAAGCCGTATTTTTGCAGCCGGCTCTGATAAATTTCGCATTGCTCTTATCGGTTGTGGTGGCCGCGGTAGAGGAGCCTTGAGTAACTGCTTGTCTGCGGGCAAACACATTGGTCGCGAGATGGAAGTCGTCGCTACGGCCGACTGGTTCAAAGATAGGGCTGAGAGAGCCGGCAAAAAGCACGGAGTTCCGGAGGAACGGTGCTTTTATGGCGCAGATGCTTATAAGAAGCTCCTTGAGACCAACGTCGATGTCGTGTCGATAGCCACGTCGCCGAACTTCCGACCGGTACATTTCGAGGCTGCTATCAAAGCGGGCAAGCACGTTTTTATGGAAAAGCCCGTTGCTGTCGACCCGCCGGGCGGCCGTAAGATTATCGAGGCCGGCGAGCTGGCCAAGGAGAAAGGCCTTGGAGTCGTGGCCGGGACCCAGCGTCGACACCAGAAAGGCTATCGCCGCAATGCCTATGCTATCAAACAGGGCGCGATTGGCGAGATACTCGGTGGCTGTGTGTATTGGTGTGGCGGCGCACTCTGGCACAAGAAAGAGAGCAATGTCGACACTGACGCCGACTATCTTGTACGTAACTGGGTGAGCTTTACAGAGATGTCGGGCGACCACATCGTTGAGCAGCATGTCCACAACCTCGACGTTGCTAACTGGTTCATTGGTCATCCACCAAAAACGGCCCTTGGCTTTGGAGGCCGGGCCCGCCGACAGACCGGCAATCAGTTCGACTTCTTCAGCATTGACTTCGATTACGGCGACGGATGCCGTATTCACAGCATGTGCCGTCAGATCAATGGCACTGATGGCGGCGTAAGGGAGTTCTTCAGAGGTTCTGAAGGCGAGATCCGGCGTGGCAGCCTTAAGTCAGAGAAAAAAATTGAGATACCGGACTTCCCCGAGCACGGCGGGGCATACGTTCAGGAGCATGTTGATTTGCTCAACAGCATTATTGAGGGCAAGCCGCTCAATGAAGCCCGCAATGTTGCCGAAGCAACTCTCACCGCGATTATGGGTCGAATGTCCGCGTACACCGGCAAACTGATTAAGTGGTCCGATATGATGGAGAATAAAGATTCGCCCTGGTATAACTACACTTGCAAGCCAAGCGCGGCAGACTTCGAGAAAGGCCCCGTGACTGCGCCAGAGGACGATGTTGCCGCGATCCCCGGGAAAGCTTGATAGAGATTTGCCTTTACAGAGACGGCCGATAGCCGTCCTCGAAAATATGAAACTTTTGGGGACCCTATTTTGTGTTCCGTTCACACGGGACAAAATGGGGTCCCTTTGGTTTATAAGCCGATTAGTTTAGCTCAACTATATTCGTAAATCGCACGAGAGCTCCTGCCGTCTGTGGGTACGGCACAATTGTGCCGATTAGTCCGACTTTTGAGCCCGCAAGTTTGCTTAAATCCTTCTTCAAGGCCAGCCCGATTGGTATAGCGTAACAGACTGTTTTGTTTTTATCGTCAGTTATCCGGTAGTGTTTTTGTTCTGCTCCTGAAGTGAAAATATTCGAAGCTTGAATTTTGCCGATGACTGCAAATCTGCCGAGAGCTTCAACTTGTGCCAATCTTGTGGCACGGGCCCTATCTATTTGTTTTTGAGTCTTCTGTAACTCTTCATTCTGAAGCTGAACCTCTTTGGCTATAACCATGGCCAGTTCAAAGCCTTTTATCTGCTTGATCGCAAGGTCAGCATAGCGTGCTGCTTTGCCTGCCTCTTTGTTGCCGGCAATTATTGCAAGTGCTTTTTTGATATTTGTGTAATTCTGCTGGTCTGTCGGCTTGGCTTGCTCAGCCTTAATTAGTTTTTGTAAGGTATAATATAACTTGAGGTTTTCGCTCTCACCGGAAACCGTTTTGGGGACGAACGGTTTGATTGTTGGCTTGGGCTTGGGTTTAGGTTTAGTAACGACAACAGGGGGGGTAACGATGGTTGGGGACACTTTTGGAGGCGGGGCGGCGAGCGGTTTTGTATATTTAGTACTTACCCAAAGATAGGCACCCTCCGGCGGAGCAATTTTATAATAATCCCCTTTTTGTTTGCCCACAAATTTGACGTCGTCGCCCCTCTTGAGCTTTAACTGCAGAGTCTCTGAATGTAACGGCTCCTTGTAATCGGAGCCGGCGAAGACACGAATGCCGTCAGCGGTAACAATCCCGATTGTCGAATTGTCCGGGTCAATACTAACATTTCGCATTAATATCCAGGAAAAGCTGCCAGTAGGTGGAACAATACGAGACCAGCTAAGTTGGCTGCCGACCACTTTCACTTTGTCGCCCTTTTTGAGCTTTCCGCAGATGTAATAATTCGTACCCGAACCGGAACGAATCGGAACATCATTGTCAGTTATCTGGGCAGCATAAGGTAAAGATGGAACGCCGGCTGTGGCGGCAGGTTTTTTAGTGGGTGGAGCAGCAGCTCCACGGGTGACGCCGACAGTAACGAATCCCACTAAAATAATGAGAATAAAAGATTTTATTTGAGCTTGCATTTTATTACCTCCCAAAAAGAGTCCTTTCTATAAACAGCCAATACACCATACATTTTTTGAAATTAGCATCCATATTAGTAATTGTCAACATTTTTGAGGCATCCAAACACATTTTTTTGCTTTTGACCCCTTCGACTGCGCTCCCTTCGGCTTCGCTCCCTTCGACTGCGCTCAGGGCAAGGCATGGCAGGCAAGCTCACTACAGGTTGGGTTTGATCCGGCTTCGCCAGAGGCTACGCAGGACAAGTTGGGTTCGTATTGGGTTTGTTTTGGGTTTGAATTGGCTTTGTTTTTGCATAATATTGGCTTAAATTGGCTTTAATTGGCTTTGATTGGCTTTGATTGGCTTTGTTTTCCCGCGTTCACCAAGTGTCCATTTGGTCGTAATCCCTTGTTAATACTTTATTTACGTTCAACTTGACTTTTCGGAAATTGGCTTTGTTTTGCATAAAAAGGTTGATTTGTAAAGAACTCTCTATAGTTGTCGAAAGTTCTCTACAGGTGTAGAGCACCCCAAGCCAAATGATTAATGATAAATGATTATTTGTTTTTGACTGTATCATCATATTGGGTAAGGAGTTATCCAGCAGGCTGAAATCCT